>PPYF01671284.1_pt1 | contig 14626 bp, 8 predicted proteins | sample 1559871 | NCBI WGS metagenome assembly PPYF01 (sample SAMN08240021, study PRJNA423297) | Human gut metagenome, whole genome shotgun sequencing project. | reverse complement strand
GATCAGTATTCCGTTACTGTTTTTTGGAAAAAGAAGCACCGAGGCATAGTAGCTATGCAGCAGTGCTTCTTTTTTTGCGTTATTTTTCTTTTACCTGTCGGATACCGCTGATATCAGAATCGATCACCATGGAATAATTGGTGTGATAGATCACAAACCCCGGTTTTCCGCCGTTTACTTTTTTCACCTGTTTTTTCTCGACATAGTCAACCTCCACCTTGTCTGCACCGCGGTGGCTGGAATACCAGGCAGCCAGCCTTGCGGCTTCTTCAAAGGTACGGTCCGGCGGCAGCCCCTGACCTGCTTTCACAATGACATGCGATCCCGGGGCACCTTTTGCATGGAACCACCAGTCATTTCCGGTGGCAAATTTAAAGGTCAGTTCTTCGTTCTGATAATTATTTTTTCCGACATAGATATCATAACCATCCGAAGAAAGATAGTGGAACGGTTTTGATGTGATCTTCACACGCTTTCCGGTGTATTTCCGGCGGATGTAGCCGTACTGTGTCAGTTCTTCTTTGACCTGTACCAGATCTTCTTCATTCAGGGCAATATCAAGAGCTGTGGAAATGGATTCCAGATGCTGGATCTCTTCTTTTGTCTCTTTAATCAGATGTTCCAGTGCCTCGTAGGTACGTTTCAGTTTTCCGTAACGGTCGAAATATTTTTTGGCGTTTTCCTGTGCAGTCAGTGTCGGATCGAGCGGTATTTTTACCGTTTCACCGGTGTAATAGTTCACTGCGGAAAGTTCCCTGCTTCCAGGTACTGCTTCATATCCATACGTGTTTAAAAGTTCTCCGTAAATGCGGAATTTATCTCGTTTTTCCGTGTCCTTTAACTGTTTTTTCTGAAGATCGTATTTTTTACGGCTGCGATCAAGTGCCGTTTGGACGATACGGCGAAGATCGGAAGATTTCTGGCGGATGCGTGTGATCGTATTCTTTTCCGCATAATACCTTTCCAGGACTTCTGACATCGTATCGTAAGTTTCCGTGTGCATGTCCTGATACTGGGTAAGCAAAAAGGCTGCATATTCCAGCGGAACTTTTCCGTCATAGACAATATTCGGCGTAAAAGCATGGGTTTCAAGATCCTCCATCATCCGTTTCAGGGTATGGAAAAGGTGGATCTGCTCGATCTCCTGAAAAGAATTTGCACTCTGATCCGACTCCAGGTTGCTGCGGTGGCAGAGTTCTTCGGCAATCAGCGGACTGATACCGGTCAGAGTTGTATAGATCGCCTTTGAGAGCGGCATCGGCTTCTGGCAGACACTGCTGAAAAATTCTTCTTCTGTGATCGTCTGTGGATCGTACTTATGTTGCGTTTCCGGGATAAAATACATCCGCCCCGGAAGGACTTCACGCACGGAGCTGACCTGTGCGGAGACATGTTTGATGGAGTCCAGGATCATGCCGTCCTCCTGGCAGAAAATAATATTGCTGTGTTTACCCATCAGCTCGATGATCAGAAGCTTGCGGCAGATATCACCCAGTTCATTTAAATGCTCAATCTCCATATTTAAGATACGTTCCATGCCAGGCTGCCAGATCCTGAGGATGCGTCCGCTTCCGATATGCTTACGCAGCAGCATACAGAAATTCGGGGCAGTCATAGGACCTGTCTTGTTCTGATCTGTCAGATAGACCAGCGGAAGGCTCGCACTGGCAGAAACAAGGAGACGGTATTGTTTACGGTTATTTTTTATAGTAAGCATCAGCTCATCTTTTTCCGGCTGTGCGATTTTGTTGATTTTTCCGCCCGCAAGAGCATGGTTCAGTTCCCATGCCATGCAGGAGATGACGGTTCCGTCAAGTGCCATATCAATTTCCTCACTTTCTGAATATTAAGACGTTTGAGTCAAAAGATGCCGTACGGATCCTAAAGCCATAAACCGCTCCTGTGCAAGCACATTGATGTTTCTGACTTTTGATCCCGACATTTTTTACTATCATAACATTTTATCGGGAGAAGAACAATATTTCTTTGGAAAAGCTTGCTATACCATGACAGCATATGTTAAAATCAGACAAATCCTTTGCACTTTTGAAGAGGGAAAAGTGACAAAGAAAACAAAAACAGGAGGATATTATTTATATGAAAAAGAAAAAGTGGGAACTGGCTGCCATGACAGCTGTAACAGCTTTTCTGATGCTTGGAACAAAAGCAGAAGCGATGGATGATGCCTATCGTATGCCTCAGCTTTCCGGTGTCACAAAAACCTGGGTTTATCAGGGAGAAACTTCTGATCAGAACTGGGAGCGTATGCTTGCGGATGACCAGGAGGACGGCGATCTTACGTCCGTGATCAAAAGCAGCGGAAGTGTCAATACGTCCAAAACAGGAACTTATGTGCTCTCCCGAAGTGTAACCGATTCAGATCAGCATACTGCTGCACTCGATACGCAGGTTACGGTGCTGGATAGAAATGCATCTGAAGAAGAGAAAAGCATTCAGCGTATTTTGTATACACTTCCGGATGCATCACATCTGACCGGGATCGGGTTCAACCGCGGCTATTATCACGACCGTCAGAATCTCGGACTGTGGATGCCGCATGGGAGCAGTCTTCAGATCCGTATCGTCAATGCAGAGGAATTTCAGCAGGATCTTACCGTTCAGTTTAAAAACGATGATTCGCAGACAGAGTCTTCTGCGACCATTCCAAAAGATGGCAGCTGGGTGACTTTATCCAATACGTTCACCGGTGATAATGGAGAAGAAAGTGCCGACAGCGTGCCGTTTATCACAACACCGAAAAATACGACCGTTCAGCCGGTTATCGAATACCGATGGACCGACGATCTGAAAGAAATCCCATATTATCGCTACGGAGATTCCCAGCAGGCATTTTTTGATTCCTGGGATAAAAGCCAGGCACCATTTGCGATCATAGAGGGAAGTGCCGCAACGTTCCTTGTTCCGATCTGTGATAAGAATAACATTCTGAACTCTTCCTATGGCAACAAAAAAGAAGTTTACCGTTTCAAAACATTGGATGAAATGCTGGACTGGTATGCATCCTTTGTAAAGCAGTATGATGCCTATTCCGGGCTGGATTATGATGCAGAAGATCCGTGGAATCAGGATATCCGGGCGAAATTTTTCATCAAGGCAAATGCTCATGGTGCCGGACAGGCCTATTATACGACCGACCACAGTGCCTACAACGGAAAAAGTCTTCAGACTTATCTGGTGAAAGACTGGATTTCGCTTCATGAATTTGGTCATGGATATGAAGGTGCGATCGCAGCACAGGAAAATCCGTTCGTAGAGACAACCAACAACATCCTCGGTTATTATTTTGAGCCAACTTACCGACCGGCTGAAGACTTTGGCTGGCTGCTCGGTGAGTTTTCCGGCACAAAAAGTGAACGTTATGCACAGCTTGGAAACCGCATGAAAGAAAGCCTTGCTTCCAGCAATACGTTTGCCGATATTGTATCCGATCCATGGCATTACAACGTAAGCCTTTATATGTTTACCAACCTCATGGACAAACTCGGTCCGCAGCAGGCTGTTTCCGCAATGCATTCTCATTACCGGGAAGTTTATTATAAAACCGGCAAAAAAATGGGATCATCCGACGCCCTTGCGGAAAGTCTGGACAGCCTGGATTATAACGTGCTTCCTTACTTTGCATCCTGGCATATCCTCCCGTCAGGAAGGATTGCCGATCAGGTCTATGCGATGGACAAGCCGATGATCTATTATCTCAAGGAACTGATCCCGGACGATGCTGCGTGTGAGAAAACAAGGGTAGCACTTGGACTGGACGGCATCTACAGTCTGGTAAGCACCGATGACCTGGCAGATACCGGATATACCAGCAAAGTCCGTTTGAATATTCAGATCGATGATCTGACACAGATCAAAGGCAAAACGATCCGGATCAAAAACGGCAGCAAGATTGTAAAAGAAGTGATTGTTTCTTCAGGTGAAATACAGCTGGAACTTCCGGTCGGTATCTATGAACTTGAGATGCCGCTGCCAAAGGAAACCGCTTATCAGTACGATAACGAATATTTGATCGCATCCGCCGGAAACGTATCAAAAACAGTCTCCTATACCAGACAAACCGGAAATCCGCTGGCAGACGATATGCAGATTCAGATGCTTGGCCTTGGGGATGCATCCGTAGCATCCGTCAAGATTGATACAAACATGCAAAAACTGACTTGGACGGTGAATAGTACCACACCGCATTTTTATCTGGATGGTACTTACATCAGCATCCGTGTACTTGATCCGGATGGAAATGAGCTTTTGAACCAGTCTTTGCAGGCGAATGAAAAAGCAGATGGCGGAAACTTTGAGATCGATTTTAAAACAGGTTCCACGCTGATTCTCTATCACCGAGAGGCAAGAGGAAGACAGCGTTTTGTAAGTTCCTACACCGGCGAGTCTTTAGAAGAATATCAGCTTGTAGCAGCTGACCAGACTGCCACTTACCGTATGACAGACAAAGGCCTGATGCAGGACGACTGGAGCAAAGAAAAACAGATGCAGGTTTATCTGCAAAGTTTAGAACAGTATTCTGCCTTTCTGATGAGCCATATCACAAAGGCTGAGATCGCCGATTCAGAAAAATATCATAATGAAAAGACAACACTTTTGCTTGCATATGAAAAACTGGATCAGGCAGCAGCAGACAATTATCGGAACAGCTACGGTATCCTGATCGGGCAGAAACCGGAAGTGTCTTATGGTTACACACAGATCGCACCGGAGTATTTAAAAGGAAGTGCTGACAGTGAACATCCGGGAGAAGAGGCTTCTCTGGCCGTTGACGGAAAAAAAGATACTATATGGCACAGCAATTATGGAAACGGCACAAAAGCAGATATTGCCGGCAATAAAAACAATACCTACACCATTCTTCTGGATCAAAAGACGGATATCGGAAAACTGACTTACCTTCCAAGACAGACCGGAAATAATAACGGAATTATTTTGAAATATGAACTTTCCTACAGTCAGACAGAAGATGGTGATGATTTCCAGATCATCCCTCTGGCAGACAATACCTGGGCAAATAACCGGACAGAAAAAAGTGTTTTTCTGGATCTTGCAGATGTAAGAAGAATCCGCATCCGTGCACTTTCCACGGCCGGAACCCCTGCAGATACCTATATTTCCGCAGCTCAGTTTTCTCTTTATGAAAAATACAGTATCTACGACAAACATACGTATCTCAGTGATCTTTATCAGACGCCTGACGAAAATGGAAACACGGTAAAAGAAAACGCAAATGCCGACGGGACAGCGATCACACTGAAAACAAATGAAAAAGAACGAACCTTTGAAAAAGGAATTGGCATGAGATCCGGTGATACTGCCGTCTGGGATATCTCAGGTATGAACAGCGATGCACTCTCCTTATGGATCGGTATGAATAAAAAAGGAACTTCTGATGCATCAGTACAGATTTACGGCGACGGAACGTTGCTTTACACTTCTGTTCCATTTAATGGAAGTGACAATGCCATTTCCGTTTATCTGGATATCACCGGCGTAAAGATTTTAAAATTCTGTGCAGACGGCAAAAACGGATCAGAACAGATCGCTCTTGCAGATGTCATGCTTGAAAATCAGAAAGACAAAGAAACCCTGAATTTAAAAGTCGGGGATCAGGCAGTGTTTCTTCGAAACACTTCCCTTACACCGGAAGACCGCGGAAAAGCAACGTTTGTCAGCAGTGATCCTTCCGTGGCAACGGTAAATGAAAGGGGTGTTGTGACCGCACACAGTACCGGAAGTGCAACGATCCAGGTAAAATTTGGCAGCAATGAGACAGTTGTATGCAAAGTAACTGTAACAGAAAAGCCAAAGAGAAAAGAACCGGAAATACCGGATACGGAAAACAGGATACCTTCTGTATCTGACAGACCGGAAACACCTGAAAGCGGCAACACCAGACCATCGCAAAAGATTCCTTCTGTTGGCAGTGTGAAAAAATTAAATGGTGTCCACTATACTGTTACAAAAACTTCCGCGAAAGGCGGAACGGCGGAAGTAACGAAAATAACCGGCAAAAAACGCAAGATTACCATTGCATCCGAAGTGAAGATCAACGGATTTTCTTTCAAAGTTACTTCCGTCCGGAAAAATGCGGCTAAAAACAACAAAAAGATCAGCACTCTGACTATTGGAAAAAATATCATTTCCATCGGTGCAAACAGTTTTTCCGGATGCAAAAATTTAAAGAATATTACACTTAAGGGAACAAAATCCATAAAAATCAAAGCAAAAGCACTGGCAGGTACTTCCAGAAAGATAAAGATAACCGTACCCAAAAAAATTTCTGCAAGGACATTGAAAAAACTGAAAAAGAATCTGCAAAAAGCCGGGATCAGCAAAAAAGCTGTTTATCAAAAGAAATGATCCGTATAGTACAAAAAGAAATACGGTCAAAGCTTGACGGAAAAGTCAAAAATATGCTATGCTTATCTGAGAATAGTTTGTGCATATTAAACAAAAACCGTTTTGAATTATGCAAAACTATTTTTCTGGTATTGTCTATTTTCTAAAGAAGGGAGAATGAAAATGAAAACAAGACATAAAATCATGAGTTTCTTGCTTTCAGGTGCTATGGTATTCAGCCTGTTGCCGGCATCGGCAATTGGTACAGTAAAGGCAGCTTCTGTGAATTATGCACGGACTGCAACAGCAACCGCATCTGGAAGTGAAGCATCGGCATTTGGTCCGGAAAAGGCAAAAGACGGAGATGCAACAACAAAAACTTCCCGCTGGTCAAGTGAAGAACGTGATGCAAGTGAGAGCAATCCGCACTGGCTGGCCATGGATCTTGGTGAAGTCAAGACTGTAAACAGTGTTATCATCACCTGGGAGAGACGAAATCCAACCAATTATGCAATCGAAACTTCCGAAGACGGAAGCACATGGAAAGCGGTAAAAACTTTTACTTCTGCTCCTGCGGAAAAAGAGCAGATCATCAATCTGGATAATCCGGTGCAGACCAGATATATCCGTGTCCGCATCAATACGTTTAACCCAACCGCAGAAGGCATTACCTGGAAAACAGTTTCCATCTATGAATTTGAAGTTTATGGGGAAAAACAGAGCAGCGGAAGTGAAGTCTGGGATGCTCTGAACAATCTGACTGTAAAAGCAGGAGACAAAAAGTTGAATCTTCCGACCGTAGAGGGCGGAAAAGTAGAAGCCTATGCAGACTATGAACAGATCATCGACACAGACGGAACCATTTATCAGCCTCTGGAAGATAAGACCGTTTCTGTTGAATTTAAAGTTACCGATCAGAACAACAAGGTAACAAAAAAAGAGATTGCAATCACCGTTCCTGGAACGCATACAGCGACCGCAGATGAGAATGCAAAACCTGCCGTTCTTCCGGAACTGGCAGAATGGGCAGGATCTACCGGTGATTTCACTATTTCCAAAAACTCACGCATCGTGATCAATGCTGCTGACAAAGATACACTTTCTTCCATGGCAGAAGCATTTGCAGCAGATTATAAAGACATTGTCGGAAACGATATTTCCGTTGTATATGGAAGTGAAAGCGATGTGAAAGCAGGAGATTTTTATTTTGCATTGACAGCAAAAGGAAAAGGCCTGAAAGAAGAAGGTTATCTTTCACAGATCGGAGATTCCATCAAAACAGAATCCGAGACTGCAACAGGTGCTTACTGGGCAACCAGAACCTTCCTGCAGATCCTGAAGCAGAACAAAACGACGATTCCGAAAGGAACAACAAGAGACTATCCAAAATACAAAGTCAGAGGTGTGATCCTGGATGTCGGACGAAAAGCAACCGAACTTCAAACCGTAAAAGATGTTGCGGCAACAATGTCCTGGTACAAGATGAATGACTTACAGGTACATCTGAATGATAACCTGATCTTCCTTGAGGACTACTGGGATACCAATGCGGAGACTACGATGCAGAACAGCTTTACAAAGGCCTACGCTGCTTTCCGTCTGGAATCTTCTGTAAAAAATGATGAAGGTAAAACTGCGACAGCAACCGATCTGTATTATACAAAAGATCAGTTCCGCAGCCTGATCAAAGATTCCAGAACGATCGGCGTCAATATCGTTCCGGAAATCGATGTACCGGCACACGCACTGGCATTTACAAAAACATTCCAGAACTGTGCTTTAAAGAAAATGAATTCCAGCAATTGGAAACGTCCACTGACAGATCATCTGGATCTTTCCAAACCGGAATCCACGCAGCTGGCAAAAAATATCTTCTCCGATTATATTGATGGAGAAAATCCTGTTTTCGATGAACAGACAACCGTACATATCGGTGCGGATGAGTACGAAGACGATGCAACCCTGTACCGCAATTTTGTAAATGAAATGGATGATTATATGAAGTCCAAAAACCGAAAAATGCGTATGTGGGGCGGTCTTACCAGAATCAAGTCTGATACAGAAGTCCGCGGCGATGGTGTGGAGATCAATGTATGGAGCAAAGACTGGGCAGATCCTACGGAAATGTACAATCTTGGCTTTGAACTGATCAACTCTCTGGACTCCAATGTATATATCGTTCCGGCAGCAGGATACTATGCAGATTATCTGAATGCTGCAAGCCTCTATGCAAACTGGAAACCGAATGTATTTAAAAGCGGTAATTTAAATACAACGATTCCGGCCGGTGATCCGCAGATGATCGGTGGTGCTTACGCACTGTGGAATGACTCCATCGATACCAGAGGAAACGGTGTCACAGACTATGATGTCTTTGACCGTATCTACCAGCCGATGTCTGCACTGAGTGAAAAACTCTGGGGCGAAGGCACAAAGACATACAACGAAGTAAAAGCAACCACTGCAAAAGTTTCCACTGCTCCGAACACCAATCCGTATCATGAAATTGAGAGTGCGGGAAGTACTTACGCAGAATACAATTTTGACAAAGAAGACGGAAGTGATACTTCCAAGAACAAATACAATGCAGTGTCTGCTGAACATGCAACTTACACAGAAGGAAAAGTCGGCAAAGCCCTGTCTATGGAAAGTGATACCTGCATTGAAACACCGCTTGACAAATCTCCGGCAGGAACCAGCCTTTCTTTCTGGGTGAAAAAGGCAGCAGGAGGCTCTTCTGATGAACAAGTTCTGTTTGAAGGTTCTTCCACACTTGGTGATTACACGATCAAAGCTGTGCAGAAGAATACCGGAAAAGTCGGATATTCCAGAGAGGGATATGATTATTCCTTTGACTATACACTTCCGGAAGATGAATGGGTACATCTGACGATCAAAGGCTATAAAGACAAAGCAGAACTGTATGTAAACGATTCTGATACAGCTATTCCGGCTGTTATGGATACTGCAACAAAGCTTGGTACACAGTACCGTCTTGCAACGTTAAACATCCCGATCAAATACATTGGAAGCACGACCGGAAACAGTTTCAATGGTCTGATCGATGAAATCGAACTGACAAATGATCAGGATGACAGCATCATCCCTACAACGGATTTTAGCTTTACCTGTGATAATGAGCAGAATCCGGCACAGGGCAGCGACGGTCCGATCTCCAATGCATTTGACGGAGATATTACTACCTTATGGCACAGCCAGTACTCACCATCCATAAAAGCACTTCCGGCAACCTTTACCGTAGATATGGGCAAAGAATATAAAATCAATAAACTGACTTATGTTCCAAGACAGTCCGGCGGTGAAAACGGATACATCACAAGTTATGATCTGTATGTCAAGAAAGCAGAAAGTGATGACTGGACACAGGTTGTAACAGATGGTGTATGGGCATCTGATACAAAAGAAAAGACTGCAAAATTCAACACAGTTGATGCAAGATATATCAAATTTGTTGCAAAAGAGGGAAGCAATGGTTTTGCTACTGCAAGCGAATTCCATATCCATCAGGTTCTGAATGAAGAAGAACAGGAAGTAACAAAAGCTCAGGAAGCACTGAATGAAGCGGTAAATGACAGCAGCATAAAAGGTATTTATGAAGCAGGTAATGCAGACGGAACGTATACAAGTGCAAGCTGGACAGCGTTCAAGGAAGCATACGAAGCAGCAAAAGCACCATCCGAAGGAGCAAGTGCAGAAGAACTGAAGACACTGCTGACAAATCTCCAGAGTGCAAAAGCGGGTCTGAAAAATGCAGCCGTAGAATCAGCAAAAGAAACACTGAAAGCAGAAGTAGATAAAGCAGAGAATAAGAATATCTATGAAGCAGGTAATGCAGACGGTACTTACACAAAAGACAGCTGGACAGCGTTCAAAGAAGCATACGAAGCAGCAAAAGCACCATCTGAAGGAGCAAGTGCAGAAGAACTGAAGACACTGCTGACAAATCTCCAGAATGCAAAAGCAGGTCTTAAGAAGTCACAAACAGAGACACCACCTACTCCAAACCAGACGGAAACACCGGCTACACCTGGACAGACAGAAAAACCATCTACACCGGAAAAACCGACCGTTGTTCAGAAAGTAAGCAAGAATGTGACTTACCGTGTTCTGGATACAAAGAAAAAAACAGCAGCTGTTGTTGGTGTCGGAGGCAAAAAAGGCAAAAAAGTTACTTCTGTGACCATCGCAAAAACAGTGAAGATCAATGGCGTTACCTATAAAGTAACCAAGATTGGCAAAAACGCATTCAAAGGCTGCAAGTATCTGAAGAAAATTACAATCGGAAGTAATGTGAAGAAGATTGAAAAAGGTGCATTTGCAAACTGCCGAAAACTTGCAAGTATCAATATGAAAAAGGCAAATGGAATCACATCCATCGGAAGCAAGTCCTTCAGCAAGATCAATTCAAAAGCAAAAGTGAGCGTACCTTCCAAAAAACTTTCCAAATATACAAGAATGCTGAAAAAAGCTGGACTTCCAAAGAAAGCGGTTATTAAAAAATAGAAATATGCTTTAAAAGCATATCTTCCGGAAAAAGAGACGGAGAGAACAAAATCTGTTTTCTCCGTCTTATTTTTCTTTGTTTTTCGGTTGACGCTTCCGACGCTTTCGACTATAATAAAAATAGTATGGCTTTCTATGCCGCAATTTTGAAAGAAAAGAGCGAATATAATTATGATAAAAAGTATGACAGGCTTTGGAAGATATGAAAATCACCAGGGCGACCGCAAGTTTACGGTTGAGATGAAGTCCGTCAACCACCGCTATTTTGATTCCAACATCAAAATGCCGAAAAAACTCAGTATTTTTGAATCTGCTATTCGAAATCTTCTCAAAGAATATATACAGCGTGGAAAAGTTGATATTTTTATTACTTATGAGGATTTCACAGAAACCAATGTCTCTTTGAAATACAACGAGAACATTGCAGCAGAGTATGTAAAATATTATCAGCAGCTTTCGAAAAAATTTGATCTGCCAAATGATATCCGTGCCTCCGTGATCGGACGCAGTCCGGAAGTTTTCACAATGGAAGAGCAGCCGGTAGATGAACAGGAGATCTGGGCAGTCCTTGAAACAGCACTTCGTGGGGCATGCGAGCAGTTTGTAGAATCCCGCATCCGGGAAGGGGAAAATCTGAAGCTGGATCTGATTGAAAAACTGGACGGTATGCTTACCGATGTGGCAGCGATTGAAAAACGTTCCCCGGAAATTCTTCAGGCATATCGCACCAAACTGACTGAAAAAGTAAAAGAACTGCTTAGTGACACACAGCTCGAGGAGAGCCGTATCGCAACAGAAGTGATTCTTTATGCAGACAAAATCTGCACGGATGAAGAAACGGTTCGTCTGCACAGCCATATCGAGAGCATGAAACAGACACTGCAAACCGGCGGAAGCATCGGCAGAAAACTGGACTTTATAGCCCAGGAAATGAACCGGGAGGCAAATACTATTTTGTCCAAGGCAAACGACCTGGAAACTTCCAATCTTGCGATCAATCTGAAAACAGAGATTGAAAAAGTAAGAGAGCAGATCCAGAATATAGAATAGGGGGGATACGATTGTCAGGATTGATCAATATCGGGTTTGGCAATGCAGTCAATACCGCCAAAGTCGTGGCAGTCATCAACCCGGATGCAGCACCGGTCAAACGTCTGGTGTCCCATGCAAGAGAAGAGGGACGCATCATTGATGCCACACAGGGAAGACGTACCAAGGCTGTGATCATCACGCAGGAAGACCATATCATTCTGTCGGCACTGCAGCCGGACACGATCGCAAAACGTTTTTCACAAAAAGATGCATTTCAGGAACGAGAGGCTCAAGGAGGCAGTTTATGAATAAAAAAGGCATTCTGATTATTTTATCCGGATTTTCCGGAGTAGGAAAAGGAACCGTTGTCAGACGTCTTCTTTCCGATTACGATAATTACGCACTTTCCATTTCCGCAACAACACGAAAACCACGTGAAGGAGAAGAAGATGGGGTGTCGTATTTTTTTAAGAGCAAAGAAGAGTTTGAACAGATGATAAAAGAAGACTCTTTTATCGAACATGCCAGATATGTTGAAAATTACTATGGTACGCCAAAAGCATATGTACAGGAACAGTTAGATGCCGGAAAAGATGTGATTCTGGAGATTGAGATCCAGGGGGCTTTAAAAGTAAAAGAAAAATACCCTGATGCTCTGATGCTGTTTCTGGTTCCGCCGGATGCACAGACTTTAAAAGAACGTCTGGTTGGCCGTGGCACGGAAACAGCCGATGTCATCCATGACCGTCTGGAACGTGCAGCACAGGAAGCCCAGGAAATGGGCTCTTATGAATACATTATTGTAAATGATGATCTGGATACCTGTGTGAAACAGGTGCACGAATTGATACAGAGTGCACACTGTAAGAAATCCCACAATACAGCATTTATCAAAGAACTGCAGCAGGATATGAACTGCTTTTTGAAAGGAGAATGATTTTATGTTACATCCATCTTACACAGACTTAATGAAAGTTGCAAACAGTGAAGTAAATGAAGGCGAAACACCTGTCGTAAACAGCCGCTATTCTATCGTAATGGCAACGGCAAAACGTGCCAGAGAACTGATCGACGGTGCACCGGCACTGGTATATAGCGACGGCAAAAAACCGCTGTCCATCGCAGTAGAAGAATTAGATAAAGGAAAGATCAAAATCCTGGCTGAAGATGAGAGCGGTGAAGATGAAGAATAAGAAAATTTTATTTATCTCTCTTGGCTGTGACAAAAACCTGGTTGATTCGGAAGTGATGCTTGGCATCCTCGCTGACCGCGGCTTTGAGATGACGGACACGGAAGTCGATGCGGATATTATCATCATCAACACCTGCTGTTTTATCAATGATGCTAAAGAAGAAAGCATCAACACGATCCTGGAAATGGCAGAATATAAAAAGACCGGTCCGTGCAAGGCTCTGATTGTAACGGGCTGTCTGGCACAGCGTTATAAACAGGAGATTGTCGATGAAATACCGGAAGTCGATGCGGTGATCGGTACTTCCAAGTACGATGAGATTTTTGATGCAGTAGATCAGGCTTTAAAAGGTTCTCATTTTCTGGATGTAGATGATCTTGACCGGCTTCCGTCCGTACCCGGCAAGCGTATTCTAACAACAGGCGGGCATTATGCACATCTGAAGATTGCAGAGGGATGTGACAAGCACTGTACCTACTGTATCATCCCGAAGATTCGCGGCAATTACCGCAGCGTCCCGATGGAGCAGTTACTTGCAGAAGCCGCTTCGCTTGCAGAGCAAGGTGTAAAAGAGCTGATTCTGGTTGCCCAGGAGACGACACTGTACGGCGTGGATCTTTACGGCAAAAAGTCTCTGCATATTCTGCTCAAGGAACTTGCCAAGATCAAAGGTATCCGTTGGATCCGTATCCTGTACTGCTATCCGGAAGAGATATATCCGGAGCTGATCGAGACGATCAAGAATGAGAAAAAAGTCTGTCACTATCTGGACATGCCGATCCAGCATGCCAGCGATGCCATTCTCAAACGCATGGGAAGACGCACGACAAAAGCACAGTTAAAAGAAACCGTTTCCCTTCTTCGAAAAGAGATTCCGGATATTGTTCTGCGAACCACGCTGATCGCCGGCTTCCCGGGAGAGACACAGGAGCAGCATGAAGAACTGATGGAATTTGTCGATGAGATGGAGTTCGAACGCCTTGGCGTCTTCGCTTATTCACCGGAAGAAAACACACCGGCAGCCTCTATGCCGGATCAGATCCCGGAGGAAATAAAAGAAGAGCGAAGAGATGCGATCCTCGAACTTCAACAGGAGATCGCTTTTGATAAAGCAGCCGATATGGTCGGACGTACCTTATATGCCATGATCGAGGGAAAAGTAGCGGATGAGCCTGCCTATGTCGCAAGAACCTATGCCGATTCCCCGGATATTGACGGTTATGTCTTTGTCAACACAGGCGAGATGCTGATGTCCGGCGATTTTGTAAAAGTAAAGATCACAGGTTCCGCAGAATACGATCTGATCGGAGAGCTTGTGTAAAAATAATCGAACATTGGGTGTAACTCTGGTAACACAGGGCTGCACCTTTTTTTGTGCATTTTTGCTGCGATAAAAAATATCTATATGTTCGGTATTTATTGTAAATGGATTGATTGTCATTACACCGGATTTTGATAATTTTACTGCAAAGCTCATCGCAGCAGATAAATATTCAAAATATATGACAGAAATA
>PPYF01507437.1_pt1 | contig 14629 bp, 8 predicted proteins | sample 1559871 | NCBI WGS metagenome assembly PPYF01 (sample SAMN08240021, study PRJNA423297) | Human gut metagenome, whole genome shotgun sequencing project. | reverse complement strand
CGGCAGGAAACGAGAGTTTCTAAGGCGGGACACTACAGTTTCTACGTAAGGATACTGTCGTTTCCCCGTAGAGATACCACAAATTCTCCATAGAGTCACCCCAATTATCCCATAGCTTTGGATAAAGGAATCAAGGCTTTTTCTTTGATTATATAACGTGTGGCAGATACTTTATCTGCAACCTATCTGCCACAGGTATCTGCAACGTTACAACTATCTATTAACTAGTGAATTACACGCGTTTCGTTGCAGGTGGCAGATGTTTTTATGTTTTTCAACTTTATAGTAGGAAAAAATTTCATTCATTTCCGTACCTTTATGAGTCTTTTTATCCATAAATAATATCCAGTCAGTGGTAGTGCAGCCCCCAATAAGGCAGCAATAAAGGTAAGTATGCGAGTAAACATTCCTCCCCAGTTACCAACATGCACAGAATAAATCCAACCACGAATCTTTCCCGACTTGTCTTGATGTTGATAAAGACTTGTTTCTGTAAATTCACCATTATCCGTATTGAAAGAATAACGGTCAGATGCCCGCTGATTCCCGAAACGGTTGAAAGACACGCTTGCCGTACCAGAAGAAATACTGATTTGCTTATACTCCGGATTCTGACGTCTTAGTTTATCATAAATCTCTTGCCAATAAACGAATGGTGAAGTTACCGAGTACATATCACTGTGATTGTTTTCCGGACGTCCGCTTCTTTCACCCTTTCGAACCTCATTTCCTTCTCTTTTCTTTTCCCGATGGGCTGCCAGTTTGGTATCTCTCTTTTGAGCATCACTTTTCTGTTCATGTCCTTGGGCGGCACGTTGCTGTACTTCTACCCCGAAGACCTTATAGAAAGCCGTCCGATACCACGGAAAAGACCAGGTCAATCCCGTCAGTGCCATAGCCAGTAGAAAGATCAGAGTATACATTCCACCTGCCACATGCAAATCATACCAAAACCTTCTCCAACCTTTTGTTGCTGTTATTTTCAGGCTATTCTTCAATGCTTTACGTGTACGCGGCCACCAAATAACAATTCCCGAAATCAGTACAAAAACAAGTAAAAGCGTACTGACACCTACAATCATTTTGCCCCAAAAGATTCCTTCATTTCCCGGATTCATACTATCCAGCAGCCAGCGATGCATTCGGAACATAAACATAAAAAAGCCGCTACGCTCGCTTTTTCCTTTTACTTCACCCGTATACTGGTCTACATACAAAGATGCACGACGTGGTTTGGAAAGACTAACCTGATACGCACGTCCGGGATCAGAAGATATGCTGACACCGGTCACCGATACACTGTCAGGCAATGTCGTCGCCACTTTTTCAAGCAACTTATCCATAGGAAGAGGAGACTCCTTTACCGTTTCCACGTAGTAAAGATCGCGTCGAAACCACTCATTCACCTCATTTTCAAATACCAGCATGGCACCGGAAAAGCAGACAAGAGTTATTATCAGTCCGAAAGGGACGGAAAGCCACAAATGTATCTTTCTGAATATTTTTTTCATGTTTTCAATCCTATTTCTTGAAAAAGCCTGCAAAGCTTTCCGCTCGGCAGGCTTTTATCTACAAAAGATTCTCTATTTAACCGACTGTATTATTTTGAAAGATATTCCATCTTACCTACCGTAGTGATAGCGTCAGCCTCTACCGTTAAACCTTTGACTGCCTTGCCTGTTTTTGCGTCTATTTTATAGAAGGCCGGTTTCTCGCCCGTAGTCACAGTGACAGCCATATAAGCATACCCTTTTTCTCCATAAGGCTCGCCACCAAACTTTCCGTCAGCCGGCAGACCTGTAACAGGCATAATCGTCTGATCTTCCGCCTTGAAAACAGCTAATTCGCTAACATCTGCACTTGTACCGCCATTAATCATATCTTCCGCTCCCTTTTTATACAATTGAAGCAGGAAGTAATCTTCAGAGATGTGCCAGCAACGGAAAATAGGATGTTTAGTGCCTATCTCTTCAAAGTTCACATAGTAATCCGGATCGAAATCTGTTGCACCTGCTTTGATACGCATTGCGCCCGAAGGTTTCTGTCCTGTTACCTTCTTCAAATCTGAAGATGAAACTGCCGTACGTCCATATCCGGGAGAGAACACATAGACGTCACCATTATCAGCGGCCCAAATGGTCTGATAATATTGTGAACGCATACGACCGCATGCATAGCCTATTTTATCAGTCTTGGCAATCACCGGAGTCTCATTGAAGTTCGTGCCACTATAAATTGCCACATAAGCATTATCCGGGTATTGTGTAGAAGGAATGACACCGGCTGTATATGCACCGCTGCCGCTACCACCGTCAGTCTTAGTCACAAGTTCCTGATCTGTCACAGCTTCCGGCCATTTTTTAATACCGTACTTACTCATTCCCATTGGGATGACAGATGTATAAATCTTATTGTTAGCTTCAACCAGACCTGCCCATGAAACTTTTTCACCATTACCCAAGTAATTTTCGGCAAGCAAGGTACCCTCTTCCTGACTGCCATCGGTCGCATCCAAATAGTTGAACAACAATGCTTGAGCCACATTCTGATCCTCATCTGTTATTTTCGAGTCCCCGGTGGAAACAGTCACCACTTTATCCCCCCAGGTTCCATAAGACGTGATACGATTATAAGTGTATGTGTACTTTTCTTTCATTTTACCATCTGCCCCCAGATAATAGGAAGCTCCTGTACCTGCGCCACCTTTATTATAAACTAAAGCAAACACATAATCCAATCCTTTATATACCCAATAGGTACCGCCAATCACCTCGGTTCCATTCCCTTGAGTCGACACTGTTCCTTCATCCAAAGAATTGGCTACTACCAAATAACTTGCTTCACCGGTTGTGGCAGCCACCACATAAGCCGTTTCTCCATCAATTGGCGGGTTATCCACCGGATTATTATCATCGTCGCAAGATGCCACAAACACACCGCTACTCAAGCAAAAAGCTATGGCAAAAGCCTGTAATAAAAACTTCTTCATATATTCTTTATTATTGATTGATACTAAAAACTTACTCTTATTATTTACCGAAAAACACTCTGAACTTTCCATAGAATGCGCGCCCCGCTTTTTGCAGACTAAAATTGTCAAACAGTTGGGCATCGGTGAAATTCCGACATTCAAATGATACATTATAACGTCCATTCTTCATGGTGTAGGACAAAGACAGATTATGAGAAAACTGTTCCGGCACCATATTCTTTGAATCTTTATCTCCGAGATTCTCCCAGTAAAGAGGAAAATCGTGCTGCCAGTAGCTATCATAGCCGATGCTCAACACATTTCCTTTGACAAACAGGTCATTCCAATAAAAATTTGCATTGATATTAGCATAACGATAGGGCAGATTCGGCATACGCACTTTATAGTGCATGCTTTCTTGCAAAGAGGAACCCGCCAGAAACTTTTCGTAATCACGAGTATCGATGCTATTGAATGTTCCTCCTATATCAAACCAACGCGAGAAGCTATAAAGCAATGACAAATTATACCCTTTGGTCCTTACGTGACCGTGGTTCTCATAATATCCGTAGCTTGTTCCTCCCAATACGTCCAGTCCTCTTTTTATATAATCTTTCGTATCCCGATATATCAAACCGGCCTCGGCATACAATCCATGCTTGCCAAACTGATGATTATAGCTGAAACTCAAATTGACATTATCACTTTTCTCCGGTTTCAGATTCATTTTACCAGCTTCAAGGTCTTCATCTCCAAAGAGTTCGTCCGTGGTCGGCAGGCGGAAAGCCTTTTCGTACGAAAGTTTCACCTGAAGATCTTTCCATATAAAATAGGTACCTGCCGCTCCATATCCAAGAGCACTTGCCGTATTGGACAGATTGATATAATTGCCTATTCCATCCGTATTCTGCGATACCGGTCCCTTGTTGTATTGCCGATAATATTTGGCAAATGCCGACACATTCCATCTGTCCGACGGCATCAGACGGTAAGAAAGCCCGCTGACGTTTTTACGGGTGATTTTAGGAATAGAAAAGTCCGTGAATTTGGAAGAAGCACCGATGGTAGAGCGGCTCGTACGTTCAAAATCACTGATTACATGACTGAAAGTAAACGTATGCGCCTGTCCGATATGGTAATTCATCTTCAGCGTCCCATTCCAGTTTTTATTTTTAGATTCACTGTTCTGGTAAGACTGTTCTCCCCGGCTGCCTTTTTCATAAAAATCTCCACGCCAGTTGTAAGCCCGCGAAGCGGTATCGACATTGTTGGTGATATTATGATTGTAATTGGCAGTCAACAGCAGATCCAGGTTTTTCACCAATAAGTTCTTTTTGTAATATTCTAAAGAAGGGACCAACGAATGTCCTTTGCGGAATTTTTCACCGAACACGACATCTTGATAAACGCCTGTTTGTAACTCTTTATAGAAATGGGAATAATTGAAACTCAACGCCAAACGGTCTGCCCATTTCTTTCCTACCAGGCCGATTTTTCCAATCACGGCTTCATTATGATACTGGTCATTAAAACGTTTCAGATGATAAATCTTATTTTTGTCAAGTGGCGGGAAACGTACGCTTCCATCTTCTTTAATCTCAAATTCGCGTACGTAAGTATCTACATAATAATCATTATCCGAAAAGTTTTGAAAAGCATTGACTTCATACATAAAACCATTCTTAAACGTTTGTCCGAAGCGCACGTATGATTTATGAGTATTAAACGATCCGTAAGAATAGGAAGCATCCATAAACCACTTTCCGGGTTGTTTGTTGATGACAATATTAACCACTCCCCCAATGGCATCGGTTCCGAATCCTACGGGAACCACTCCTTTATAGACTTCTATACGGTCAGCAAAATTAATAGGAACATTGTTCAAATCGAATGCAGCACCGGCTCCTTCCTGTGGTACGCCGTCAATGAAGATTTTCACATGTTTTCCGCTAAAGCCATCGATATACAATTGCATATCCGACCCCACTCCACCTGATTCGCGGAGTTTTACACCGGGCACTTTAGTCAGTGCACCCGCCAAAGTCTGCGTACTGTTATGCAATTTCTTCGCATCAATGGCTACCGCATTAAAAGCAGACTGATTCACACGGCCGACTCCGGATGTCGTGACCAGCACCTCTCCCAGTTCTTTTACCGCCGGCGCGATAGTGACGTTTACTTTTATTCTTTCTCCCTTGGCTAATTTAACTTTCTTTTCTACCGTTTGATAACCGATAGCCGAAACGACGAGTGTATATTCACCTGCTGTAGTTTTCAAATGATATATACCTTTTTCATCTGTATAGCATCCTTGGTTGGTTCCTTTCAGATAAACTGTCGCAAAATCCACCACTTCTTTTTCTGTGGACATCACTCTGCCCGAAATTAAACTACTACGATGACGCCCATGTTGTGAATATACGGATACGGAAAACAAGAATGCCAGAAAAACTAAAAAATATTTATTGCTCATCTCCTTTTTACTTTATAACCTTTTCATTGTTCTAAAAGCGATGCAAAGGTAAGCAGAAAAAGAAGTGCTAAACAATCCCTATCTATTGGTAAAAATAAGACAACAAAAATGAGGTATATAGATATGTACAATACCTATATATAAGTAAATACTGGATAATTTAAATAAAAAAAGAAAAGAAACCCTACTTCAGCCAACTCGCCAACGCACGTTCCGTTACCTCCCACAACTGCTCTTTCTGCACATGATTCGTGTATTTATCAGACAAGTTTTTCCGGTGGTTATTGACATACAGTTGCCCTGTCACACCGGCTTCCTTTTCGTCCAACAGTAAACCGATTGCCGTAGAAGCCCCTTTCTTGGGTTTACGGATAAAAGGACGGAAAAAAATATCCGTCAACGGATCGAACCACTTGTGCATAGTGATGATATCAGTAGAAACAATTCCCGGATCGGCAGCATTGACGCTAATCCCCTTCTCTCGAAGTTGCTCGGAAAGTTCGAAAGTAAACAATAATAAAGCCAGCTTCGTGTTACTGTAAACAGGAATCCTCCAAAACGTTCCCGTTTTCCCTCTATGAAAGAAATCTGGGAAGTCGAGCTTGCCGATTGCGTATGTACAGGAAACCATATTTACGATACGCGCTCCACGCACCATCAGCGGAATTAATTTCCGGGTAAGCAGATAAGGTCCCATGTAGTTCACACTTACCGTTCGTTCGAATCCTTCGGAAGTAGTATGAAAACCTGTCTCCATCGTTCCGGCATTATTCATTAACAAAGAGATGGGAAGATTCCTTTCTAAGATCTGACTGGCAAAAGCAACTACGGATTGCATAGAAGATAAATCGATAGCTATTACTTCCAAATCCGGGTTTCCTGTTTCCTTGCTCAAACGTTCACGAACAACCTCCGCTTTCTTCGGATGATAACAAGCCATAATGATTCGATAACCGGCTTTGGCTACGGCACGTGTTATTTCTGTTCCCATTCCTCCGTCCGCACCGGTGATGATTGCCCATTTCATTTCACTCATTTTTTCTCCAGTTTATCAATCTCCTTTTGTAAAGAGGAAGGTAATTGTTCTTTCAAATGTTGATGACAAGCCATTTCTATCGTATACATACGTCCTATGCAATAATTACTGTGTCCACAGTTGCAGCGTGCTTGTTCCTCCTGTTTCATCCGGTTCACGAATCCCGGTTCGTTCAGTAATGCTCTCGCCATCTGCACGGCATCAAAACCGGAATCGAGCACTTCATCTATTTTCTGACGGGAAACAAGGCCACCGACATAAATCAACGGCGCATCCGGAAGAGCCGCACGGAATTTCAGTGCATCTTCAAGGAAATAGGCCTCTTTGAAGGGTACAGAGGGTATCATCCATTTGCCAAACATACGGACTCCGTATTTCAGCCACCAACAATTCATATAGTAAGACATCGAACGAATCGGCATGGCACCTCTCATTACATACATCGGCGCTTTGCTGACAAAACCACCACTCAACACCAATCCATGAGCGCCAAGTTCCAACAGTCGTTTGGCCACTTGTATGGATTCGTCAATCTCCATTCCTCCTTTGAAGCCGTCGCGCATATTCATTTTTACGAAAACTGCCATATCACTGCCTGCCGTTTTCATCACTTCTTCCATCACCATATCCATAAAACGCATCCGGTTTTCGAGCGAACCGCCATATTCATCTTTCCGGTGATTGGTGTAGGGAGACAGGAATTGACTAATCAAATAGCCGTGCCCCGCATGTACTTCAACGGCGTCGAACCCGGCTTTCCTCGCCAGATTGACTGCATTTCCATACGCTTTCGCCATTTCCGGCAACTCCTCTTTTTCCATTCCACGCACAAACGTAGGAGAATAGAGATTGAAGCCTGAAGATGCGGATATAGGAGTGACACCACATATATTTTTATGGGACATATTTCCACAATGCCCGATTTGTATACCTACTGCGGCACCTTCATCGTGCACAGCTTTTGTCAATTCGTGTAAACGGGGAATAATGGACGGACGCAACCACAATTGACGGTCGAAAGAAAGTCCGCTTTGTGTCACGGCAGCATAAGCCACTGTTGTCATACCCACTCCCCCCGCAGCTACCGACCGATGGTAATCCAGCAACATCTGCGTGGGAGTATTCTCCGGACACATGCTCTCAAAAGCTGCCGAACGGATCGTTCGATTCCGCAGCGTCAAAGGGCCAAAAGTGACCGGGCTAAAAAGTTTAGATTCCATAGTAGTTGATTTTTTATTTAAGTCATACGTAAGTCGTGACGAAGAGCATCCCTAATAAAGGAAAGGGAACACTCGTTTCCGTTCTCCCACCGCATCTCCGAATTCTTCGCGATAACGGCACCAGATGGCATTGGCACGGGGAACAAGGTTAGCAATCGTCCACCAAAGGAAGACCAGACCGGAAAGTGAACAAGTGAGTATCGCCCATCCTGCCCATTCTACTATTTCACCAAAATAGTTGGCGGAAGTGACATAACGGTACATTCCTTTTTGAGGCAGATAATGCCGGGTATCTCCCGGTTTACGCAAGTGCCGGATGATATAATCCGAATGCCAGTTCGTCAGCATACCTGTAAAAAAAAGCAGTGTGCCTATAATAAACCACGGTGAAGTGAACCAATCGGCTTGATACATCGTTTCGGGAGCAAGATAAAAGATCCATTTTCCTTGCATATAGCCATTCAGCAGATTAAAAAGAACTCCCATCGACATGATTGCCAGCGGCATCTTACTTTTCCCTTTCAATAGCAAAGGGAAGATGAAAGCACGCTGAAAATAGTGGATTTGAAAGAAGAGAAAGAAAGTGAAGACCACCGGCTCGAACCGACGTTCGGAATAGATCCACATCACACACATCACCACAAAAACCGGAGCTTCCATCAATATCCAGGCTAGTTTATTGGAGATAGCTACGCCCCACGATGCCGTGCGGAAAATACCATATCCGGCTTTCACAAAGTAAAGGGCGATAAAAACGAGCAAGGCAATCAGGCTCATCACACCCAGAAACAGATTAAAAGTATCTATACTCATATCGATCTATTTTGTAACACGCAAAAATAACAAAAATGAGATAAACGACGATACAAAAAATAGAAAGAATCTGAAGTACATTCTTTTACGAACATAAAAAAGGAGAAAATGTAAAATTTCCCGGATGCACACCTGAAATGATCAGACACACATCCGGGATTACTTATCTATTTAATAAAAGGATTGGTTATTATCAGCGTTTCTTAATTGGAATATAAGCCAAATCATCAAGCACATTCTTATAGGCCGGGCGGATAATCCGTTTACCGTCGAAGGTCAATTCTTCATTGCGGTGTGCACACCAGCCTACGATACGTGCCATGGCAAACAGTGGAGTGAAGATTTCCTGCGGCAAACCGATCATTTCATACACGAAGCCCGAATAGAAGTCGATATTGCTGGACACTGTCTTTCCGTTGTTTTTAACCCGTCCGAAAGTAGCGATGGCGCGTTCTTCTAGCAGTTCGAGGAAAGCAAATTCGGTTTCTCTGCCTTTTTCACGGGCAAGGTCACGAGCCAATTCTTTCAACAGAAGAGCACGGGGATCGGAGATCGTATAAACGGCATGTCCGATACCATAGATCAATCCGGTTTTGTTATACACTTCTTTGTTCAACATTCGGGTGTAGTAAGTGTCTATCTCATCTACACTTGTCCAGTCTTTGATATTTTCCTTCAGGTGCTGGAACATGTCGGCAACCTGAATATTGGCACCTCCGTGAAGCGGACCTTTCAGCGAACCGATACCAGCGGCGATGGCCGAATAAGTATCTGTTCCGGTAGAAGAAGTTACGCGAACGGTGAAAGTGGAGTTATTACCACCACCGTGCTCTGCCTGAAGAATCAGCAATAGGTCGAGGGTGCGTGCATCCAGTTCGGTATAGTCTTTTTTCAGCATATACAGGAAATTCTCGGCAATAGAGAGCTTTTCCTGCGGATGTCGGATATGCAGAGAACGTCCGAAAGTAGCATGACGAAGCATATTATAAGCATAAGCGATGATAGTGGGGAACTTTGAAATCAGTTCAATACTCTGACGCATCAAGTTATCCCGGGAGGTATCATCCGCATTTGAGTCAAAACGATACATTTCGAGTACGCTGCGTGAAAGAATATTCATGATGTTGTTTCCTTCCAACTCGATGATGTTCATTTTCGTTTTCTGTTCCAACGGCATATTGTCGTTAATCAACTCACGGAAAGAAAGCAATTCTTCTTTATCCGGCAGACGTCCGGAAAGCAATAGGTAAGCCACTTCTTCGAAGCCAAAGCGTTTCTCTTTGATTATAGCGTGAGAAATATCTTCTACATCATAACCGCGATAGAACAGTTTTCCCGGTATGGGTTTCAACCCACCACCCGGAACACGTTCATATCCTACTACATTACCGATTCTGGTTAAACCTACCAATACACCTGTGCCGTCTTCATTACGCAATCCGCGCTTCACATCAAACTTGGAGAACAATTCTGTATCAATCCGGGTAGCTTCCTTCATTTCCTCGGAAAGCTTGTAAATCAAGTACTCTTTTTTCATCTTTCTTCGTTTTTTATTCGTTACTTTTGTTTTTCAATTCTTTCCACGATCTCACGAGTGAAAGCGGAAGTAGAGAGGGAGGTTCCATTCGGCATAAAACGGGCTAAATCGTGTGTAGCACGAGCGTCCAGGAAGCTTTGTTCCAAGGCTTTCTCTATCAGAGCAGCCGCTTCTTTCCAGTCAAAATATTCGAGCATCATTACTGCCGAAAGGATTATAGAACAAGGGTTCACCACATCTTTTCCCGCAATATTAGGAGCTGTTCCATGAGTCGCTTCAAAGATGGCATGACCTGTCTGGTAGTTGATATTTGCTCCCGGAGCGATACCGATACCGCCTACCATGGCCGCCAGTTGGTCGGAAACGTAGTCTCCGTTGAGGTTTAAGGTGGCTATCACGGAATATTCTTCGGGAATCAGGAGTGTATTTTGTAAGAAAGCATCCGCAATGCAATCTTTTATCACCAGTCTGCCATCTGCCAAAGCATCGCCAAATTCACGTTGCGCCAGTTCGTAACCCCATTTTTTGAAACCACCTTCGGTAAACTTCATGATATTCCCTTTATGCACCAGCGTTACGGAAGGCAAATGATGGTCGAGCGCATACTGGCAGGCAGCACGCACAAGACGATCCGTACCCTCACGTGATACAGGTTTCACACCGAAAGAAGAGGTTTCCGGGAAACGGACTTTTGTCACGCCCATTTCGTCTTTCAGGAATTGATAGAACTTTTCAGCTTCCGGAGTTCCGGCTTCCCATTCGATACCTGCATAAATATCTTCCGTATTTTCACGGAACACACACATATTCACTTTCTCCGGTGATTTGACAGGCGACTGTACTCCCTGATACCAACGAACCGGACGAAGACAGACGTATAAATCAAGTGTCTGACGCAATGCTACGTTCAACGAACGGATTCCACCTCCGACAGGAGTTGTCAACGGACCTTTGATTCCTACCAGGTATTCCTGAAAGGTTTCCATTGTTTCATCCGGCAACCAGGAACCAGTCGCGTTGAAGGCACGTTCTCCCGCCAACACTTCTTTCCATTCGATACGACGTTTGCCACCGTATGCTTTCCGGATAGCTGCGTCCACTACGGCTTGCATGGCAGGAGTCACTTCGGCTCCTACTCCATCGCCGGTAATATAAGGTACGGTAGGCACATCGGGTACCAACAGCGTACCATCTGTTTGCATGGTTATTTTGCTCATTTTTTATCTTGCATTTAAGGCAGAACCGGCACGGAACCAGGCTATCTGCTGTTCATTATAGGTATGTTGCACTTCAAAACTTTCTTTCGTTCCGTCTTCGTGATGAAGAATAATCGTCAGATTGCGCCCCGGTGCGAAATGGACTAAGCCTGATACGGACAAAAGATCGTGTTCCCGAATTTTGTCATAGTCTGCTTTATCTACAAAAGTAAGAGCAAGCATTCCTTGTTTTTTCAGGTTTGTTTCGTGGATACGGGCAAAACTCTTAGCCAAAATGACACGTACATTGAGGAAGCGTGGTTCCATGGCTGCATGTTCACGGCTGGAACCTTCTCCATAATTCTCTTCGGCAACAACAATAGACGGAATACTTTCGGATTTATACATCTTTGCCGTACCGGAAACTGTTCCATAAGTATTTGTCGAACGATTCCAAACACGGTTCGTTTCACCATTGAAAGCATTGACAGCTCCCATCAGCATATTGTCGGAAATATTCTCCAAATGTCCACGGAAGCGGAGCCACGGACCTGCCATAGAGATATGGTCGGTAGTACATTTTCCCTGTGCTTTAATCAATAAAGGCATGTTCAGCAAGTCCTGTCCGTCCCATGCCGGGAAAGGAGTCAGAAGCTGGAGACGTTGGGAATCCGGTTTTACCCTGATTTCCGTTTTTGCTCCGTGGGGGGCAATATATCCCTCATTTCCCTGTTCAAAACCTTTCAAGGGAAGTTCATCTCCTACAGGCTCGGAGAGTTTCACTTTTTCTCCGTTATGATTCACCAGTCTGTCTTTCAACGGGTTGAAACAGAGATCACCGGCTATTGTTAACGCCATCGTTAGTTCCGGAGAAGCTACAAACGCGTATGTGTTGGGATTACCGTCAGCGCGTTTGGCAAAATTACGATTGAAAGAGGTGACGATTGAGTTTTTTCGTGTCGGATCGTCCGTCTGACGTTTCCACTGACCGATACAAGGTCCACAAGCATTTGCCATAATCGTGGCTCCCAGCCGTTCAAAAGCTTCAATCATGCCGTCTCTTTCGGCAGTAGCCCGAATTTGCTCCGAACCCGGATTGACGATCAGTGGAGAAGCGACGCTCAAATTCTTTTCTGTCACCTGCTTTGCCAGAGAAGCTGCACGGCTCAAATCCTGATAAGAAGAATTGGTACATGAACCTATCAAGCCCACCTCCATTTTACGGGGGTAGCCGTTCAATAACACTTTTTCTGCAAATTCAGAGATAGGAGTAGCGGCATCCGGTGTAAACGGCCCGTTTATATAAGGTTCGAGTTCTGACAAGTCTATTTCAATTACACTCCCGGTAGCAGAAAGGGATTCGGTTCCGGGACCAAAATATTCGATAATAGCATTCGTTCCTCCTTTTACGGTAAGGATACCGGCCAATTTCAGGATTACATCTTTCGGAGAGGTCCAACCGCTTAGTTTTCCGGTCAGACGGACACCGATAATCTTCGGCATTTTCAGCTCCCATTCCATTCCTGTCATCACATCCACGGCATCCGCACCACCAACACCGATAGCCACCATGCCCAGTCCGCCTGCATTAGGCGTATGAGAGTCTGTTCCCACCATCATACCGCCGGGGAAAGCATAGTTTTCAAGCACTACCTGATGGATAATTCCTGCTCCCGGTTTCCAGAAGCCAATGCCATAACGGGAAGATACATCACGGAGGAAATCGTATACTTCTTCATTAGTCAGTCTTGCCGTAGCAATATCCGCCTTTGCACCTTTATACGCCTGTATCAAGTGATCGCAATGCACTGTCGAAGGCACAGCCACCTGATCCTTACCTGCATTCATAAATTGGAGCAAAGCCATCTGCGCAGTTGCATCCTGCATAGCCACACGGTCGGGACGGAAATTCACATAATCCTCCCCCCGTTTGTAATCTTTCAAATCGGCTACATCATACAGATGAGCATACAAAATTTTCTCGGCCAACGTCAAAGGGCGTTTCAGTATAGCCCGTACGTGTTCTACCTTTCCTTTATAAGCAGCGTAGAAAGCTTCTAACATAGTCACATCATATACCATATTGCTTTTTGTTTTTTTAGTCTATCTATTAAAATAACGAATGGCGTTCGAGTAATGTTTAACAAAATGAAATATTTTTTCTACCCGGAACGAAGATTTGTTACCTTTGCGCCTATTATGAGTAATAATCCGAAAAGTCCCATTATAGACCTTCAGCAACAGCAACTCCTCCTGCGGATGGAGTATGAATATGAGAAGGAAGAATTTAAGCGGCAGACCGAAACAATGGGCGTTGCCCGTAAAGTGAAGCGCGGTCTCTGCTGGTATCCTGTCTCTCTTGGTCGAAGTTACTACAATTCGCTGAATCAGCTTGTAATAGATATTACACGGACCGAAAATAAAGAAATAGAGCATTCCTTTGAGTTCGGCCGTCCTGTTTGCTTTTTCCACCAGTCATTCGAAGGAAAAGTGAAGTACATGAATTTCATCGCTACTGTCAGCTTTGCGGATGACGAGCGAATGGTCGTAGTACTCCCCGGAGCGGGAGCTTTAGCGGAACTGCAAACTGACGGTATACTGGGGGTACAACTTTATTTTGACGAAACATCGTACCGGGCCATGTTCGAGGCACTGGAAGACACGATACGCGCCAAAGACAACCGCCTGGCGGAACTGCGCGACATTTTGTTGGGTACCCAAAAGCCGGGATTCCGCGAATTATATCCTGTCCGCTTCCCATGGCTGAACAGTACACAGGAAACAGCTGTTAACAAGGTGCTCTGTACGCGTGACGTATCTATTGTTCACGGTCCTCCGGGAACCGGAAAGACAACGACCCTTGTCGAAGCGATTTACGAAACGTTACACCGGGAACCACAAGTGCTTGTCTGTGCGCAAAGTAACACGGCTGTCGACTGGATTTGTGAGAAACTGGTAGACCGGGGAGTACCCGTGCTCCGCATTGGAAATCCAACCCGAGTCAACGACAAAATGCTTTCATCCACCTACGAACGCCGGTTTGAAAGTCATCCTGCCTATCCGGAGCTTTGGGGAATTCGTAAATCTATCCGCGAAATGGGTAGCCGGATGCGCCGGGGTAATTATTCTGAACGGGAAGGAATGCGTAATCGCATGAGTCGTCTCCGCGACCGCGCCACGGAGTTGGAAATACAAATCAATGCCGATCTTTTCGACAGTGCCCGCGTGATTGCTTCTACCCTAGTCAGCAGCAACCACCGCCTGCTCAACGGACGTCGTTTTCCGACTTTATTCATCGACGAAGCTGCACAAGCCCTCGAAGCTGCCTGCTGGATCGCTATCCGCAAAGCAGACCGGGTCATCCTTGCAGGAGATCATTGTCA
>PPYF01671283.1_pt1 | contig 14630 bp, 8 predicted proteins | sample 1559871 | NCBI WGS metagenome assembly PPYF01 (sample SAMN08240021, study PRJNA423297) | Human gut metagenome, whole genome shotgun sequencing project. | reverse complement strand
ATTGGCTGTATGATTCCCGCTATTAGGGCTCATTGGGGACTTGCACCCGGTAGCTAATAACCATGCCGAGCATACTGAATAAACTCCCCCTCACTTCATTGTGAGGGGGAGTTTTCGTTGTAAAACGAATATCGCATTGTGCAATATTCATCTGATCGTATATCTCTTACCTTTAACAGTATCAAAAGCAATCCGGTCGTCAGCGAGTACTCTTACCTTAGCACCGGAAACTTTCAGACTCTTTGCATCCGGATATTTAAGCATACACTCTGCACCTGCATTAGAAAGTATTTCAATCGAAGTGATTTGCCCTTCTTTCCAGGTTACATCCACTTCAAAGTTTCCTCTGGCTTTCATCCCTTTGAACGCACCGTCTTTCCATGCATCGGGCAAAGCGGGAAGCAACTCGATATATCCCCCCTGACTCTGCATCAACATTTCCGCAATTCCGGCTGTACAACCAAAGTTTCCATCAATCTGAAAAGGCGGATGCGCGTCAAAAAGGTTGGTATATACACCACCGAAACGGCCTTGGGGAACAGTCAGTTTCATTGCACTCCGCAATAATGCATGAGAGCGGTTACCATCATGCAAACGGGCCCAGAAATTTAGTTTCCATGCTTTACTCCAGCCTGTGCCCTCGTCTCCACGGGTATTCAGTGTCACTTTCATGGCATTTGCATATTTATCATCTTCTTCGCTCCTTCCGATCACAATCTGCGAGCCCGGATGCAGCCAGAAAAGATGGTTCGTATGTCTGTGTCCACCGTCTCCGGTAACGTCTTTCGTCACTTCGTCCTTCCACTCCATCAATTGTCCGCCCAATCCTATTTTCGGACCGGAAAGTTTGTTCATTGCAGTCTCTATTTCTGCAATCTCCGGTTCTTTGTCCTTACCTAACACCTTGCTGGCTTTTATCATCATATCGAGCATCTCTGCTATCATAGCTTGTGAGGTGGAGCAACCTAATGAAAACTCACCATGCTCGGGAGAATGTGAGGGGTTTGCCACCAAAGTACCGTCCCGCTCGTCCGTCCAAAGGTTATCCACCCAGAAAAGAGCCGCTTGGAGCATGACATCATAATACGCTTCTAAAAAGTCCTTGTCAAGATTAAACTGGTAATATTCCCAAATATCCTGGCACATCCAAATAGCTCCTGCCGGAAAATGATGGGGAGTGTCTTTCTTGGCCGGAGCCGTATTACCCCAAATATTATTTTCATGATGCGTCACCCATCCACGTACATTTCCGCCATCGGGTTTGCAATAATATTGTTGCGCCGTATATTTTCCGCGTGGTACAAGGCTCTTTACATATTCTACCATAGGCAGGTGGCAACGGGATAGATTAGTAGGCTGCGTAGGCCAATAATTCATCTGCACATTGATATTGGTGTGATAGTCGGAATTCCAGGGATTGGAAAGTCTTTCTCCCCATACTCCTTGCAAATTGGCAGGCAGAGAACCTTCTCTCGAAGAAGAAATCAATAGATAACGACCAAATTGGAAATACAACATTTCCAGATATTGATTCTCGGATTCCGAGTTGGTATGAGCATCCATACCCTTCAGCAGACTATCCGTAGTTACAACGGGCATTTCCGTCAGGTTGCCCAGATTCAGTTTCATTCTGTCATACAACGAATGGTAATCTTTCTCATGGGTAGCCAATAAAACGGTATATTTTTTATTGGCCGCCTTTTTCAGCGTAGCCTTCACTTTATCCAGCGGTTCTTCTCCAGAGAAATAATGATAAGAATCGTCCATGCATTGCACATAGTTTGTTGCAGCCGACATCAATACGATGATTTCTTTGGCCTCTTCTATCTTCAATTTCTTCCCGTCTACTACCGTAATCTTTCCGCCTGTATGTTTCACTAATAGTTGCTGCGCGTATTTCAATCCATTCTTCCAATGATCTCCTACGCGCTTGTCACCACTCGTCGGAGTAGGATATCCTGTCAGGGTAATCGTATTGTCCGAAGCCCGGATGACCTTGTCGGTATGCAATGACTCCAAAGATATCATACGTGAAATCTTTCCCTTCTTCGAATCCGATGTCAGACGCATCACCATGATATTGTCCGGATAACTCATAAAATACTCCCGTTTGAAGGTTATTCCTCCCTCTTTATAAGTTACCCGATGAATGGCATTGTCGATATCCAGCGTCCGAGTATAGTCAGAATAGGCAGGTTCGGAGGTAGCCGGATTTACAACCTCTACAATGATATTACTCAATGTTTGAAAAGAGCCGAAATGCTCTTTAGTTCCCGCCAGTTTATCTATGAGGTTTCGTAGTTCCGTACCGTTACCGTCCCCCTCATAATTATGGGTAATCAATTTTCCGTCTGCGTCAATATAAGCGGAATGATTTACAGTAAAATCATTCATCTTCTGCTGTAACAGCACACGGGTTTTATGAAGATAACTTTTATTCGTTTCCGGGGTTCCCAAATGCCCTCCGTTATAAGACGGATCTTCGCCAGGACCTCCTGACCACAAAGTATGTTCATTTGTCTGAATAACATCTACTTCCACACCTCCGAAGATCATAGCGCCCATATAACCGTTACCAATAGGCAATGCTTCGCTTTCCCACACTTTTGCGGGTTTGTTGTAAGTAGCTTTCAGGGACGGCTGTTGGAAACGGGCGGCCATTGTTGTTTCCGCCATCAGACAGCATAAGAATAGTGCGTTTATGCACCGCAAATACTTGTTTTTCATACTACAATAAATTAAAAGTCGGGCTGTGTAAAAGGTACAGTTAATACATCGATTACCCTTTACACAGCCTCAACAACTATGATACAATCTATAAATTAATGACAGTTTGCAGACGAATATCTTTAGAGGAAGCACCGACCATAATGTCGAACGCACCTTGGGGAACGATGAATTGTCCCAATCCTGCATCCCAATAACGAAGTTGCTCTTTATCGAGTTCGATATCTACCACACGGCTCTCTCCTGATTTTAAAGGAATACGCCGGAAACCTTTCAACTCTTTAATCGGAACGACACCTCCGGTTTCCGGAATCCGCACATAAACCTGTGCCACTTCATCCCCTTTCCTCTTGCCGGTATTCTTCAAGCGGAAAGAAACGCTGACGGTATTTGCACCGTCTTTTACTTTCAAATCGCTGTATTTGAAAGAAGAATAACTAAGTCCATAACCAAAAGGATAAAGAACGTCTCCTTTAAAATATTTGTAAGTACGCCCTTTGGTTATATCGTAATCATCGAAAGCAGGCAATTCATCCAGAGATTTATAATAAGTGAGCGGCAAACGCCCGGCTGGATTGTAGTCACCAAACAATACGTCGGCAACGGCTGTTCCCCCCTGTTCACCCGGATACCAGGCATTTACGATGGCAGGAATATGTTCGTCCATCCAGTTGACAGCCAGTGAGCTTCCTGCTACCAATACAACGATTATATTCGGATTTACTTTATAGATTTCCTGTAAGAACTCTCTTTGATCTGCCGGAAGCTGAATATCGTACCGGTCCTGTCCTTCACGTTCTATTGACTTATTGATTCCCATCACAGCAACGACCGTTTCACATTCGCGGACTGCTTTTCCGGCCTCCCCATACAAATCGAGACGGGTAGCTTTTCCTACCTGCGGAACTTTCCATTGTAATTTTGCGATAGCATAATCCCGGTTGTCATAGTACTCCGCTTTTAACTGATAATCTTTCCCCGCTTCAAGATAGATGGAAGCAGAGTCGGTAGATACCGCATGAGCCGACCAGGCATCAATCAACAACTGGTTGTCAATACTCAAACGACAACCATCGTCGGAAGTAAAACTAAAAGTATAACGACCGGAGATAGTCGGTCTCAACTTTCCCGTCCAACGAACGGAAAGCGGAGATTTAGGAAGAAAAGGATCGGGCGCCTGATTGGCAGGCTCAAAATTAATCCAACCTTCTTTACGTACTTTAGGTGTACCCTCCAATGCAGTGTTTTCAAAATATTCCGCTTTCAATCCTTCCGGAAAGTTTTCTCCTTGAATCAGTTCCAAGCCATCGGCAGCAGATTTCCAGGGTGCATACACTACTTTCACTCGATCGCCTGCCCTGTCTTTTATACCTTGCAAAATGGAAACCGGATCTACTACCGGCGCACCGCTATAATCGCCAAACTCACATTTACCGGCATTGATACCTACCACGGCTATTGATTTCACCTTATTAACATTCAATGGAAGCATATTATTCTTATTCTTCAATAAAACAATGCACTCCCGGGCTGCATCCAAAGCAATCTGTTGATGCTCTTTCGAGCCGATCACCGACGGAGAGATTCTGGTATACGGATTTCGTTCGGTTCCATCAAAAAGTCCCAGTTTCATACGTGCTGTCAACACATGGCAGGCAGCCGAATCGATATCGGCATCCGATACCATGTATTGTTTGTAAGCATTCAACAGATATTCGTCATAGACATCATCTCCACATTCCAAATCCAATCCAGCCTGAATGGATAGAGTGGCAGCCGCCTCTTTCGTCTTTACATACTTATGGGCGTTTACCAATAAAGAAGGTCCCCCACAATCGGAAACGACATATCCCTGAAATCCCCAGTCCTGACGCAACACCTTTTTCAGCAGCCAGGCATTCAGTGTACAAGGCACATCGTTCAACGCGTTGTAAGCAGTCATGATAGAAGCAGCCTTTCCTTCCTTCACACACATTTCGAAAGCCGGGAAATAATATTCGCGCAGTTGCTTTTCCGAGATTTGCGGATTACAGACAAAACGGTTATGTTCTTCGTTATTGGCGGCAAAATGCTTGGGAGTGGAAACAATCTTCAAATAACGCGGATCATCTCCTTGCAAACCTTTCACAAAAGCCGTTCCCATCACTCCGCTTAGAAAAGGATCTTCCCCATACGTTTCCGGGGTACGTCCCCAACGGGGATCACGTGCCATATTCACCGTAGGCGACCAAAAGGTCAGTACATCACTAAACTGCTCTTTTTGCTCTCTCCCCTGATCGAGTTCATTCCAACGGGCACGCGCCTCATCCGAAATCACAGTAGCCACCCGTTTTTGTAACTCCGGGTTCCAGGTAGCTGCCAGTCCGATAGCTTGCGGAAATACAGTGAAACGTCCCGGACGGACTACTCCATGCAATGCTTCATTGCCATGATAGTATTTATCAATACCCAAACGGGGAATACCAGGAGAAGTAGCACGCAGCAAACTAATCTTTTCCTCCACTGTCAGGCGGGAAAGTAAATCTGCCACCCGTTCGTGCACAGGAGCGTTTTCATTCTTATACAACTCTTGCGCATGTATCAATGAGCAAGACATCACAGATAAAGTACCTGCCAACAAAATCTTTTTATACCTGTTCATTATCACCATTTTTCTATCATATTTTCTTTTATAATTGTTCGTAGCACTTGCTCCGGAATCACTTTCCCGCTTTCTAATCTACAGGGCCGTCCATCAACAAATCATGTTTCTTGTTCTTTGCATCATGAGAATTGAAGTCGGCTCCGTATGTTGCAATTCCCATTACACGCAACATGGAATTCCAGAAGACTATCCCGGAACCTTTTTTCCACGAAGAAGGAACAGCGACGCATTGTAAATCCCAAAGTCCGTTCAGACAAACTTCATCCCGATAAGGCTTTTCCTGGGGAGTGACCAACCCTTCTGCCGGAGAAAAATCACGGGAGAACACCACTTTCTGTGTCTGCGCAAGCATTGTTTCCGAAAAGATTCCGATCCAAATACAGACGCAGCATTTGAATACTTGCAAAGTCATTATCCCACTGTTCCTTTTATCTTGCATGTTTATCGACCTTTCATTTCACTAATTACCATTCTCATTAAATGCCGTTATCGAGAAATAATATTCCGAGTCTCTGTTAAAGTAACGGGCTTCATATTGATTGTCAAATACCGTCACTGCGTGCGTTAACTTATCTTTCTGTGTTCCCCACCGTAACACGTATCCGGTAGCCTCTTTTTGTGCATCCCAAGTGAAACGAAACATTCGTTTATCCTCCGAATCCCGGATTGCCCGGAAGCCTGTCACCTTAGAAGGAGCAGCACCTTCTCCTTTACCAAATACACGGAAACCGGATAAAGAGAAGCACCCATCCATCTCTTTAGCGTTACAAATTCTCAAATAACGGACCTTCACGGGTTTATCCAACGTAAACAGGCGATGAGGCTCATCTTTTCCATTCTCTCTTTCATCAAACAAATTCATCCATTTTTTCCCATCTGCCGAACCTTCAATAAAAAATTGATAAACAACGGGAGGGTGTGGTGCGAAAACCTTGAAGTGATGGTCGGCAAAATTCACGTGTATACTATTTACCAACATTGGAGTCTCCAAATCAACCTGCAACCATTCGCCCTTTTTTCCGGTTTGAGCTGCCCACCATGTTTCAATCTGTTCATCATTTGCATTGCCCGGTTCATAGCCGGCAAGAGACGAAGAAGCCTGTACCGGTTTCCGGTATGAAAGCAGATTCCATCCCATACTCAAATCTGTTTTATCAAAATCAACTTTCCGGTTAGGAATATAGAAAGGATAATCCGACCAGACTGTGTGAGCATATATACCGTTGCGACTGGATACAGCAACCGGGAAAAGTCCCAACCGCCGTTCAAACATATGACGAACGGAAATGATCATGGAAGCTACGTGCCAGTAGTTTCCATACTTATCCTGAAAAGTATGTCCGTGTCCTGCCCCACCGATAAAGCCTCCCGGTTTAAATGAGAACGGATTGTCTTCCACATATTCAAAAGGACCCAAAGGAGTATCTCCTACATAGATTCCATCGCCATAAATACGATATTGAGTACCCGGAGCCGCATATTGCAAATAATAACGTCCTTCATATTTCAGCATACAAGGTCCTTCGTTCCATCCCTGACGCGGCTCTTCATTATTCTTTCCGGGAACTTCCCAGCCATACTTGTCTCCATGATGCGCGATCAGTGCTTTGGCTTCACCCAACGCGCGAAAACCGTCTTTCGGATCTACTTCCACCCCCATAATCGGGTCCTTATCCGAACATCCCCAATACATATACACCTTACCGTCCTCATCACTATAAAAAGCCGGGTCGTGAAGCCGATAGGTCAGTTTGGTGTCCACAGCCTCCCAAGTATCTTTTTCCGGATGGGCATTTTTGAAAATCTGTGTTTTCCCGCTGGAAGTCGTAAAATAGAGCGTATCTCCTATCGGAAGAATGGTAGGAGCATAATCTTCCAATGTGGGGATAGTCGTACAAGGAATATATTCCCAGCCGGCCAGATCTTCAGAGCGCCAATATCCACCGGACTTGGACGCAAATAAATAATAATAGCCTTTAAAATACTCCAATACCGGATCGGCAGCTTCCCGACGCGATTCGTCTTTCGGTTGAAACCGGTAGTTCAGATTCATCGGATTAGTTACTATCCGATGTTGGGCGATTCGCTTTCCTGATGAACAGGAAGTGATACATCCTGCCAATATGCTTGCAATTAATAGATGAGTAGATTTCTTCATGGTGTTTTTCTTTTTATTTATTCCAGTATTTGTGTCATTCCCAGTGATCTGTACGGAAAGGCGATACCGGCAACCCTTCCTCATTATACAGATTACAACGCGGGCTATTGGAAAATCCGTAGCGCACAGCTACTGGTTCGGCAACTTCATGACTCGATACAATGACCTTATTACCTTCTATGACGGCATCCGCCCAAACAAATTTACGGTCGGCCCCGGCAATGCCAAATCCCGTGAGCTTTGTCGGCTTTGGACGAACCTGTTCTCCTTCAGGAATATAGGGAGAAGTCCCTATCATCAACTTCTTACCCTGATTGGTAAACTCCAAGATAATTTTATTACCCTTCACTGACATTTTCTTATAAAGAGGTCCCATACCAACAATTTTCTCTCCATATGCCAATTTACGGGCAGCAAGGGCTAACCGATGTCCTACATCGTATTTATCAACCGGATGCAAATCGAACGGGTCGCCAACATCAATCGTTACCGCCATCGCAGTATTAGGCAGGTTCAGTGCTTTCAACTGACCTTCGCGCACCCAACGCCAACCGTTCCCCTCAACAGAAGGTTCCTGATCTACAGGCTCGAAATTAGGAAGCTGTACATATACAAAAGGAAAATCTCCTATTCCCCATTTCTCCCTCCAATCTGTAATCATCCGGGAAAAAAGTGTCGCATATTCTTTTGCCGAGCCACCGGAATTAAATTCACCCTGATACCAGATTACTCCTTTGATACTTAACGGAATTAAAGGAGAAATCATGGCGTTAAACAGATTAGCCGGGCCGTTATTTCCACCATCCGGTTTGCGTGGATTGGGTGGACGAGGTACTCTGGGTTCCGGTTTGGCGGGCGCCGGTTTCCCATCGGCTTGTGCAGCGCGTACGGCTACCGCCCATTCTTTCTGTGCCTGATTCCACTCTTTACCTATTGTTTGATCCCATTCTCTGACTGCTGTATCAAACTCTTTCTGCTTTTGCGGATAAGTAGCCAGTATTTCCGGATTATCTTTCACATTTTTCTCGTAAGCAGCTACATAATGAGCCAATGCAGGCTCCTGCTTTAGCCCGGAAAGGCTTGTCCAAGCTTCTGCACGTGTACCACCCCAGGCGGACTGTATCACTCCTAACGGACGTCCGTTTGCAGCACGCATATCACGTGCAAAGTAATAGGCAGTGGCAGAGAAACCCTGCCCATTTATTTTTGCCAGCATCTCCGGAGTACAAAGCACCCACCTGGCAGCCCGTTCGGGACTGGCGGTTCCTTGAGGAATTTCAATCTCCGACAATGGCTGTAATGACGTATTTTTAGGAACAAAGAATAAACGTAACAATGAATCTTCCGAATGAGCTATATCATCAGCATATTCTTTTCTGACCTTGATCCCCCACTCCATATTTGATTGTCCGGAAGCAACCCATACATCACCTACCAGCACATCCGAATAAACCAGTTTGTTTTTTCCGGTAATAGTCAGCGTCTCTCCTTTTTTCTTCGTTTTTACCGGCTTCAGTTTTACCTGCCATGTCCCGTCGGCATTGGCAGTGGTTCTCACTTTTTGTCCGGCAAAGAGTACTTCAATGTTTTCTCCGGCATCAGCCCATCCCCAAATCGTAATCCGGGTATCTTGTTGCAAAACCATGTGGTTACCGAAAATCAAAGGCATCCTTACATCTGCTTTCACTTCCGGCAATCCCAAGATAGCGGACAGTGACAGCAACCACGAAACCAAAAGTAATTGTTTCATTTTATCAGGAATTAGATGAAGGTGATGGCTCTACAGAGCCACCATCTTATATTTAGTAGTAAAAGCAACAGATTGCTTGTTGTCTTTATCCAGTTTGAACGGAATCAGTTTTTCTTCTCCGGCTCCCAGTTCATAATGAATGGCATCCCCTGCTTTTTTGCCGTCAACAAACATTTCCACCTTGCCAATATCCATCAGCGTGCCATTATTCTTCACGCTGACCCATACAGTCTTTTGATTCTTCGTCAAATTCTCTTCTACTTTGGATACAGAAAGGATAAAGTCGGCACCGAATTCGTGCGTATAGTTAAGCATACCGGTCACCCCTTTTTTCTTATCGCTGTAACCCACACTATGTTTAATCTCATTCTTGGCCACATAGTCAGGACTCATACCACCGACACATATTTTGAATTCTCCTTTTTCCACTACCCTGTCCATGTGGTCATTGAGCAATGAAATGTCGTATGGCGTCAGTTCAAAAGAGACGGTTTTCGATTCTCCCGGTTGCAAATAAATACGGTCGAAATCCTTTAACTCCATAACACGGGTTTTGACACTGGCATACATATCCGTCACATACAATTGTGCTACTTCATCACCGGCACGGCTTCCTATATTCTTCACTGTAGCCTGAACCGTCACATTTCCATTGGGTTTTTCCTGTATCTTCAAATCCGAATATTCAAAAGAGGTATAGCTAAGACCGAATCCGAAACGGTAAAGAGGATAATATTCCATATCTACATATTCGTAACGACGCCCCGATGTTTTGAAATTATAATATAAAGGAAGTTGTCCTACGTGACGCGGGAAAGTCATCGGCAAGCGACCACCGGGATTATAATCACCAAACAGTACATCTGCCATTGCCGGACCGCCTTCCTGTCCCGGTAACCAGTTTACGAGAATAGCTTTACACATTTCCGATGCTTTCAGAATATCATAAGGACGTCCTGCCTGAAGAATCAGAATCACCGGTTTACCTGTCGCACAAACCGCTTCCAGCAATTCCTGTTGTTTACCCGGCAGAATCAGAGTAGCCCAGTCATTATTCTCACCGCATGTCTTGCGAACATCATTGGTGGCTTCGCTGGTAGAACAATCCCCCAATACCATTACTACAACATCGGATTGAGAAGCGGCTTTTACTGCTTTGGGAATATTCGTTTCATCCGGATTTGTAAAGTCACAACCCTGCTCATAAAGAACTTTCGTTTGCTTACCAACAGCCTCTTTAATGCCTGTCAATACAGACTTCAACTGTCCGGGTAGTAGTTTCGGAGTGTAATCACCCGGTTGGAGATCGTCTGCTCCGGGACCCAGTACAGCTATTGTACGCAGGTTCTTGGTCAAAGGCAGAAGGTTCTCTTTATTCTCCAACATTACGATAGATTCACGGGCTGCCTGACGTGCCATCTCTTTATGGCTGTCAGAGTTCCATCCCGGATAAATCTTCTTCCAGTCCAACGGTTTGCAGGGATTCTTTTCAAAGAGTTCATTACGGAACATGGTAGAAAGCATGGTACGACATACGTTGTCCAGATTTTCCATGTTGATGCGTCCGTCTTTGGCGGCCTGAATCACTTCTTTATTGTTATAAGTATCACCGCAATTAGTGGCAATACCGACAGCCAATGCCTGGTTAGCAGCTTCAATCTTATCTTGTGCCGTATAATGTTTACGGGCAGTCAGATTACCGATAGCACCACAGTCACTGACAATAAATCCGTTGAATCCCCATTCCTGCCGCAAAATCTGTTGCAACAGTTCCGTACTCTTGGCAACCGGAATACCCATATAATCGGAGTAAGCCATCATCAAAGACTGACAGTCATAGTTACGGATAGCATGACGGAACGGAACCAGGTGAACTTCACGCATTTCACGTTCAGACAAACCGATGTCATGCGAGTCACGCCCACCCAATGGAGCACCATGTCCGCCAAAATGCTTGGGAGTAGTAAATAATCCTCTGGACTGATATCCTTTGATCCATGCACCACCTATTTGTGATACCAATACCGGATCTTCTCCAAAAGTCTCTTCACAACGTCCCCAACGTGCATCCTGCGCAACGTCCAGCACCGGTGACCATGCCTGCTTTGTATTGGCGGCTACCGTTTCGTCTCCGATTACCATCGCCACTTCTTCCGTCAGCTTCCGGTTCCAGGTGGCTCCCATTGCTAAAGCCTGCGGGAAAATAGTCGCTCCGCTTCCATACGAGAAACCATGTACGGCTTCCACTTTTGTGATAGGCGGTACATATAAATGAGGAATACCGGGAATACCCCATCCTTCACGAATCAATTCCATTTTATCTTCAGGTGTCATCACTGCCAGCAGACTTTCCACCCGTTCTTCTACCGGAAGCGATGCGTCCATATAACGACGGTCAGTCACTTTCCCTTTACTATCTGTCAGTACTTTCTCTGCTACCAATACTGAAATCTCCTTTAGAGAGAAAGGTTTATCCAGCTTTCCCGGCTTGAAATTCAACTTGACATGAGCGCCATATTTAGGAGTGAATTTCACTTTCATCTGTTTGTCATTGCCTTCTATCCGGTAGTTTACGGGAGTTCCCAGATTCATCGGGTCATAAGTGACAAAGATATCCAATACCTCTTTCAGTTCGTTTCTGTTGACTCCCTGCATCTGAAGATCCAGTTCGCAAACATCACCCGGTTGCTGAATGGTAAACATCAGCCATTGCTCGGTCTTTAGTGCCTGCGAAGGTAATGTCCACATCGTCTTTACATTTTTATCAAAAGCTAAAGCAGCATTTTCCGCATTGGCAGAAGCCGATACCGACAGTATATCACTTTGTTGCTGCGCCATTGCCATTGAACATGACAATAATCCTATTGCCAACATCCATTTCATTTTGTTTTTCATGTTATATTCGTTTTTCTTTAGTCAATCACTCATTTTGTTTGCCTTACCAGCTTGATTGTACCATCAGGATTGTAATACAGTTTATCTACACAGATAGAACGAAGCCAGTCGTGCCCGGACAACGCACTGTTATGGTAAAAGGCATACCATTGTCCTTTGAACTTGACAATAGATCCATGATTGGTATAGCTGTCAGTCGGTTCCATATAAATACCTTTCGATTCCCAAGGTCCCAACGGAGAGTCACTGATCGCATAGCGCATCCGGTTGTCCCCCTTCACTCCATCGTTCCAGTTTTCATCGTGATTGTCGGAATAAGAGAGATAATACTTTCCATTATATTTGTGAATCCAGGCTGCCTCATGGAAATCTTCCAGTCCTTTCATGAGTTGCATCGGACCATCCAACTCCATCATATAATCTTTCAACTTACCTCCTTTACAGGTGCCGCCACCGCCATTATAGATATACGCCTGCCCGTCGTCATCTACAAAGACACAAGGGTCAATCATCGGATCCATCCCTTCAACATATCCCTGCACTTTGAATCCTTCCGCCGGTTTATTGCTGGTAGCCACTCCGATCTTCCAACTGTCGTTCCAGTCTGTTTCACTGGGATGAGGAAAATAAAAATAGTAAGTGCCGTTTTTATAAGCACAATCCGGAGCCCACATAAATCCTCCTTCTTTGCGTCCCCATGGCACCTGATCGGAGCTTAATATCTCTCCATGATCCGTCCATGTCACCATATCATCGGTTGAAAACACATGATAACGATCCATCAAATCACAACCTCGCGGAGGTGCTATATCATGGGAAGCATATACGTACAGACGTCCGTCTTCCCAAACATGAGCCGAAGGGTCTGCTGTGTACATATGCCGGATGAAAGGATTCGGAGTTGCCGGATTCAGGCTGGTATTAAAAGCTATCGCCTTTTCTTTGCGCAGAACCTTAGCGGCTTCACCAACCAGTTTCAGATAATGGTCACTTTCTACTCCCTCCTCGATAGGAACGAATGTACTTTTTCCTGTCGGAACTTCCTTTGCACATTTAAAGATAGCCGTCCCCTCATCAATTTCGTCAAACATAGCTACATAAATCATTTCGGCACCCGCCCGGATAGCTCCCATCATCTGTTTCCAAAGAAAAGAGCCTTTATTGCGGGGGATAAATGAATTATGATCTTTACCTTTCATATTCCCCCAGGAGAAACCCGGAAAAACCAACGGTACATAATCAACCTGATTCTTTTTCGCCCACTGGATATCTTCTTCCACCAACTTCTGATATTTCGGATAAGTGGTTTCATTGTAACGTCCCACGAACCAAGGCATCACAATATCGCATTTTCTGATAAGCTCATGCAACCTGGGATCTGATTCCGTATCCCCTTTCAGCTCCCGCCATTGAGTAGGTACTCCAAGCATCACACTAAATCCCTGTGATTTTAAGCCGTCGATAATATGTGCAGCTTCTTTCAATCCATAACGGCGATTATCATTAAATCCCACACCCCATACTGTCACCAGCGGTTTGCCATTGTGATACAGATAAGAAGGGTTTTTCGCATGATTTTTTAAAGAATGGCGTTGCGCAATTTCCGCAATGTCTTTGAGCAACAGTTTTTCTTCTCCAGGCTGCATCCCGCTCAAGTCATACATCACACAAATAGCCCGTTCATATTTATTAGCAGCTTTCATTGCCGAGTTCAATACTTTATTAAAATGCTTCAATCCGCTTTCATTCCGGATTTCTGCGATAAAACGCTGCATGAACACTCCATCCAGTCCATACTCTTTCATCCATCTGAAATGAACATTGACAGTCGACTCGTCATAAGAAGAAAAGACGGATGCAGGCTTACCATCCGCAAAAGTAAAATCCGTTTTATAGAGCTTCTTATACTCCGATACCTCCGGCCAAAGATCTACGGAACACGATCCCGGACGAAATCCTTCACGACCATTGTAATGATGCCATCCACGGCCGGAACCGTCACCAGGGGTGTTGAACCACCCCTGATAACCAGCCATAACCAATCCTTTGTAAGAATTGTACTGTTTCCTGCCGCCGGACTGTGCCATTATCCCTATTGAAAACAATAAATAGACCAATAACCAATTCAACCTTTTTACCATGTTATTTCTTTGTTTTTCATGTTATACCATTAAGTCCTTAAAACTATTTTCAGCAAAGTAAAGAGGCACCCCTTAATAAATTCCACAAAAGTGAATTAATAATGACTTAAAATCGAATTAATCGAGGAAAAAAAAGATAAAGTAGTAGAAATAGATACCTAATTAGGAAAATATTATGGAAATAAAGACCTGTAACCTCTTTGTTTTCCTGAATTTATTTTTCTACTTTTGAAGCAAATCTTTATTCTTCTACTTATGCCAGCAAATAGAAATGCCTTAATCCGTTATAAAACAATTGATAACTGTCTGCGTAAT
>PPYF01602998.1_pt1 | contig 14631 bp, 10 predicted proteins | sample 1559871 | NCBI WGS metagenome assembly PPYF01 (sample SAMN08240021, study PRJNA423297) | Human gut metagenome, whole genome shotgun sequencing project. | reverse complement strand
CGTGAAATATACATTGTTCCCCACGTCCATTGTTCTGTAGAAGCTTCATGAAGTAAACGTACATACGTCAAAATCTCACTAGTCCCAGCTTTTATAGCTTTTACTTTTTCATCACTACAATTATATAATAAATCTCCATAACTAATGATTGAACCTGCCGGAGTTTTTACATAATAGTATGCTGAAGTCATTGTACCGGTTTCCGTACTATCAAAATATAAATAAGCCTTATACCAATGTATTGGCATACACTCAATAAGTATATCTCTTATTTTATTAATATATGTATTCATATGTGCTCCTATTAATTATTAGAAATCGTATGCTCAATTGGGGTTCTACCATCCACTCTTATAAGAAATTTTAAATTCAGATGGCCGTTTGCTACCATTTCTAATAACCTCTATTTCTACAGACACAACATTCCCCTCCATGACAGCTTTTTTTATTGCATTTTCAACTCGTCCATATTCACTTTGATTTACTACTCTATCCATAACAACCAAATTATCTATATCACCAGAACCATTAAATATCTTTGCAATTAAATGTTCTCCTTGATTTTCATTTAGTATTCCAGGTTAGTATCGTTCCACTCATCGTAATCAACTATATCATAAAAAATATATTCTAGTTCTATGTTAACAAAATTATAATGAATAACTCGAACGGGCACCAATAATTAAATTGGTGCCCGTTTAGTTATTTTCACTAATCGCATATTTTATTTACTTAGATATTGACGAAGTGTTTGATTTTCTAATGGTCCTAATTGCAATGCCTTCCGATTCTTAATTGCATTAATAGCTAATGCCTCAAAGGTATCTTTATCAAAATCAGAAAACTCATTAAATGAATTAAGTACTATGAACCGTTGATTCAATAAATTAGGTAGTATATCTAAATCTTTCGTTCTCACTTTATTTAACTCATTATGTACATAGGCTTCGTCTCTCTCATCACTTGCATTATTCTTATCAAACCGACCTATATCAAGATTGTCAGAATAATAGCTATATATAGCTTTCTGAGAGAAATCAATTTTAGTCAATTTTCCAAATTCAAAATTATAATAAGCATTATTTCTTAAAATATGCTCACTCCCATACTCACCAATAATAGTCCCTGTAGAAAGATCTACAATATCATTATGCTTAATCAGACTTTCTTTTCTATACGATACATAAAAGGGTTGCTGTATAGGATATCCACTTTGTAAACCAGTATATCGTTTCTCACTATCAAGAAATATTTCATTCCATATTTCTCTATCACTTTCATCAAGGCTAGAAATATTGGGATATAACTCATCAAGACTTATATTAAATTGCGTCACTTTAGCATCTTTTCTTGGAATAAAAGTATTATAACTATTTATATTTTTATTCCAACGATCTAAAAAACTTACATTTTCATCAAAGATGCCAATACCGGATAAAGTTATGTAATAGAGTTTATTATCCACCTCGTGAACAGCAACTACATTATCAGCAATCTTATGTTCTTCATCACCATAATATAATCCGCTATTCTGAAGCTCGCTTAAATAGATTGAACCTTTTTGAAAATCACTGCCACCAGTAAACAAAAATATTATGACTACCAGTATAGTAATGTAAATTAATATCATAGCAGCAACAATACAACCAATCCATTTAAATACTCGCTTTGAATTCATAATAGCCCTCTCAAAACAACGCCTATATATTAAAATTATAACATACGCTATACATCCATATATAAGAAACTATCCTCAAATTAAACACAAAAAAGGCACCTCCTTCGAGGTGCCTTCGTATCAAATATATGTAAAAGGAGAATCTATTAAAGTATTAATCTAAATCGTAGAACCCAGATGGTTTATCGCTCAAGTTTACGATGATGTTTTTCATTTGAGTATAGTGTTCCAAGATAACTTTGTGAGTTTCACGGCCGATACCAGATTGTTTATAACCACCGAACGGTGCGCCTGCTGGGATGGAGTTATATGTATTAACCCACATACGACCTGTTTCGATAGCTCGAGCTACACGGATAGCGCGGTTAAGGTTTTGTGTAAATACGCCACCACCAAGACCGTATAAGCTATCATTAGCTTGTTCAATTACTTCGTCTTCGCTATGGAATTTAATCACTACTGCCACCGGACCAAAAATTTCTTCACGAGCTACGCGCATATCATTTGTAGCATCTACGATGAGTGTCGGTCTTACGAAGCAACCTTTGCCAAGTTCGCCATCTGTAATACGTTCACCACCAGCTACAACACGAGCGCCTTCTTCCTTAGCAAGTTCTACATAGCTAAGTACTTTCTTAACTTGTGCTTCGTAAATCAAGGAACCTAGTTGTGTAGATTCATCCCAAGGAAGACCTACTTTCACCTTATCAAATAATTTAGAAAGTTCAGCTACAAATTTATCATAAATTGTATCTTGTACGAAGATACGGGAACCGGCGCAACATACTTGACCTTGATTGAATAGGATACCGAGCATTGCCCCATCAAGAGCTTGTTTCCAGTTCGCATCGTCAAAGAAGATATTCGCCGATTTACCACCTAATTCCAATGTAGCAGGAATCAAGCGTTCAGATGCCGCTTTATATACATCTAGGCCTACTTCTGTAGAGCCTGTGAAAGCAAGTTTGCTGAAGCCTGGATGATCAAGGATATATTGGCCAGATTTAGAACCTTTACCCGTTACAATGTTTACAACACCTGGAGGTAAGATGTCTTGTAAAATGCTACCTAGTTCTAACAAACTAAGAGATGTATGACTAGATGGTTTGATAACAACTGTACAACCTGCTGCTAGCGCTGGTGCCAATTTCCAAGCAGCCATTAAGAATGGGAAATTCCATGGTACTACTTGACCAACCACGCCGATTGGTTCACGGATAATAAGGCTCAATGTATTTTCATCAAATACTTGTGCCGAACCTTCTTCTGCACGAAGCACACCGGCGAAGTAACGGAAATGGTCTGCACCAAGTGGAATATCCACGTTTAATGTTTCACGGATTGGTTTACCATTGTCATAGGTCTCAACTTGTGCCAAATGTTCTTTGTGAGCATCAATGGCATCTGCAATCTTTAATAAATAATCTGCCCGATTGACTTGAGAAACTGTTTTCCACGTTTTAAAAGCCTCTGTTGCAGCTGCTACAGCTTTATCAACATCCGCCTGCGTAGCTTCTGCACAAACAGCAAGTTGCTCGCCATTAGCAGGGTTATATACATTAAATTCAGCACCATCAGATGCAGGTACCCATTCATTATTGATTAATAGGCCATATCTTTCGTTAATATGTAAACTCATAGTACTTCCTCCTTTAATGGATAATGACTATTAATTGTCTTCTATGAGTTCATCATACACCTAATATCTAAATACTTCAATCTGTTTTATTATTTTCGATATAGCGATTTTATTACATTCTCAATAGCCTTATTCTATACCAAAATCGATAGGTATATAACTTTTTTCGATAAGCGTAGTTATAAAAAAGGAGCCCTTTATTACCTAAAGGACTCCTTTTAATCATGTTCAATTTTGACATGTATAATTTTTTACGAATTACCCTAACTAGATTAGGCCTTTTTCTTGTCTTTGTTTCTCAATGACTTAACAGATAATCCGATACGATTTCGTTTTACATCAACAGAAATAATCTCGGCTTCAATAATATCGCCTACAGCAAGTACGTCTGAAGGATGTTGTTTCCCCTTACATAGTTCGCTGCGATGTAATAAACCATTCGTTTTCAAACCAAAATCGATAAACGCACCAAAGTCCACCACATTGTGAACAGTTCCTTTTACAACGGTGCCGACCTTGATATCTTCAAGGCTAACCACGTGCTTACGTGTAAGCGGTGCTGGTAAATCCTCGCGAGGATCACGGCCCGGCTTAGCGAGAGCAGCGATAATATCTCGTACCGTTGGAACGCCCGCATCAAGCTTATGAGCCATCTTATCCACATCAACCAATGGTAATTTCACTTGTAATGCCTCTAGTTGGGATTTATCTTGCAAATCCTTCAATGTAAAGCCCAACTCGCCAATGATACGTTCTGCCAATTCATAAGACTCAGGGTGAACGGATGTATTATCCAACGGATTTTTAGCCCCATTTAAGCGTAAGAATCCCGCGCATTGCGTAAAGGCTGCAGGACCTAAACGAGGTACCTTTAACAATTGTTTACGGCTCGTAAAGCCACCACTTTCTTGACGGAATGCGACGATATTTTTTGCTACGGTACTAGAAATACCAGCAATATGTTGCAAAATGGCTGGTGATGCGGTGTTAAGCTCTACCCCAACATGGTTTACAACGGATTCTACCACTTGATCTAAGGTGTGAGACAATTGCTTTTGGTTAACATCATGTTGGTATTGGCCAACGCCGATAGACTTAGGATCGATTTTAACGGATTCTGCTAATGGATCTTGTACGCGACGAGCGATGGATACGGCACCGCGAATCGTTACGTCTAAATCTGGCAATTCATCAATAGCAAGTTTTGATGCGGAATATACAGACGCACCAGCTTCATTGGTAATGATATAGTGACAATCTAACTTTTCTTCTTCAATCATCTTGGATGCAAATTGCTCCGTTTCATACGAAGCGGTACCATTACCGATGGATAATAAGGTAACCTTAAATTTGCGGATTTTTTCAGCCAATTTCTTTTGTGCTTCTTGTTTTAGTTTTTCACTATTCGTTAAATAGTAGGCTCCATAATCGAGTACATTCCCTTGCGCATCGATAATAGCCATCTTACAACCCGTACGATACCCTGGGTCAAGGCCCATAATGACATGTCCTGCCAATGGTGGTTGTAACAATAGATTTTTAAGATTTACCCCAAATACCTTAATCGCTTGTTCATCTGCTGATTCAGTTAATTCATTGCGAATATCCCGTTCGAGAGCAGGGAAAATCAAGCGTTTATATGCGTCTGCTACGGCGCTAGCTTTCACATCGCTAAAAATAGATTGTTCATTTTTAGTGATACCACGCACCATGTATTGAATATAGGATTCATCAGGTACGGTTAACGCCAATTTAAGAGCCCCTAATTTTTCGCCCCGATTAACCGCCAAGATACGATGAGACGGCATCTGACGAACTGGTTCGGCATACTCATTATATTGAAGGAATTGGTCCTTGTGCTCATTATCTTCCACGAGCTCCGCTTGAATAAAACCTTCCTTCCACATACGCTTGCGAAGGGTAGCGCGGAAATCGGCACTATCGCTTACGATTTCTGCAACGATGTCCGATGCACCTTGAATGGCATCTTCTGGCGTAGGCACCTCTTCAGAAATATATTCCTTTGCGATATCTAGAGGGTTACCCGTTGTGACTGTATCGTTCAAAATCATATCCGCTAATGGTTCAAGTCCGCGCTCACGAGCTATCATGGCCCGTGTCCGTTTCTTAGGTCGATATGGTAAATACAAATCCTCTAATTCTTGTAATTTTACGGCTTTCATCAAGGATGCCATCAATTCATCAGTCATCTTTTCTTGGTCCGTAATAGCATTGATGATTTCTTGGCGTCGCGCTTCTAAATTGCGCAAATATTTAATACGTTCTTCTACTGTTCGCAGTTGTTCATCTTGTAATTCGCCTGTTACTTCCTTTCTGTAACGGGCGATGAACGGCACCGTATTACCTTCGTCTAAGAGGGTAACCGCCGCTTCTACTTGACCAGGCTTAACGCCTAATTCCTTTGCAATAATGGCAAACATTGATTCCATTAGTTATGTCCTTTTCTTTCATATGTTACAAATCGATGAGGATATGTATTTTTGTCATCTACCGTCCCCTCTACAACAGAGGTAATGGTGAAAGCTGACGCATCGAATTCAGGAAAATGAGCATCTCCTTCAAATTCATGGTCAACCTCCGTAATATGCATTACATCTACATAAGGTAAAAAGGCTTCGTAAATTTGTGCGCCCCCGATAACATAGGCTACATCAAGCTCTTTGGCAGCTTCTACAACAGCCTCTGGCGAGGAGAATACACGCACTCCTTCTGGTGCATTAAAGCCTTTATTTTTCGTAATCACCCAATGTTCTCGATTAGGCAATAAAAAGGGCAAGCTTTCAAAAGTCTTACGGCCCATAATAATAACGTGGCCCGTCGTTTTTTCCTTAAAGAATTTCAAATCATTTGGTAAATGCCAAATCAAAGAATTATCCTTGCCGATAACGCGATGATGTGCTACCGCTACGATAAGTGCTAACATAGTATCCCCCTATACGGCTACGGTCATAGCCAATTTACCTAAATGTTCATACCCTTCTAACACGATATCATCCGGTGTGAAGTCATAAAAGTCAGTAATTTGTGAATTGACACTAATTTTAGGCGCTGGCAACGCTTGATCTCGGCGAGATAATTGCTCACGTAATGCATCCACATGATTTTCGTAAATATGTGCATTATTAATAACATGAGTAAACTTACCGGGCTTCAAACCGGTTACTTGAGCAATCATACATAGAAGAGCTGCATATTGAGCCGTGTTAAACGGAACGCCAAGCCCCATGTCGCCACTGCGTTGGATGAGCATGCAGTTTAAATAACCATTGCCTACATCCCACAACGTTTCATACGCACAAGGTTGCAATGCCATATCAGGCAAATCCTCTATGTTCCATAAGGTAACAATCATGCGGCGACTATCAGGGTCTTCTTTGATGGTTTTGATGAGATTATCCAACTGTTTATATTTCGCGATTTGGTATCCATAGGCCTTGCCAATAGTTCCATCTTCGCGCATCCATTCATCCCACACATGGACATTCATATCTTGTAATTTACGCACATCATTGGACTGCATTTGCCAAATCCATAACAATTCTTTGACAGCTGTTTTGAAAGCCACAAATTTTGTGGTTAAAATAGGAAATTCCTCTTGTAAATCAAACTGCATAATTTGTTGTGGCAATTTATATGTAGCTATACCTGTTCTATTTTGACCATATATACCATGGTCTAATATATTTTCAATAATGTTGAGATATTGTGTATCTGCTAAGCTCATAGTTCCCCCTAATCATATTGGAAATCATTCAATATAGCGTTTAGAAACGCCCAATTACTACCCCTTATATTGTGAAATGGCTTCTAAAAATGAAAGTCCATATTTCTTTAGTTTTGCTTCCCCTACGCCCTTTATATTGCCAAACTCACCTAATGTTTTTGGTCGTATATTGGCTAAATCGATAAGCACCGTGTCAGGGAATATAATATATGGTGGTACACCCAATTGCGACGCCAATTGTTTACGATGTTGACGTAAGTGTTCAAATAACCCACCAGAACCAGAACGAGGCACTTCGGAGCGAGATATAGAGGCTGACTTTTTCGTTTTACGAGATGGTACAATGACCTCTTGCCTAATCTCTTCGACTTCTTTATGCCCTGCTAACACCTCTTCTGTACCGGCTGTGACGGATAGAACCGGGTATTTCCCCATAGAGCTCCGTAAATAGCCAGATGCTACAAATTGTTGTATGAGGCCTTTAATCTCCTTATCCCCTACATCCGATAAATAGCCAAAGACGGATAATGCATCAAGGCCTGCCCGCGTAATGCGGTCAGTTCGTTCTCCGCGCACGATGGAAGAAATCATAGAGGCACCATACCGCTCTTCTGTGGCGATAATAGCTCGAAAAATAGCCTTTGCCTCTTTCGTGACATTAACACGTTCTCCCTTTGTATTACAGGAACTGCAGTTACTGCATTCGAGCCACGGAACGATTTCACCAAAATAGGCGAGCATATATTTTCTTAAACAGGTGCTACAAAAACAGTAATCAATCATGGACTGTAGTTTTCTAAGTTCTACCTGCTCACGTTGTGGTTCTAGATGTCCTTGTTCAATCAAATACTTATGAACGCGCACATCTTGCCCACTATAAAGCAGAATACATTCTGCCGGTGCTCCATCGCGTCCAGCACGGCCCGCCTCTTGATAGTAGGACTCCATATTGCGCGGCATTTGGTAATGCAACACGTAGCGCACATTACTCTTGTCGATGCCCATGCCAAATGCGTTAGTAGCGACCATGACTTGTAATTGGTCAAAGGCGTATTTATTTTGCATATCTTTGCGCATCTCATCGGATAAACCGGCATGGTAATATCCAGTTTGGATTCCGGCACGTGTCAAATTATCGTAGACCCGTTCTACATCCTTGCGTGTAGAGCAATAGATGATGCCATTTTCATGGCTATGGCGCCGCACATAATCGACTACATAATCCATACGCTTTGGTGTGCGCACGACGGAAAACGATAAGTTTGGTCTATCAAATCCCGTAACATACACATTCGCATGATCAAGACCTAATAATTTTTTAATATCATTTTCTACGGCCTTCGTAGCCGTCGCTGTGAAAGCCCCCACTACGGGACGCTTAGGCAAACTAGCTAGCCAATCGCCTATCAATCGATAGGAAGGTCTAAAATCATGACCCCACTGTGAAATACAGTGCGCTTCATCAACAATGACTTGAGAGATAGGCATAGAGCGTAACACATTGCAGAAAAAATTGGAACCTAATCGCTCTGGTGCAATATATAATAATTTAATATTCCCACTACGTACATCGTACATGGTCTTATTAAATTCTGTTTGCGTTAATGTACTATTGATTAAGGCAGCCGGTATATTTTGATCCACCAAGCCATCAACCTGGTCTTTCATCAAAGATATTAAGGGCGAGAATACAACGGTAAGCCCCGATTTACAAAGAGCTGGAATTTGAAAGCATATCGATTTACCTGCCCCAGTAGGCATGATGGCCACTACATCCTCGTTCTTTAACAAAGACTCTACAGGAGCCTCCTGAGCGGACCGAAAGGATGTATACCCAAAGTAGGTTTGCAGTAGTTGTAACGCTCTATCACGAGAATTAATAGCCTCCATCGGTATACCTCCTTTCCTATGTGTACAAAATTAACAATGTTATATGCCATATCAAAATGAAATATCGTGTCTATTTATTGTATCATTTTTTGAGGTGTTTTTTGAATTATTTTCATATAATACTGTTTAGTAATTTTAACAATATCATCAATATTTACCAATAAATTATATGATTTACATATCCTATAGAATGGCAATTTATGATACAATAATTAGTATATATTTTAACGTGGTGAACAACCCTAAGGAGGTTTTATATAGGCATGACACACAACAACATAATGATCATAATCGCCTTTGCCTTGTATTTAGGACTGATGATGTACATCGGGGTCTACTATTATCGCAAATCGAACAGTATTGGTGACTATATATTGGGCGGTAGACAGCTAGGACCGTGGATTACGGCACTCAGTGCCGAAGCCTCCGACATGAGCGGTTGGATGCTTATGGGGGTACCAGGTCTGGCCTATACTACGGGTATTTCGGGTGTATGGATTGCCGTAGGACTTACCTTGGGCACCTGGGCCAACTGGCGATTCGTATCCCGTAGATTGCGTAACCATACGGAGGTAGCTAGCGACAGCTTAACATTGCCGGATTATTTAAAAAATCGGTTCCACGATCAATCCCATTCGGTAGCTGTTATTTCCGCATTGTTTATATTAATCTTCTTCCTCATCTACACATCCTCTGGATTTGTGGCAGGAGGCAAATTATTCAATACCATCTTCGGTTTAGACTATACGGTATCTCTATTTATTACGGCAGGCATTGTAGTATTTTATACCTTCCTCGGAGGTTTCCTCGCCGTATCTTGGACGGACTGTATTCAAGGGGCGTTGATGTTCTTCGCCATCTTGGCTGTACCTATTACGGCGGCTATGTACTTAGGTGGTCCTATTGATACGATGCAACTCATCCAAAGCGAATTTCCTCAAGGATTAAACCTCTGGGGTGATACGAGTGATATGTTTGCTCTTGTCATCGGCATCATCTCTTCCCTTGGTTGGGGTCTTGGCTACTTCGGTCAGCCACATATCCTAGTTCGTTTCATGGCGATTTCCGATGCGAAGGAACTAAAAAAATCCACAAATATTGCTATGGTTTGGGTTATCCTTTCCTTATTAGCAGCCATTTTCGTAGGCCTCATCGGTCATGTATATATGTTACCAGAAAAATTAGTTGGTACAGATGCAGAGACAATATTCCTCGTTATGACGGAACGTTTATTTACGCCATTTATGGCTGGCCTTATCTGGTCTGCTGTGCTTGCAGCTATCATGAGTACTGCATCCGCTCAACTATTAGTAACAGCCTCTGCTATTGCTAATGATTTTTACGCTAATATCATTCACAAAACGGCAACCGACAAAGAACTCGTGCTTGTAAGCCGTATTGTTGTATTGTTGGTAGCGGCTATATCCATTTTCTTAGCATTAAATCCAGATAGCCTCATCCTTACGATGGTTGCTTACGCATGGGCTGGCTTTGGTGCCTCTTTTGGTCCTGCTATCATCTTCTCCCTATTCTGGAAACGCATGACGCGCCGTGGTTGTATTGCGGGTATCGTCATAGGTGGTCTTACAGTTCTAATTTGGAAACAATTTGCCTTCTTTGGACTTTATGAAATCGTACCAGGATTTATCTTCTCATCTATTGCGATTTATATTGTCAGCATTTTCGATAAATTACCACCACGTCCAGTATTAAAAGATTATAAAGAAGCAGAAAAATTGCATATTCTCTAAGAACGCATAAAAGGAGCTATTGATTTCTCAATAGCTCCTTTTTCGTAATAAAGGGCTGTTATACTTAGAGCCCTTCTTCTTATACATATTGTGATAATCCATCACGAATGGCTTCACGCACATCGAACACTAATGATGCTGGCGATAATACTTTCACACTTTGCATATATTGTAGTGCCCAATATTTGAAAGCCTCCCGATTAACATGAACACGACACTCCACCTTTTGAGGCGTCTCGTTTAAAAATGTTACATTTCCATCAAACCAATCGAGAATTTGGTTAACGATACTGCGTTTTGCTTCAAACACTACCGTTACTGATTCACCACCAAACATATAGATATGTTCCTTCATGTATCTATCTACATCAAAGGTATTTTGATTGTGATAGCCTTGGATTTCCCGCAATGGCTTACGGCGAATATCCAATAACTTAATGTTGCCAATTCGATCTACACGTAGTGTAGACATATCATCATGGTTATCGTGGTTACCTACCAAGTAGTAGAGTCCTCGACTAGATACTAATTGGTAGGGGTTAAAAATATAATTTCGCTCATTACCTGCATAATCAAGATTAGGATATAATTTATTATCTGTACTAGGCTGATAATAGACTAACGAAATTTTTCTCCCTTCCGTCACCGCTTTTTCAATGAGATCAATATTTAGGAATAGATCCTGACTTCTCACAAGAGAATCAGGTGTACTCTTAATTTGTTTTCCATGGGATTTAAAATAACGGCCACCCAAGGCAGATACCTTATCAATCAAGTCTTTACGCTGATTTACACTAATATGACGTGATGCTAATAGACCATCGATTAACAAATGTAACTCAGCCTCTTCAAAGGGATGAATCATATAAAAATTGGTACGACGAATCGAACCATCTGTACCTAGTGCAGATTCTTCACATTCAATATTAAAATTACCAGATTCATATAAATCATTTAGATGACGCCCTAAGGTTTTACGATCTACCGTCAATTCATATTTCTTTGCTAAGATGCTACGAATTTCCTCTTGAGATAATGTATGATTTGCATCTGTTTCATCTCGTAGGATTTCTAGTATATATACTAGTACTGCCTTTTTAGATGCCATGGAAAAACTCCTTTTACAATATACTTATACTAACTAACAACAAAATATGACCTACTATGACCATATTTTTACATGTACACAAAATCACTCATACAAAGTATATCATAAAAGTCATGTTTACTTCATGTGTTTTTCATGCATTTCTTCATCTTTCCTATATCTTTTATGCAACTTAACATAACAAAATGTAATATTTATAAAATAAAAAGAAAATATTGAACATAAAAATAAAGGCTAATTCTATATATCGAGAATTAGCCTTTATCTATCCCCCATCGCACATTATTATCATATGCTACACAGGAAATACCTTTATTTAATTTTATTTTCTAAATAGCCTAATGTTTCCATGCGTTTCGTCAATTCAGCATAGAACGCTTCAGCCATAGCTGTTTGATTTTTTGCCTGACCAGCTTGTGCGCCGCCAAAGATATTCTTTTTAATCGCATTAACAATAGTAGATTTTGCCTTTGGTTTATTAAGGATTTCCATAAACATCAAATCTTCATCGGACAGATTTTCCACGGCTTCATTTTCAGAGGTAGCCCCATACATGATGTCTGTACCAGATTCAACTAAAGCTTTCACAAACTTTGTAAATCTAGCAGGTACAAAGGATTGTCCCTCCATATAGTAAGCTTTAGGATGTGGATGTTTCAAGAAACGTAGACCACCGCGTACAATATGTTCTGCCATAGCTACATATAACGCATCAACAGCGGCTTCTAAGCTTGCATCATCGCCCTTAGCAGCATCATTAGCAGCTTTCACAATGGCTAAAGCCTCGATCATATTAAACTGACCACCATCCTTAATAATGGACTGGAATGTATCGCGCACGATATCATTTTCAAACATGGACAATGCTTCTTCATTGAAGAGAATTGTATAGGTAAAGCTGTTAATAATGGTTCGCATAGGTACGGAATTTACAAGTTCAGGAGTTCCCATGTCGTAAGTTACAGATTCTGCGTGCTTAGCTTTACATATAATAGATTTTCTAAAGGTCGTATCTAGCATAAAATCTAAATACTGCTCTTGAGCTACATGGTCATTAGGTGCGAGTTTATCTAGTGTATCCGCAATATCAGCATCAAAGCTACGCACCATAGATAAAGTTAAATCAGCATCACATAGGTATGCCAAATTATGCGCTCCTAAATGGTCATTAAATTGATAGAAATATACAGGATCATTATTAGGCTCTAAATGATCGTGACCAACATAGTATTCATCTTTTTGCATAACAGAACGAAGAGCACCTAAGAATTTACTGTTTCGTTCCTTTAGATTGTCATATTTTAAAATTTGACTACCTACGATGCTGCCAATTGTTTTGCCATGCAGAACCTTTTCCTTGTGATTAAACTGAGTTTTATCACGGTTGCTGAACATCATCAATTGACGTACTTCTTCCATCGTATGCCAACCAGGATATGTGTTATACGACACATAGGCAATGCCATCCTCTGCTAAATGTTCATTGATAAGGCGCAACAACGCCTCTTTGACACCGTCATCAACCCAAGAATATACACCATGAGCAATAATATAATCAAATGTACCTATTTCACTACCAATAGATGCGATGTCTGATTGAATAAGAGATACATTGGTTAAACCTGCATTAGCGATGACTTCATTGCCCTTTTCTACTTGTTCTTGTGAAAGCTCAATACCTACGAAGGTAGCATCTGGATTAAATAATGCTTGAGAAATAATATTGCCACCATAGGTTGCGCCTAGCTCTAACACTCTAGCAGTTTTTGGGTTAGGTGCTGAAATGCCCACTAGAGCCGCATAAGCTTCGAGAGTGGCTGGTGTAGTATATGGGAATGGCATTGATTTATAGCCTAATTCACTATAAATGGTTTGTTGTACGTCATTTGTATTCGCAGTCATAATATCCTCTATCATTAAAAACATATATTGTATAAACAATACATGAATAATACACATATATACTATCTATTATACCAAAATCATGCGTACTATACACCTATTCATAAGGATGATAGATGCAAAAGAGGCATCCTCATTGAGGATGCCTCTTGTATATGCAGTTTAGAGAAATTAATTATTTAACTTCGTCAAAACCTTTTTGTAAGCGAATACATGGGCTGTAAGCGATGATCAAGGAAGGACCTGGATAAGCTTCAGCTTCTGTAACAGCTTTCATCAATTGGTTTTTGTCTGCACCCATAGCAACTTGTGCTACGTATACATAACCATAAGACATAGCCATCATGCCAAGGTCTTTCTTCTTAGTACGTTTACCAGATGCAGCGAATTGAGCTACAGCAGCTTCATGAGTAGATTTGGAGGATTGACCACCAGTGTTGGAGTATACTTCAGTATCGAATACCCAGATGTTGATGTCTTCGCCAGAAGCTAATACATGGTCAACACCGCCGAAACCGATATCGTAAGCCCAACCGTCACCACCGAAGATCCAGTGAGAACGTTTGATTAAGAATTGTTTCTTTTCAAGGATTTCTTTCAATTCTGGAGTTGTAGCACCTTCAGCTTCGATTGCTGCTACCAAACGTGCGGAACGTTGACGAGTAGCTGCGCCAAGGTTAGCGAATTCAATCCATTGTTCCAATGCTTCTTTCAATTCGCCAGATGCTGTTTCAACAGCTTTCTTAGCTACTTCAAGCAATTGTTCACGGATTTTCTTAACGCCGATGTACATACCATAGCCGTATTCAGCATTATCTTCGAACAAGGAGTTTGCCCAGGAAGGACCTTGACCTTGTTGGTTAGTTGTGTATGGAGAAGCTGGCATGGAAGCACCCCAAATGGAGGAACAACCAGTAG
>PPYF01545789.1_pt1 | contig 14637 bp, 8 predicted proteins | sample 1559871 | NCBI WGS metagenome assembly PPYF01 (sample SAMN08240021, study PRJNA423297) | Human gut metagenome, whole genome shotgun sequencing project. | reverse complement strand
AAAATTTCTGTAAACGACAGGCTCAAAAATTATGTCGATTATTTCCAGTTGCAATTTTATTGTTTTTGTTTTTATCTGTTCCTCTTAAGGGATATAGTAATGAAGCTTTCTCTTCAGAAGGCATGCAACAAAATACAGTAAAAGTGACTGGTACAGTTAAGGATACAAATGGGGAGCCGATAATTGGTGCCAATGTAATGGTAGTGGGGTCGGCTACTGGTGTTATTACTGATATCGATGGTAATTTCACACTTAATGTTCCTGTAGGGAGTAAGTTACAGTTTAGTTTTATTGGTTATAAGGAACAGGTAGTTCCTGTTAAAAAAGGTATTAGTCTTAATATAGTATTAGAAGAAGATGCCCAGATGTTGGGTGAAGTAGAGGTGGTAGCTTACGGTGTACAGAAAAAAGTATCAGTTACAGGCGCCATTTCTTCAATGAGAGGAGATGACTTGTTAAAGACTCCCGCAGGATCTATTTCTAACATCCTTTCTGGGCAGGTAACCGGTATTTCTTCTGTGCAATATTCTGGTGAACCGGGTGCTGATGCTGCTGATATCTACGTACGTGGTATAGCTACCACTAATAATGCCACTCCATTGATTCAGGTGGATGGTGTGGAACGTGATTTCTCTCAGATTGACCCGAATGAGATAGAGAGTGTAACTATATTGAAAGATGCTTCTGCAACTGCTGTATTCGGTGTACGAGGTGCGAATGGTGTTATCTTGATTACAACTAAACGTGGTGCTGAAGGAAAAGCGAAGATTTCATTTACTACTTCTGCCGGTGTTAATGTGCGTACTAAAGAATTAGAGTTTGCAAATTCTTATCAGTATGCTTCTTATGTTAATATGATGAGGACTAATGACGGTAATGAGCCTCTTTATTCGGATGAGCAGTTGGCTGCTTTTCGGGATCATACTAATCCGTTACTTTATCCGGATATTAACTGGATTGATTACTGTATGAACAAAGCTGCTTTTCAGTCACAGCACAATGTTAGTATCTCCGGTGGAACAAATAATATGCGTTACTTTGTGTCTGCGGGTTTGTTCACCCAAGATGGTATGTTTAAGCAATTCAATCTGACAGATGATTTTAACTTTGACTATAAGCGATATAATTATCGGGCAAATCTGGATTTTGATATCAGCAAAACAACATTATTATCAGTCAATATTGGCGGACGCGTGGAGAGTAAGCGTACTCCTGAGTCTGGTGAAGATCAGAATCAATTGTTCCGTAAACTTTATTGGGCTGTACCTTTTGCCAGTGCGGGTATAGTAGATGGTAAATATATCAAAACGAATGCGGATTATGTTACTAAACCTGGAGCAGATGGTTTGGAATCTTATTATGGCAAAGGTTTCCGTAATCAGACAACGAATGTATTGAATCTGGACTTGGTGCTCGACCAGAAACTTGATTTCATAACAAAGGGACTTTCTATAAAATTGAAAGGGTCATATAACTCTTCTTACTCAACCACTAAAATAGCCAGTTCTTCCGTAGCTACCTATACACCGGTTGTAGATGACAAGGGTGCTATTACTTACAAAAAATCAGGTTCTGATAGCCAGACGAGCTATCGTGAAGGAGATTATGGTAAGGGACGCGACTGGTATATGGAATTAGCCTTAAACTATAATCGTAAGTTTGGCAACCACAGTGTTACTGGATTGTTTCTTTACAATCAGTCAAAAAGATATTATCCAGGAGGAACTTACGACTATATTCCTACAGGTTATGTAGGATTGGTAGGACGCGTGACGTATGACTGGAAGACTCGTTATTTGGCCGAATTTAATGTTGGTTACAATGGCTCTGAGAATTTTAATCCCGAAAATCGTTACGGCTTTTTTCCTGCCGGTTCTATTGGTTGGATTGTTAGTGAGGAACCTTTCTTCGCTCCTATAAAGAAGGTGGTGAATTACTTTAAAGTCCGTGCAACTTTGGGTATGGTAGGTAATGACAACTATGCAGGTCAGCGTTTCCTCTATTTACCTGGTTCTTATGGTTATGGACAAAATAATGATCATAATGGTCCGGGTGGTTTCTTTGGACAGAACATTGGAAATGCCAAGCCTGGTGCATGGGAGGCTACTCAGAGTAATCCGTATGCTAAGTGGGAAACAGCCGTCAAGCAGAATTATGGTCTTGACTTTAACATTCTCAATGACCATTTGAGCGTATCTGCCGACTATTTTATAGAAAAACGTCGTGATATTCTTAGAACTCCGGACTATCTGCCGGGTATTTTGGGTATGACTCTTCCGGCAATCAATGTGAATAAGGTAGAGAATAAGGGTTTTGAAATACAGGCGAAGTGGAATGATAGAATAGGAACTGATTTTCGTTATTGGGCTAATTTCAATATATCATTTGCACGTAACAAGATTGTATTCATGAATGAAGTTGAGCAAAATGAACCTTGGATGTATCAAACAGGACGTCGTATAAATTCACGCTCTATGTATAAGTTCTGGGGATTCTATGATGAGACAGCCGATTTGCGTTATCAGGAAGAATTTGGAATTCCTATTAGTGATCATGGAATTACATTGCAGCCCGGTGATGCAGTTTATGTAGACTTGAATAAGGATGGAAAACTGGACGGCAATGATGCGACACGAGATATAGGTTTTACTGACCTTCCGGAATATACGGCAGGTTTGAATTTAGGCTTTTCTTGGAAGAATTTTGATTTCTCCATGCAGTGGACGGGTGCCTGGAATGTAGACCGTATGCTCTCTGAATTCAGACAGCCACTTGGTGATACTCAAAACAAAGGCTTGTTGTTGTACCAATATGAAAATACCTGGCGGTCTTCAGAAGATTCATATACTGCTAAATTTCCTCGTATTACGGCAACGAATCGTAAAAATAACTTTGAAAAAGGAAGTGATTTGTACTTGATTAATGCAAGCTACCTCCGTTTGAAGAATATTGAGATCGGCTATAATTTTGATTTTCCCTTCATGAGAAAGTTGAAGCTGAATAGCTGCCGCATGTATGTAAATGGCTATAATTTATTGACATTTACCGCTTTTGATTGGGGAGATCCGGAGTCTCGTCAGAGCGATCGTCCTAACTATCCGCTGACCAGAGTATTTAATATTGGTCTGAAATTAGGCTTTTAATGTTTATTGATATTGAAAATAAGAAACTTAAGAATTAAATACTTAAGATATGAGACATTTAACTAAATGGTTTATAATAGCATTTGCAGGAGTTACCATACTCTTTGCTTCTTGCGTCGATCAAATAAAGTTCGGTGATAGTTTTCTTGAAAAACCGCCTACGACGAACGACTTGAATCAGGATTCTATTTTTGGAAAAGCTGATTATGCCCGTGCATTTTTATGGAATGCTTATACAAAACTTTATTATGGCTTGCCTTATTACTGGGGTGGTTATGATGAAAAGAAAATGAACACCGGTATGTTTGAAATTCTTTCTGATTGCTGGCATAGTCATAACAGTTGGGATGGAGTGAATCGTCTCTATTATAGTGGTGCGTATACGGCAGCAGATGAAGATGGTTCCCGAGGTGATGTTCGTTACAATTATATAGATGATAAAGCCTGGAGTGGTATTCGCGCTGGATGGATGTTTATTGAAAATGTTGAGCGTGTACCGGATATGGATAATGCAGAGAAAGCGCGTCTGACTGCAGAAGCAAAAGTATTAATAGCTTCTCGTTATTTCGATATGTTCCGTCATTTTGGTGGTTTGCCGCTGGTAGACAAAACATACGGTGTACAAGCTGTATACGAAGTACCCCGTGCAACAGCTGCGGCGACAGTTGAATTTATGATTGGTTTATTGGATGCTGCTATCAATGAATCGGAATTACCCTGGTCTCTGGGAACAGATGATTCTAATTGGCAAGGACGTTTTACAAAAGCGGCAGCAATGGCATTAAAATGTAAGATACTGTTGTTTGCGGCCAGTCCTTTGTTTAATGATAGTGAACCTTATTCTACAGAATCTCCACAAGATGCTGTAAGTAATCTGCAAGTATGGTACGGAGGTTATAATGCTGATTGGTGGGAACAATGCTATCAGGCATGTTATGAGTTTTTTGAACAGCTAGAAGCTAATGGCTTTTATGCATTGATGGAGGCAGATGGAACAAGTTCACAAAATTATCGTGATGCCTTCTTTAAAGCTTATTTCGAACGTCAGAATAATACGGAATTACTTATTTCTACTCGTGTAATAGGTAAGTTCAATAACGACTGGTGGTACAAATTTCAAACAGAATTTGTAGGCTATGGTAACTATACTCCAACCTTGGAATATATGCAGATGTTCCCAATGAGTGACGGCACACCTTTTGACTCCAATACACTGTTGGCTGATGGTGCTTTCCCGTTCTTTACTGATAATGACTATAACAAGCCGGTACGTGATCCACGTTTGTATGAGACGATGTTGGTGAATGGTGCTAATTTTGGTGACCATGCAGCTGAATTGTGGTTGGGAGGTCGTGATAACATTGACAATACGGAAAAGGAAACAGGAAAGGTCGCTACTGGTTTCAGCCTTTATAAATTCTATAAGACAGGTAACCTAAGCGGAACCTATCCTCAATGGCCTTATTTACGTTTAGTAGAAGTTTACTTGATTTATGCAGAAGCCATCCTGCACGCTAAGGGGGATTTGCAAAAAGCTATTGATCAGGTAGATATCGTACGTGCTCGTGTTGGTTTAGGTGGTTTGGCAAAATGTAATCCTACTAAGAATCTAACGACTGATAAAAATGCTTTATTAGAAGAAATACTCCGCGAACGTGCTTGTGAGCTTGGTTTAGAAGATGTACGTTTCTTTGATATGATTCGTTACAAACGTGCAGATCTTTTCCAGAAAAAACTTCACGGACTGAAAGTTTATCGTAATGATGGTGGCGGAAACAAACCATGGTCAGGTACTAGTGGTAATGCTTCTGAATACCCTAATAAACCTTCTAATTTCAAATACGAAGTGTTCGAACTTAAAAATATAGCTCGCACGTGGTGGAGCAATTTTAATCCTAAATGGTATTTAGCTGCTTTCCCGCCTTCGGAAGTAAACAAAGGATATGGACTGACACAAAACCCGGGTTGGAAATAAAGGTAAAAATAACCATATAATAAAGAAAGAACAACATGAAAAAATATAAAATAATAGTTTTAGCAATGTTGGCTTGTGTCTCTCTGAAAAGCTGGGCGCAAGAGGAAGGCAATATAGCCGGCAAAGTGGTTGATAAACTAGGCAATCCGATAGAAGGTGTATTGATTTCCGTTGAAAACAATCCGTTGGTACAGGCGACGACTGACCGTAATGGTAAATTTGAAATTATAGCCGATCATACTAAACGCTTGCAGGTACGTACTGGTAGGGATGATACTAAAATTGTGCCTGTAGCTGATGGGAAAGACCTGACGATTGTTATGGATTTCTCAAGTGAGAAAGTTAACTACGGTTTTGGTCTGAATCAGACCAATGCAGAATCTACAGGTGCGGTCTCTACAGTTTATGCCGATCAAATTGATAATCGTTCTACGTTTAATGTGGGTAATGCATTGTATGGTAATGTAACGGGACTTTATACTATGCAGAAGACGGGTAATGTTTGGGATCAGATTTCTTCTATGGCTATCCGTGGGCAAAAGACATTAAATGATAAAAATGGTATATTGTTGTTGGTGGATGGTCTGGAACGAGATAATGGCTATCAAGCATTGAATTATATCTCTCCTGAAGAAGTAGAGTCTGTTAGTATCTTGCGAGATGCAGCAGCAGTAGCCCTTTATGGTTTCCGTGGTGTAAACGGTGTAGTGAATATCGTGACTAAACGTGGTAAATACAAAAGTCGTGAGATAAACTTCTCTTATGATCATGGTTTTAATTCTCAAACTCGAATTCCGAAAATGGCAGATGCTTCTACCTATGCTAATGCTATCAATGAAGCCTTGGCTAATGATGGAAAATCTGCACGTTATTCTCAGAATGAGTTGAATGCTTTCAAGAGTGGAAAGTATCCTTATCTTTATCCTAATGTGAATTGGATGGACGAGGTCTTTCGTGATCAGGGAACTACGGATATAGCAACCTTAACATTCCGTGGAGGTTCTACTAAGATGCGCTACTTCACGATGTTGAATTTGCAGAATAATCGTGGTTTCATCAAGAATGCTAATTCCAATGATGGTTATTCTACGCAAGACAAGTATTCAAGAGCCAATTTCCGCTCAAATTTGGATATTGACCTGACAACCAAAACAAGATTACAGGCTAATATATCTGGTGTACTGAATGAATTCAGCCGCCCAAGCTCAAGTGGCGATAATCTGATCGGTAAGTTGTATACAGTGCCGTCGGCAGCATTCCCTATTAAGACGGAAAAGGGTTTGTGGGGTGGCAATAGTACCTGGAATGGTGATTATAATCCTGTATATCTTGCACAAGGTCATGGTTATACGAAAGGCCACACTCGTGCTCTGTATGCTGATATGTTATTACGTCAGGATTTATCATCCATTACTAAAGGATTAGGTGGATCTGTACGTATTGGATATGATAACCTGGCTTCTTATTGGGAAGATCACCGTAGAAGTGAAAAATATGGTATGCAGTCTGTTACTCAATGGACTAATGGCGAACCATCAGCTTTCACTGATTTTGAGGGAGGTTCGGTAGGTACTAGCGAAAGTTCAAAGTTGGATTGGCAGTATCGCTCTTTAAACTTTCAGGCAAATGTAGATTGGAACCGTAACTTTGGCAAACATGACCTTTACTCCATGCTGCTGTATACGTATAAGTATGACGATAGAAATGGCGTAAATGTAACTTTGTTTACTCAAAATGCAGGTTGGTATACTCATTATGGCTATGATAATCGCTATTTTGCAGATTTTACTTTAATGTTCTCTGCTTCCAATAAGTTGGATCCTAATAGCCGTTGGTTACCGGCTCCCACTGTAGGGTTGTCATGGGTTATCTCTAACGAAGCTTTCATGAAGAACCAAAATGTGATAGATTTCATGAAATTGCGTGCTTCATTTGGTATTATCAATACGGATAACACTCCGGCTGACGGCTATTGGCTTAATAAAATGGGAGGCGGAGGATCTTATCCTGTAATAGGTGGTAGCAATTTTGGAGATGGAGACGGTGGATGGTCTGAAGGTCGGTTACCTTCATTGAACGGAGTGTTGGAGAAAGCTTATAAGTATAATGTGGGTTTGGATATGTCTCTGTTGAAAGGCTTGACTTTTACAATTGATGGGTTTTATGAGAGGCGTTCAGATATCTGGGTAAGTGCATCAGGACAAAATTCGGCTGTATTGGGCGTTGATGGAGCCTATAAGAATGCAGGTATAGTAGATAGCTGGGGTACCGAAATGGGGTTGGATTATAATAAACGTATTGGAGATTTCCAGTTACGTTTGGGTGGAACCTTCTCATTTAACCGTAGTGAGATTATCGAAAACTTGGAAGAACCCAAAGCCTATGAGTATCTAAGTGCGAAAGGAAAATCGGTTGGACAGATTTGGGGCTTACAAGCTATCGGCCATTTGGTAGATCAGGCAGATATTGATAATAGTACACCTCAACAATTTGGTCCGGTAAAGCCGGGTGATATTAAGTACAAGGATGTGAATAATGATGGTGTCATTAACTCCAACGATATGATTCCCATGGGCTATAATTCTGTCTGGCCGGAAATTTATTATGGTTTCAATGTAGGATTAGAATGGAAAGGTTTAGGCTTTAACGCTTATTTTCAAGGTGTAGGTAATTATACAGCTTGGCTTACATCCAGCGTATATCGTCCATTGATCAATAATACTTCTATTTCACAGTATGCTTATGAGAACCGTTGGACACCTGAAAATCCGAATGCCCGCTTTCCTCGTTTGACTACGGAAAATGTGGAAAACAATACGCAAAGTAGTTCTGTATGGTTACAAGACCGTTCTTTCCTGAAGTTGCGTAACTGTGAAGTATACTATAAGATTCCTTCTGCTTGGCTGAATAAGATCAAAATGAAAACAGCGAAGGTTTATGTAAGAGGTACAGACTTGTTCAGTATTGACAAAATCGATTTAACTGATCCGGAAGCTATAGGAGATGTTTATCCTGCTACCCGTTCCATACATATCGGTTTATCACTGGGACTCTAAATGAAATAAGTTAATAAAAAAAACTAAGATATGAAATTAAAGAATATATGTTTCGGTATTGTTTGTACAGCAGTATTAGTCGGATGTACAGACAAGATGGACTATCATGAATATACCAGCTACGATAAGGAGTATGTATTTTCTGACTTCGGCCGTACATCCGGATTTGTGAATAACATCTATTCCTATTTGGACTCTGATTTGCCCGGTTCAGGAGCATTGGCATCCGCCTGTGATGAGGCAGAAATGGCATTGACTTATTCAAGCGTACTTGACTATACGAATGGAAACTGGAATGCGCTGAATCCAAAGTCGCTGTGGAATTATTATACACCTATTCGTGCGGTCAATTATTATCTGAAAAATGCAAAAGATCTGGATTTCTATGACTTGCGTTTTACAGAAGATTATGAAGCTCAGATGAATCGTTTTAAGCGTTACCAGTATGAAGTGCGCTTGTTACGCGCCTATTATTATTTCCAGCTAGTACGTGCGTATGGTGATGTTCCTTTCACAACATCCGTGTTGACAGAGGCAGAAGCCAATAGTCTGAAACGTACACCTGCTTCGGAGATTTTTGATTTTATTGTGAGTGAATGTGATGCAGTGGCTCCGGAACTTCCAATAGATTACAGTAAACTTGAAAATGATGCTGCCGGTAATTCGGAGAAACCGGAAACCGGTCGCGTGACTCAAGGTACGGCATTGGCGCTGAAAGCACGCGCTTTGCTTTACCGCGCCAGCAAGCTTTTCAATGAAGGTGAAAACAAAGAGTTCTACAAAGAAGCTGCAAAGGCTAATTTAGATGTAATAAATTACTGTAGCAAGAATGGTATTACTTTAGGTAAGTATACTGACTTGTGGGGTGAAAATAACTGGAAAGCATCTGAGATGATCTTTGTGCGCCGTGTAGGTGCAACTACTGATCCTGAAGTTACTAATTTTCCGATAGGTTTGGAAAATGCGAGATCAGGAAATTGTCCAACACAGACTTTGGTCGATGCTTATGAAATGAAGAATGGCAGTGAACCAAATTCAAAGGATCCGTATACAGGTAGAGATCCGCGTTTTGCCATGACGATTGCTGTGAATGGGGATAAATGGCCGAATACAAATCCTAATCCGCTGGAAATTTATGTGGGAGGTAGAAATGCTTCGCCTATTCCTTATGCAACCCCAACAGGCTACTATCTAAAGAAATATGTAGATGGTTCTACGGATATCAGTGCCAGCACAGGTAGTGGAGGTAAAGTGCATAGTTGGGTGACATTCCGTTTAGGAGAGTTTCTACTGAATTATGCGGAAGCCACATTCAAATATTTTGGAGAGGCTGATAATAAAGATGGTGAACTTACTATGTCAGCTCGTGAAGCAGTAAATAAGATACGTAAGCGTACTGGTGTGGATATGCCGGAATTTCCAGAAGGTATGAGTAGTGATAATTTCTGGAAGCGTTATAAGAATGAACGTATGGTGGAACTTGCATTTGAAGGACATCGCTTTTGGGATGTACGTAGGTGGAAAGAAGGCGGTTTTAAGAGTCTTGATCGGGTAGTGATCACGAAAAATAGTGATGACTCGTTCACTTATACGCGCAATACTAAATCTTTGGTTTGGGATGATAAGATGTATTTCTATCCAATACCGGACTCTGAACTTCGTAAAAATCCGAATTTGACTCAAAATACAGATTGGTAAAACATACGTGTTTAACTATAAAAATGAGATATTATGAAATTGAACTTTAAATATATGATTGTTGTCGGGTTATTGATTGGCATGACAGGTTGCGATGATAACTTAGAAACTTTTGAGATAGGGGGGAGCACAGCGGCTCCCACTGCTATCGTAACATCGGCTGTAAACTCAGATCCCTTACCCGGACAAATTAAATTGACCTGGAATACTCCGTCTGAAGGTGCATTTGAATATCTTCAGATTAAATATCATGATCCGTTGACAGAACAAGATGTTTGTAAGATAGCTTCTATTGGTACGACTGAAATGTTGATAGAAGATACGCGTGCCCGTTTTGGCGATTATTCTTTCTTTTTCCAGACTTTCAATGCTGCCCATCAAGGTAGTGAGGTTACGGAAATAAAAGCAAAATCAGGAGCAGCACCATCTACTACGACAGAAAAGTCGCGTACAGAAATGAAAATAGAGGCGGATCAGCTTAGCACGAATGCACAGGAACCTTCTGAAGGGCCGATTAAGAATTTGATAGACGGTAAAGGCAATACTTTCTTTCATACGAGATGGAGTAGTCCTCAGATAGAATTGCCTCATTATATTCAGATTGATTTTAAGGAAGCTCATGAGGATTTCGCTATTTATTACCAGAATCGTACGGATAATACATGGACTTCGGAAGGGCGTCCTTCTGTGGTGGAATTACAAATAAGCAGTGATGGAAAAACTTTTGAAACAGTGGCGACACTGTCAGGTTTACCTTCGGCACACAGTACTGAGTATACCTCAGAATTCATTGTACCAGGGAAGACATTTACTTCTTTCCGTTTTAATGTAATTGCTACTTCGGGTAATACGAAGTATTTCAATTTGGCTCAATTTAAATTTTATGATGTGGAAGTAGAAATCTATGATCCTGAAACTGTACCTTTAGATTAATTTTAATTGGGATAAGAATATGAAAAATAAGATAAAAATCTGGGTAGCTCTTTGTGTAGCTGCCTGTTCAATCACTTTCTCCGCTTGCGATGAAGATAATGACTTTGGATACAATGGAAAATTGAGCTTAAACTATTTGGGCATCAAGCAAGCCAGTGAAATATGGGATGGAGCTCAATGTAATATAGTTACGGCTTTGAAAGAACCGCAAGAAGGTGAAGTGCAGAAAGTTAAGAATTTTAATTATCGCCTGAATCTGGCGCTTTACCAGAATCGGAAAGCGGAGAAAGATGCTACGGTAGACTTGGTTATAGCTTCAGATTCTTTGAAGAAGGCCATTGCTTTGGTTGGAACATCTTCTGTTTATACTGTTTATGCCGATGCAGAACTGTTGCCGGAAGAGTACTATAATCTCTCTGCCAGCAAAATGGAACTGAGTGCCGGCAGTAAAAAGTCGGAAGAAGTAGAACTGAATGTTTACTCCACTAAACTGATCGCGTTAGTACAGGATGAATGGAAAAAGAATATGACTTTTGTGTTGCCTGTGCAAATTCAGAATTCTACTTCTTATAGCATTAATGATAAGACAAATACGATGATGTTTTTCTTTAATGTGACTTATGTAGATCCTGGTGAAGAGTATTTCGCCGACGGAGAAGGTGTACCTGATGACCATGAATTGGAAGGCGGATATAAACTGGTTTGGCATGATGAATTTAATGGAACCGGCGCACCGAATGCTGAAATGTGGCGATATGAAGAAGGGTTTCAGCGCAATGAAGAGGATCAGTGGTATAAAAAGGAGAATGTTGAAATGAAAAAGAATGCATTGGTTTTTACAGCCAAGCAGGAACGCGTGAAGAATCCGAACTACAATCCGAATGCAACAGGTGGTAATTCTTGGAAACAGACTCGTGAATATGCGGAATATACTTCCGCTTGCGTGGTAGCCCAAAACAAGTATGCTTTCAAATATGGCCAAAGATGCGAAGTGGGCGGAAAAATATCATGTTTGGATGATGGATTGGGATGAAAAATACATTCGCATCTATCTGGATGATGTGCTTCTGAATGAAACCGACCTGAGTACAACCTATAATAAAGGTGACCATGGTGCCGGAGAGGGTGGTTATATTAATCCCTATTCCAATGATCTGGAAGGATTTGGTCAGCTTATGATGCTGAACTTGGCTATCGGTGGTAGCAATGGAAGACCTATAGAAGCAACTTTCCCGCTTGAATACTGCGTAGATTATGTGCGGGTGTATCAAAAGTAGTAATAATAACTTTATTTGAATATAATATGGAAAAAGGGAAAAAAAAGAGGATGTTTTTCTTCAGTGTGTTTCTCAGCATTATGGCTTTTACTGCTTGTACTGATAATGTAGATATTGATAATCAAGTACTGAATCCACGGGATAATGTAGTTACTCGTTCAGAAGTTGATACTATACAATATTTTACAGTTTGTTCTTATCTATACGGTGAGGATATTACATATTATCCGTCAACTATTCCTTCTGATAATAGAGCTGTAGTACGTATACAATTTAATAGAACTAATTTGAGATATCCTGGAGATCATGCAGGTATTATTGAGGGTAGAACTTTTACATTCAAATATTTACCAGTAGGAACTTCAATCGGTTTCTCAACATTCACTGCAAAAGTTAGCATAAAAGGTACTGATGCTGTATTAGTTGATATAGATTCAAAAATTAATTATGCTCTTGTAGAGGTCTATTTACCAAATGCTTTTGAGCATCCGGAATTTGTCACAGGATCGAGTACTTGGCCTGTGTATGTATATGATGATATGGGACCCTAACAGAACATTGGGGCAGTACGGAATATTTGTAAAATAGGTAATAGTATATGAAATATATAAAGTATTTGGGAGGATTCTTATTATTGACAATTATTTGTCTTCCTCTATTATCGCAGACTAAAGAATGGTGGAAAGATGTTAATAATGAATATATCAACGCCCATGGTGGCGGCGTTTTATTTCATAACGGATTATATTACTGGTTTGGCGAACATCGCCCTGAAAACGGCTTCACTACCGAAGTGGGAGTGAACTGTTACGCATCTTCCGATTTACAGAACTGGACTCACAAGGGCGTAGCGCTTGCCGTATCCGAAGAACCCGGTAGCGATATTGAACGTGGTTGCATCATGGAACGCCCTAAAGTGATATACAATAAGAAGACCGGGAAGTTTGTAATGTGGTTCCATCTGGAACTGAAAGGTCAAGGTTATGGACCCGCCCGCGCGGCTGTGGCCGTCAGTGACAAACCGGAGGGACCTTATCGCTTTGTTCGTTCCGGACGGGTGAACCCCGGAATCTATCCGGAGAATATGCCTGAGGCAGACCGGAAGCTGACATGGAACATGAAGAAATATAAAAAGTGGTGGACTCCGGAGTGGTACAAGGCCGTTAACCAGGGACTGTTTGTGAAACGTGATATAGAAGGCGGACAAATGTCTCGTGATATGACTTTACCGTGGAAGCAACATCCTAATCCATGCCGCGGACAGAACAGTGAGAAAACCTTTGGCGGACAAAGTACGTTCGTATTGGAGTTGCCGGAGAACCGCTTTATATTTATGGCTGATGTTTGGAAACCGAAGAGTCTGATGTATTCCGGGCATATTTGGCTGCCTATACAGTTTGATGAACAGGGTGTTCCGTTTATTGAGTGGACGGACGAGGTAAATCTGTCCGCTCAATCGGAGTGGAAATTGGTATGGAGTGATGAATTTAATACAGACGGTCTTCCGGATACGACTGTTTGGAGTTATGATAATGGCTTTGCACGCAATGAGGAAGCCCAGTGGTATCAGAAAGGCAACGCTTACTGCAAAGATGGAAAGCTGATTATTGAAGCACGGAAAGAAAAAGGACGTAAAAATCCCTGGTATGAGGTCGGAAGTAATGACTGGAGGAAGAAGCGGGAGTTTATTGAGTACACTTCCTATGCCACAATATCTTTTGCTGAACTTGGCTCTTGGTGGCATAAATGGTGGCGAAATTGATGATAAAGGTATTCCTATGCGTTATGAAATAGATTACGTTCGGGTATATCAGAAATAGTTTAAGACGGGTGAATCTAAGTTTATTGAATTGTCACTATGATGCTGAATAGTTGATTTCAATGACGTAATGTGTGTTTTTGTCTGTTATTAACAACGAGTCTTTCCGTGGAATAGAGCCTTCTGGAAGATTCTACCTGTCTTTTCCCTCAATTCAGACCGTCTGTTTAGGAAAAACAGACGGTCTTTTACCTTCCAACAAACGGTCTTTTACTCTAAAACATACCATGTAATTTCCCAAAAGACTTATTCTTTTTTCCGAAGGGCTACACCATAGGTCCAAAAGGGTGTAGTCTTGTTGACTGAAGGGCGATACCATCCGGCATAAAGGGTGTAGCCTTGCTTTTTACAGGCAATATTTTCTCTATTTCGGTGGAAATAGGAAATGGACTGAAAGAAGCATTTTTTTAGATATTGTCAATAATGTCTTCTATAGTGTTTTAACTTCGAACTTATCATTGTCTAATTGTCTGGTATTTCTTTCTGTCCGTATTCTTTTGAATTTACCTGATAAAGAATCCTTGCGTTTTTCCGTATGATGCCGTGGTCGGTACGGAAAGAAAAGAATGTGACAGGGTAGGATTATCAATTTGTCATTTTGTTAATTCCTCATCTATATTCATTTACATACATGCCACAGTCTGAATCAGTGATTGGTTGGTGTGATAGTGTAGCACTCCTGAAAATAATCCTATCGAACAAATAAGATAGTTTTAGAACTTTTTATGTATATTTG
>PPYF01305372.1_pt1 | contig 14637 bp, 10 predicted proteins | sample 1559871 | NCBI WGS metagenome assembly PPYF01 (sample SAMN08240021, study PRJNA423297) | Human gut metagenome, whole genome shotgun sequencing project. | reverse complement strand
GTCGCAAAGTGCCTGATCACTGAGAGGAGGATTCCAGCCATCCTCTCAGTGATCAGGCACTTTGCGACCTGCTGGCGGAGGAGGGGATTTTTCTGGCCCGCCGCACTGTGGCAAAATATCGGATCGAGCTGGGAATCGGTTCCTCCACGGCCCGCCGGGCCCGGAACCGTGGAAAATAAGGCATGATGAGTTAAGATCAAAAGACGGAAGGCCCTGATTAGCTTCCGCTGACACCTATTCAATTTTAGAGGTATGCGTTGATTTGATGCATACCTCTGTTTTTTGCAATGACGGGCGTATGACCGGCAAGACAGCCGAAGAGAATTTGGAGTTTTTTGCAAGAGCCTTGTAAAACGGGAATCGAAATGAATTTACGTTGCGTAAGGTGACGTAAAAATTTTGTAAAAACTAAAAACTTTTCTTGCAATCAAGGTTGTCAGTTTGTATAATAGGCGTATGAATAAAGGGGTGAGCTTTATGGACAATGACGGATTGACCCAGTATATGCGAATCGCAATCTCTGTGGCTGAGCGGATCGCGGCGGGAGAACTGCGGGAAGGGGAAAAAATCTCCGGTCGGTCCAAGCTCTCATCGGAATACGAGGTGTCGCCGGAGACTGTCCGGCGGGCCATCCAGCTTCTCAGTGATATGCGGGTGGTGGCGGTGAAGGAGCAGAGCGGCGTATATGTGCTCTCTGCGGACAACGCCAAGCGCTATCTGCGAAACTTTGAGAACAGGGCAGATCTGATGAGCAAACGCCGGAAACTGCGGGAACTGATCGAGGAAAAGGAGGCGCTGAACCGCCGCATGGGGGAACTGTGCCAGAGTATTCTGGAGGATACCCTCTATCCTGTTCAACCGGCGGAGACGCTGCCTACGTTTAGCTGCCGGGTGCCGGATGGCTGGTACGGCATCGGAAAAAATTTGGGTGACCTGCGATTCTGGCAGGCTACCGGCGCTACGGTGGCCGCCATCCGCCGGGGCACCACGGATATTCTTTCCCCCGGCCCCTACGCGGAGCTGTACGCCGGGGATATCGTTATTTTTGTGGGCGAAAAGAAAGCGAAGGAGGCGGTGGAACGCTTCCTGAACACGGAGCAGAAAACCGGATCCGGTATGGGTCCCTGATCGGAAAGGAGCAGCCTATGGTTCACAATCAACTTCATGTGATCGACCTCATCATCATCGCAGCCTACCTGATTTCCATGGTTTTGATCGGCGTGGTGGTGGTCAAGAAAGTTCAGAGCATGGACGACTACTATCTGGGCGGCCGGTCCTTCGGTCCACTGGTGCTGATGGCTACCGTGTGCGCCACTATCATTGGCGGCAGCGGCCTTATGGGCCGGGCGGGCGTGGCCTATTCCAGCGGCTTCAAGGCCATTATGACGGCACTGCCCTATCTTCTGGGTATGTTTATTTTCTCCGGCTTTGCCGGGCGGATCTCCGCAGTGGGCACTACGTTCCATGTGACCTCTATCCCGGACCTTTTTGAGCAGCGCTTCGGCAAGACCACCAAGGTGATTTTAGGCGGCCTGATCGCCTTTACCATGATGGGCACTGTGGCCTCACAGGTGACGGCCACCGCCACCATCATCAATATGCTGGGCAATGAGATCGGAATTTCCTACGAGATGGGCGCACTCATCGCCTGTGTCGTGTTTATAGTCTATACGGCCACCTCCGGCCTGTTCGGCGTGATCTATACGGATGTATTTCAGTTTGCCATGCTGATTCTGTTTGTCTACATTCTGATTCCCTCGGCGTCTCTGGTCAAGCTGGGCGGCTTGTCCGCCTTTTTGGAGGGGCTTGCTCCGGAATTAGCAAAGCCCTATCTGGATGGCGGCATCGTGGGCGACATCATCACCTATTTCGTCTTTACTCTGGCGGGAGCGGAAATGTGGCAGCGGGCCTTCGCTGCCAAGAGCCAGAAGGCGGCCAAGGAGGGGCTGTTTCTGGGGACGCTGGCCTACGGCTTTACCATTCCGCTGGTGTGGTTCATGGGCGTGGTGGCACATCAGCTGGTGCCGGCGGAAAAGCTGGCCCAGTACGGCTCTACGGACGCGGTAGTCCCGGCTCTGGCCATTGAGATCCTGCCGGTGGGCCTGACGGGTCTGGCACTGGCGGGGATTCTGTCCGTTATCATGTCTACGGCGGACAGCTACCTGATCGTCTCCGTGCAGACCTGCGTCCACGATATTTATAAGGTCTTCAATCCCAATATTTCTGAGAAAAAGGAACTGCGGTTGACCCGCGTGTTCGCGGTGATCTTACCCTTGGGAGCGCTGGTGATCGCCCTGTACATCAAAAACGCTTACAGCATCCTGATGTTCGCGTGGAGCTTTTACGCGGCGGCGGCGGGACTGCCGGCATTTGCAGCGCTGTATTGGAAAAAGGCCACCAAGGCCGGCATCATCGCCGGTATGGTGGCGGGTTTCACGGTCTGTGTAGGCTGGAAACTGGCGGGGGTGCCCTTCGGCCTCGGGCCTACGGTCCCCGGCGCCATTGCCTGCGCTGCTGCATTGGTTGGAGTCAGTCTGGCTACCTATCGGAAGGCACCGACCCCCTTTCTGGACCCTTATCAGAACACGGCAGGCCGCTGAACGGTTGATGCCGGTATGAAAATCTGATACCATATTCTCCGGGGAAGATTCCCCGGAGAATTTTTTGTTTTCTACGCGACGGAACGCACAGATTTCTCGTCTATATGGGCAGAGAGACAAAAAGGAGGCACGGCTATGGACGATACGCAGATCATTGACCTCTATTGGGACCGGGATCAGGGAGCCATTACGGCTACCGCCGGGAAGTACGGCAGCTTTCTCCATGCTCTGTCCTGGAATATCCTCCGCAGCCATCACGATGCGGAAGAGTGCGTCAACGATACTTATTTCCGGGCCTGGAACGCCATACCGCCGGAGCGACCAAGTGCACTGCGGGCATGGCTGGGACGGATCACCCGGAACCTGTCACTGGACCGCTGGAAGGCGGGGCGGACCCAAAGCCGGGGCGCGGGTATGGAGACGCTGCTGGGGGAACTGGACGAGTGCATCCCCGACCATCGGGGACCGGAGCAGGCGGCGGAGGAGCGGGTTTTGGCGGAATGTGTCAGCGCGTTTCTGCGGGGACAGACGGCGGATAACCGGTATATCTTCCTGCGGCGCTATTGGTACGGCGAGGATATCGCCGCCATCGCAAAGCGTCTGGATTGCGGCGAGAGCCGGGTAAAATCTGTCCTGTTCCGCACGAGAAAGGCGCTGCGGGCATTTTTGGAAAAGGAGGGGATCACGGTATGAAAGCGGAGCGATTGTTCCGGGCCATTGGCTTGGTGGATGAGGATCTGATCGAGACGGCCGCTGAGACCCCCGTGAAAAAGCGACCCGTCTGGCGGCAGTATGCGGCTGCGGCGGCCTGCTTGATGGTGCTCTGCGGGGCGGGAGCCGCCTATCTGGTCACCGGCGGCTTTCGCGGTCATGGAGCCAGCGCAGGCGGCAGCGGGATCAATAATGCGGACAGCGCTGCGGACGCTGTGGCGTTCATGTCCTACGCCGGGCCGGTGCTGCCCCTGACCACGGCAGACGAAAATCCCGGCGTGACGGCGGAACGCCACACGGATTGGGATTTTACCCCCCGGACAGACCCGGAGGGATACGATTCTCAGTGGGGCGCGGCGATAACGGACGGTTATATCCTCGGCAATCCAACCGATACGGATGTGACGCTGACCCTGCTGTATCCCATTGTGGGCGGGATCAGGGATCTGCTTTCCATAGATCCCAGCGTGACGGTGAACGGAGAGAAAGCGGAGAAGGAGTTGGTCATCGGCGATTATGCGGGTGGCTTTGGCGGCGCCGGCGGCGGTGACACTTCTACCCTGAATCTGCGGTATCCCAGCCAATGGACGGATTATCAGACGCTTCTGGACGGCGGCGGTTACCGGAAAGCGGCCACCGGGACGCATACACCGGCGGATATGCCGGTCACGGTCTATACCTTTACGGATTTTGAAGCGCCCACGGAACAGTATCAGGCGGCTACCCAGGCGGTGACGTTTACGGCGGATGACACCCGTACCACGGTGCTGTCCCACGGCTTTGAGGGGTACGGCTGGGATGAGCGCACCGGAGAGGTCACTTACAGCTATTTTGTACCTAACGGGAAGCGGCGGAGTAAAATCTGCAAGAAGCTGATCGTGATCGGGGCGGACCTGACGGGCTACACATTACAAGGCTATCAGGACGGCGGCTGCGATCCCGGCGAGGAGATCGACGGTGTTTCCTGTACCGTTACCCGGAGTGAGACCACGCTTCATGAGGTACTGCTGACCCTGTGCCGGGAGATCCTTGACACAATGGAAAAAAATCCCGGCTATTACGGCTGGCTCAGCGAGGCGGCGGAGATTTTGAACCCGGAAACTTATTGCTTGCTGGCGGAGCGGGCGTTGGAGCAATACGGCCTGTTGTCGGATAAACCGGTGGACCGTTATGACAGCGGACGGCTGGATGAGCTGATGGACGAGGTGCTGTCTGTGGATCGGGTACTGTATCTGAAAACGGAGGTTACCGTTCCGACTGGCGGTACGGCGGAGGTCACGGCGCAGTATTGGAAGGCCCCCAGCTTCGACTTTGCCTGCTCTGGCTCAGGCCGCCGGAACTTGCAAGGATATGATCTGATGACCACGCTGGATTCCACGCTGACCTTCACGGCCCAGACAGCCTCCGTTACCCATGCAGAAAACGTCCAAATCACAGGTCAGAACTTCGGCTTTGATCCGGAAAACGGCGTTACGGAGGTGAAGTTGGATCCAAACCAGCCCCATTATTATTTGGAAATTCAACCGGTTCCCAAGGAGACAGATTGACAGACGGAATGAGCAGGAGGCACAGCGTCAATGCTGTGCCTCCTGCTTTCATCTGTTATTTTTCGTAGAATTTGATCAGAGCCTGAGTGCCCAGATCACCGCAGCCTCGGTCGATCAGGGATTGACAGTTGGAAAGCGCCTGCTGCAAAACATTCAGATCCAGCCCGGCGTTTTCTGCTTCCTCTTCCGCAAGACGCATATCTTTCACAAAGTGCTTCATGAAGAAGCCGGGGGCAAAGTCACCTGCCAGGATCTTCTTGCCCTGAAAGTCCAGCTGCTTGCTGCCAGCGGCTCCGGTGGATACGGCGCCCAGCAAAGTATTCCCGTCTAACCCCTCCGCCTTGGCGTAGGTCAGAGCCTCACACACGCCGGAAAGCGCCCCGGCGATCATGATCTGATTGGCCATTTTGGCGTGTTGGCCGCAGCCTGCGGGACCGAAATAGGTGATGTTAGTGCCCATTGCCTGGAAAATGGGGAGGCAAGCGTCGAAATCTGCCTGATCGCCGCCTACCAGAATGGAAAGCGTTCCAGCACGGGCCCCGCTGTCACCGCCGGTGACGGGGGCGTCCAGCACTCGCAGTCTCCGGGCGGCGCCCTCTTGGTAGATCCGCTGGGCCAGGGTGGGGCTGGTGGTGGTCATGTCGATGAGCGTCATACCCTTGGCGGCACTGTCCAGAATATTGCCGGGGGCAAAGTAGACCTCCTCCACATCCTTGGGGAAGCCCACCATGGTGATGACCACCTCGCTGGCCTTTACGCACTCCGCAATGCTGCCGTGGGGTACGGCACCCTCGGATATCACGTCTGCCACTTTTTCCGGGTGACGGGCATAAATGTGGACCTCGTAGCCCGCTTTCATCAGGTTCCGCACCATGGCTTTCCCCATGATGCCTACGCCGATCCAGCTGATCCTCTGCATATTGATCCCTCCTGTGTCATTTTTTTCAGCATGACACATTTAAAGAGGGGTGTCAAGAGAAACAACTGTCCTTGTTGTAAATACACATAAAATTGGTAGGAAAAGCACGGAAAATTTGACATCTGAAATCTTGACGGATAAACTGCGCGGGGCTATAATCAGTCCATCAATTTCGGAGCGGGCCAACGCTCCGGCCATATTGAAAATGCGTGGATCGAGACAAGTACCGTGGCCAAACGGTCACAGCGAGCCGGGGATGGTGAAAGCCCGGTACAACGGGGCAACGGGAATAACACTCGGGAGCAGCGATCTGAACGGCGGCAGCCTAGTAGGAGAGACGCGGCGTGCGGCGTTAAAGCACAGGGGTTTGTTGGAACCCCGCAAAGGGGCTGATTTTGAATCAGCAAGTTAGGTGGCACCACGGATGCGGCAGCGATTCGTCCTAAAATTTTAGGATTGTTCGCTGCTTTTATTTTTTCCGGAGGTGCTTTTTTATGTGCGCAATTATGGGATTTTCCACGAAGAAACTGGACAAGCATGAGATTTGGGAGTATTTCGACCGAACACTCTCCCGGGGACCCGATATGTCCAAGATCATGGACACCGGCTCCGGCTGGCTGTGCTTCCACCGGCTGGCCATCATGGGCCTGACCGAGGCCGGCATGCAGCCCTTTGAGCTGGACGGCGATATGGTGGTGTGCAACGGGGAGCTGTACGGCTTCCGTCCCCTGAAGCGGCAGCTGACGGAGAAGGGCTACGAATTCAAGAGCGGCAGCGACTGCGAGATCATTCTGCCGTTGTACCGGGAATACGGCCTTTCTATGTTTGCCAAGCTGGACGCGGAGTTTGCCATGATCATCTATGACCACAAGACGGATTCCCTCATCGCCGCCCGGGACCCCATCGGCATCCGGCCGCTGTTCTACGGCTATCTGGATGACGGTGGCATCGTGTTCGCCAGCGAGGCCAAGAACCTTATCGGCCTCTGCAAGGAGGTCTGTCCCTTCCCGCCGGGGCATTATTACGCAGACGGCAAGTTTGTCCGCTACGCCGACCTGACCACCGTTACGGAGTATTGCCATGACGATCTGGAGACTGTCTGCCGTACCATCCGCAACAAGCTGATCGCCGGTGTGGATAAGCGGTTGGACGCCGACGCCCCTCTGGGCTTCCTGCTCTCCGGCGGACTGGATTCCTCTCTGGTGTGCGCCATCAGCGCACTGGTGCTGGGAAAGAAGATCCGTACTTTCGCCATCGGAATGGACAAGGATGCCATTGATCTGAAATACGCCAGAGAAGTGGCGGATTACATCGGCGCGGATCACACCGAGGTATATATGACCCGCCAGCAGGTACTGGATACGCTGGAAGAGGTGATCTCCCTGCTGGGGACCTATGACATCACCACCATCCGGGCCAGCATGGGCATGTACCTCTGCTGCAAGGCCATCCACGAGCAGACGGATATCCGTGTCTTGCTGACCGGCGAGATCAGCGATGAGCTGTTCGGCTACAAGTATACGGATTTTGCCCCTTCCCCCGAAGCCTTCCAGCAGGAGGCGAAGAAACGGGTGGACGAGCTGTATATGTACGATGTGCTCCGGGCGGACCGCTGCATTTCCGCCAATTCCATCGAGGCCCGGGTGCCCTTCGGTGATCTGGATTTCGTGAAGTATGTCATGAGCATCGACCCGGCCATGAAGGTCAATACCTATGATATGGGAAAGTACCTCCTGCGTCACGCTTTCGAGAAGGACCATCTGCTGCCGGATGACATCCTTTGGCGCCAGAAGGCAGCCTTCTCCGACGCCGTGGGCCACTCCATGGTGGATGATCTCAAGGCTTATGCCGAAACCAAGTACACCGACGCCGAATTTGAGGAAAAGCGGAAGAAATACGATTTTGCCCAGCCGTTTACCAAGGAATCCCTGCTGTACCGGGAGATCTTTGAGAAATACTATCCCGGTCAGGCTCCTATGGTGAAGGACTTCTGGATGCCAAATAAGAGCTGGAAGGGCTGCGACGTCAACGATCCCTCTGCCCGCGTGCTGAGCAACTACGGCGAGAGCGGAACATAAAGAATCAAATCACCTCCGTCGTTTTCGGCGGAGGTGATTTTGATACACATATAAATTAAGGGGTACACTTCGGCCTTTTCGGTGCTTTCGGGCTTAGTCAGAGGGGTTGATCTGGGAGAGGTAGCGGTAAATGCTGGCGGTGGAACAGCCGAGGGCGGCCGCGGCGCTTTTAATGGCGCCCTTCAGCAGAAAAATGCCGGCGGATTCCAGAGAAGTGATGACCTGAAGCCGCTCGCTGTGGGTGAGGTGGCCGGGCGTGACCCCCATCCGTTCCAACTCCCGGTTGATGGCGTCCAAAGCCACCGCATCTGCGGAGTTGCGGAATTTTTCCGGGGAGGATCGGGCGGATATGTCATCTTCACTCTCTGGCAGCGGCTGTGCCAGCACATCGGTTACGAACAGGTCCGGGTGGCACAGCTTCAGGATATGGTCGCTGATGGCCCGATAGCGGCTGTCGTCAAAGTTGATGCACAGCAGGCCGATGAGCTTGCCGTTGTCCTTGATGAAAAAGGTGCTGGATCGGAGGTCCTTACCGTTGACGTTGATGCTGTAATAGTGAAGATGATAGTCCATGCGCTCGTAGCTCTTGTCCCGGAGACTACTCAGGGCCATATTGGTCAGAGGTGCGCCGACCTCCCGGCCGCTGATATAATTATTGGCGATGGCGATGATGGAACGGTCCTTCCGGGTCAGATCGTGGAGGGCCACTTCATAGTCGGGACCCAGCGCTTTTCCCAAAAATTCGGTCAGCTTGATGTAATGCTGAAGAATCAGGTTGGAAGAGGACGTCATAAGATTCCCTCGTTTCATTTTGCATATTTTCAGGCTATGAAAATATTATATATGAGAAAGTCATATTGTCAAAGTAAAAAATAATGAGAAAAAATTATTATCCGTCCATCGAGGAAACGTGCAAAATATATAAATTTAAACAGCTAAACAGCGTAAAAAATATTGAAGGTATGCAAAAAAATCGCAATAAAAGTTGACGACCCTTAAAAAACATGATAAAATAATCGCACAACAGGAAAGGGGCGGAGACAGGATCCCTGCTTGGCGTTCAATTCAGGCAGCCTGAAACGAGCCGCTCCACGATTCTTTTGTATCGGATACTGTCCGCTAGGCGCAAGGCGGTGCGAGAGCCGCTCTTCGACGACCGGGGTATCTCCAAAAAAACAGGCGAAAAACGCCAAATTATGGAGGTAAACAAAATGGACAAGAATGCGAAGCACTATCCCCTGAACGTGACGATGCCTCAGCACTGCGCATATGTGGTGCGCGATCTTCCTCAGGCTACCGTTGAGCAGCGCGAGCGCGCTCTGAACGCTACGCACTGGAATGAGTTTGCATTCCCCTCCGGCATGCTGACTGTGGATATGCTGTCTGACTCCGGTACCACCGCAATGACCAACCAGCAGTGGGCAACCCTGTTCCTGGGCGACGAGGCCTACGGCCGCAACACCGGCTACTATGTGCTGCTGGATACCTTCCGCGACATTTTCGAGCGCGGCGGCGAGAAGAACTGGAAGAAGGTCATCGATCTGGTCCGCACCGATTGCCGTGACATCGAGAAGATGATGGACGAGGTCTATCTCTGCGAGTACGAGGGCGGCCTGTTCAACGGCGGCGCTGCTCAGATGGAGCGCCCCAACGCCTTCATTATCCAGCAGGGCCGTGCCGCTGAGTCCGTCCTGATGGAGATCGTGAAGAAGATCCTGGCCCAGCGTCATCCCGGAAAGGTCTTCACCATCCCCTCCAACGGTCACTTCGACACCACCGAGGGCAACATCAAGCAGATGGGCTCCATCCCCCGCAACCTGTACAACAAGGAGCTGCTGTATGAGATCCCCGAGGGCGGCTCTTACGAGAAGAACCCGTTCAAGGGCAACATGGACATCGAGAAGCTGGAGCAGCTGATCCAGGCCGTGGGTCCCGAGAACGTACCTCTGGTGTTCACCTGCATCACCAACAACCCCATCTGCGGTCAGCCCGTCTCCATGGCCAACATCCGGGAGATCAACCGCGTGGCGCATAAGTATGACATTCCTCTGGTGTTCGACGTTGCCCGCTGGGCCGAGAACTGCTACTTCATCAAGATGAACGAGGAAGGCTACGCCGACAAGTCCATCGCCGAGATCGCCAGCGAGATGTTCTCCTACTGCGACGCCTTCACCATGTCCGCCAAGAAGGACGGCCACGCCAACATGGGCGGTATGCTGGCCTTCCGCGACCGCGGCCTGTTCTGGCAGAAGTTCTCCGACTTCAACGAGGACGGCACCGTGAAGACCGACGTGGGCGTGCTCATCAAGGTCAAGCAGATCTCCTGCTACGGCAACGACTCCTACGGCGGCATGTCCGGCCGTGACATCATGGCTCTGGCCTGCGGCCTCTATGAGAGCTGCGACTTCGGCTACATGCATGACCGCGTGCAGCAGTGCGAGTACCTGGCACAGGGCTTCTACAAGGCCGGCGTCAAGGGTGTCGTTCTCCCCGCCGGCGGCCACGCTGTGTACATCAACATGGATGAGTTCTTCGACGGCAAGCGCGATCATACCACCTTCGCCGGCACCGGCTTCTCTCTGGAGCTGATCCGCCGCTACGGTATCCGCGTGTCCGAGCTGGGCGACTTCTCCATGGAATATGACCTGAAGACTCCCGAGCAGCAGGCTGAGCTGGCCAACGTGGTGCGCTTCGCCATCGACCGCAGCCGCCTGACCCAGGAGCACCTGGACTACGTCATCGCCGCTGTCAAGGCGCTGTATGAGGACCGCGAGTCCATCCCCAACATGCGGATCGTCTGGGGTCACAAGCTGCCCATGCGTCACTTCCACGCCTTCCTGGAGCCCTACGCCAACGAGGAGAAGTAAGTCCGGGAAATACAATTAAATAAAAAGATTTCAGCGCAGCATTTCCAGCAAGTTCCTTTGTCTCAGTTTTCATCGCGCCCGGGCGCTTGAATAGGTTCCGTCCCGTTTGGGTGCGCCGCTTGCGGCCACCCATCGGGCGTGAGCCGATCTGAAAAGCGCCACATCCGATCATCACACCAATCTGTGTCTTTAGGAGGGCAATCTATGTCAGACAAACACGCAACTCTGGAAAATCGCGACGGTTTTCAAAGCAAATGGGGCTTTATTCTGGCCTGCATTGGCTCTGCCGTTGGTATGGGTAATATTTGGCGCTTCCCCATCATGGTGCAGCAGTTCGGGGGCATGACGTTCCTGATCCCCTACTTCCTGTTCGTACTTCTGATCGGTTCCACCGGTATCATTGAAGAATTCGCACTGGGCCGTTGGGCACAGGGCGGCCCCGTGATCTCCTTCGGCAAGGCTACCGAGGAACGCACCGGTAATAAGCGGCTGGGCGAGGCCATCGGCGCACTCCCCATCGTCGGCTCTATGATGCTGGCCATTGGCTACACCGTGGTCATGAGCTGGATCTTCAAGTACTGCTGGATGGGTATTTCCGGCAGCCTGTACGCTATGGGCACCGATATGGCGACCATCGGCGGCACCTTCGGCGGCACCGCTCCCGAGGCAGAGACTCTGGGCGAGGCCCTGAGCATGATGTTCGGCAATGGCATCTTCGGCATCGGCAACGGCGTATGGCTGATCGTGGGTCTGGTGGCCTCTTTGGCCATCATGGCATTCGGCGTGGGCAACGGCATTGAAAAGGCCAATAAGGTCATGATGCCCGCTCTGTTCTTCCTGTTTGTGATCCTGGGCATCTATATCTGCACTCTGCCCGGCGCCAGCGAGGGCTACAAGTACATCTTCACCCTCAAGCCCGAGGGCCTGCTGAATCCTCAGGTCTGGGTCTTCGCATTCGGTCAGGCATTCTTCTCCCTGTCTGTGGCGGGCAACGGCTCCGTGATCTACGGCTCCTATCTGCCCAAGGATGAGGACCTGCCTTCCTCTGCCCGCAACGTGGCCCTGTTCGACACCATCGCCGCTCTGCTGGCTGCCATCGTCATCATCCCTGCCATGGCAGTCATTCTGGGTGACGGCATCGTTGGAATGAAGGGCGGCCCCGGCCTGATGTTCGTCTATCTGGTCAACGTGTTCAACGCCATGCCCGGCGGCCGGATCGTGGGTATGATCTTCTACATCTGCGTGCTGTTCGCGGGCGTCAGCTCCATCGTGAACCTGTATGAGGCTCCCGTGGCTTTCCTGCAGGAGAAGCTCCACACCAACCGTGTGCTGTCCGTGGTCATCATCGGCGCAGTGGGCGGCGTGATCGCACTGTGCATCCAGCCATGGACCTCTCAGTGGATGGACGTTGTCTCCATTTACATCTGCCCGCTGGGCGCTCTGCTGGCCGGTATCATGTTCTTCTGGGTCATGAAGAAGGACACCGCTCTGGCGGCTGTCCACGAGGGCCGCACCGTCGGCAAGAAGGACATCGGTGGCTGGTTCTATCCTCTGGGCAAGTGGGTGTATTGCGCAGCCTCTCTGGCGGCTCTGATTTTGGGCGCCATTTACGGCGGCATCGGCTAAGCCTGTATACAATTTAAAAACGGAGCACCGGTCCATTCCGGTGCTCTGTTTTTTGTTTTTTCAGAAATATGGCCTTTTTGTAGGCTGCACGGGAAGAAAATGGATAGAAATGAATGGGTAGCTGATATGCGCATCAGATTCTTTATCCCCAAAAATGAATAGAGCACTCAGCGAGAAAACTGGAGGGGAAATAGGAATAACTCTCATGAAAAGTGTCCGTAATACGAAAAAAAGTATCAGTTTTTTGTTTCTGTTCTGTTGACAAATGCGAATGATTCAGGTATCATATATAGCAACTATTTGCAGGTCTCTTGTGAAATGCTTGCAAAAAAACGAATTGGAGGCATGTATGAAAAGATTGCTGAGCACACTGCTTGCCCTGACCATGGCCCTGACCCTGGTTTCCTGCGGCAAGAGCAACCCCACCCCCAACACTGGCAGCAACAAAACCGAGACTCCTTCTGAGGCCACTGACACGAAAACCGAGGGCAACGTCCACATCGGCATCGTGACCGGCTCCGTTTCTCAGTCCGAGGACGACCGCCGCGGCGCCGAGGCTTTCCAGGCCCTGTACGGTGAGGATATGGTCAAGCTGGCCATCTATCCCGATAACTTCACCGAGGAGCTGGAGACCACCATCCAGACCATCGTGAACCTGGCTGATGACGCCGACATGAAGGCCATCATCGTTAACCAGTCCGTCCCCGGCACCACCGAGGCGTTCCGTAAGATCAAGGAGATCCGCCCCGACATCCTGTGCATCGCCGGCGAGGCCCATGAGGATCTGCTCGAGATCGGCTCCGCTGCCGACCTGGTGTGCAACAACGACTTCGTGGCCCGCGGCTATCTGATCATCCGCACCGCTCACGAGCTGGGCTGTGACACCTTCGTGCACATCTCCTTCCCCCGTCACCTGGCTTATGAGACCATGAGCCGTCGTATCGCGGTCATGAAGGCCGCCTGCGAGGAGTTCGGCATGAAGTTCGTTATGGAGACCGCTCCCGATCCCACCTCTGACGTCGGCGTGGCCGGCGCGCAGGCTTACATCCTGGAGAAGGTCCCCGAGTGGTCCAAGACCTACGGCGAGAAGGCCGCTTACTTCTGCACCAACGACGCTCACACTGAGCCTCTGCTCAAGCAGCTGCTGCAGTACGGCGGTTACTTCATCGAGGCCGACCTGCCCTCTCCTCTGATGGGCTATCCCGGCGCTCTGGGCATCGACCTGACCGCTGAGGCCGGCGACTTCCAGAAGATTCTGGCCAAGGTTGAGGACGCCATCTGCGAGGCCGGCGGCGCTGGCCGCTTCGGCACCTGGGCTTACTCCTACGGCTACACCACCACTGCCGGTCTGGCCCAGCACGCTCTGAACGTCATCAACGGCGAGAGCGAGCTGTGCGACATCGACGATATCGCCAAGGCTTACCACGAGTTCTCTCCCGAGGCTTCCTGGAACGGCTCCAACTACACCAACGCCACCAGCGGCGTCAAGGCCGACAACACCTTCCTGGTGTATCAGGACACCTACATCATGGGTGATCCCGGCTGGTTCATGGGCTCCACCGAAGTTGAGGTTCCCGAGAAGTATTTCACCGTGAAATAAGCAACGTTTTTTCTCGCTCATTCAAAACTGGGGAGGAGGGGCGACCCTCCTCCCCTCTTATTAGGTAGGGTATCATTTATGGAAAGTAATACGGCTCCCCTGTTGGAGATGCGCGGCATCAAAAAAGACTTCTTCGGCAACCAGGTCCTGACGGACATCAACTTCACTCTGAAGGCCGGCGAGGTTCTGGGCCTGGCAGGCGAAAACGGCGCGGGTAAATCCACGCTGATGAAGATCCTGTTCGGTATGGACGTCATCCGGGAAACCGGCGGCTACGGCGGCGACGTCCTCATCGATGGTGAAAAAGTCACCTTTAATACGCCCTTTGACGCACTGGAGGCCGGCATCGGCATGGTGCATCAGGAGTTCTCTCTGATCCCCGGCTTTACTGCCACGGAAAACATTCTGCTCAATCGTGAGCCCCAAAAGAAGAACGTCATTTCCGAGGTGTTCGGCCCCCGGCTGAATACGCTCGATTATAAAAAAATGAAGACCAAGGCCGCAGAGGCCATTGACAAGATGGGTGTGGAGATCGACCAGAACATGGTCATCAGCGACATGCCTGTTGGTCATAAGCAGTTCACCGAGATCGCTCGTGAGCTGAGCAAGGACCAGCTCAAGCTGCTGATCCTGGACGAGCCTACCGCCGTTCTGACGGAGAAGGAGGCCGCGGCTCTGCTGGACTCCAT
>PPYF01507280.1_pt1 | contig 14641 bp, 8 predicted proteins | sample 1559871 | NCBI WGS metagenome assembly PPYF01 (sample SAMN08240021, study PRJNA423297) | Human gut metagenome, whole genome shotgun sequencing project. | reverse complement strand
CTGAAGTTAAACGAGTTCCTGAGAACAACTATAGCCATACTGTTTTCATGGAGAAAGTGGAACATTTAAAACAAAAAGAAATGTCTAAATATGATATTGAGACACAAGTTCTGGGATTGAAAGATATGTAAATATAATAAAGAGGCTGTCTTATAATTGAGTAGTCTCTCGAATTAATAACACATACCCTGCATTTCGGAATGCCTCGGCCCGATTCATTCAGCGTGTTACTTTCCACTCCACAGGTGCTTTAAACCCCTCACGTCCTTTACCATAAGGAATCTCGGGTAAACAAGGAGTAATGGTATCATATTTCAGAGCAACCTGATACAAAGATCTCACAATCTGTTCATTTCCATTAGAAGCATTCTTTTTCTCGTAAGGGTCTGTTTGATAGTCTACCAGAAAGTCTTGTGGCAAATTCAATCCCGGCTTACGCCCTTTTCTGATCAATTTATAGTCTTTGTTCACAACAGCTCCACATCCCAAATAGAAATTACGGTCAATACAACTGGTACTACCTATTAACAACGGAAGTATACTGATTCCGTCATACGCACGTTCCGGACGATTCTTATCTCCTACTAACTCTTTCAATGTCGGAACGATATCTACAAATCCAGTCACTTGAGAACTCAGATTCTTATAGTTACTTTCCGCCCTTTTCCAATAAAAGACAGCCGGCACACGCACACCTCCGTCCCATTCGTCAAACTTCCTGCCCCGTAGTTTGTCGGATGACGATCCCGGTACACCGGCGGGACCATTATCACTAAAAAAGATCAAAAATGTATTATCCATTATCCCTTTTTTCTTCAAAGCATCCACAATCGTACCAATTCCTCTATCCATACAGGACACCATTGCCTGATACGTTACTCTCTTCTGCTCTTTCGGTGTCAGACTACCAAAGTCATCACAATAAAGTTCTATATCTTTTTCCTGCGCTTGCAACGGTGTATGAGGGGCATTATAAGCTACATACAACAAGAACGGACCTTCTTTCTCATAAGTATTGATGCATCTGACAGCTTCTTGGGTAATCAATTCAGTAGAATATCCTTTATCATAACAAGTCTCCCAGTCATTGTGCCAATCCAATTCTCCTTCACGCATATGATCGAAATAATCAATTGCACCATTCAGATGCCCGTAAAAGTGGGAAAAGCCTCTATTTATCGGGTAATGTACCTTCCGGGTATGTCCCAAATGCCATTTGCCGATAATGGCTCTGTTACTATATCCGTTACGTGCCAACATATCGGCCAGAGTTTCTTCATTTTCATCCAATCCGTCTTCACGCCAAGGCGGAATAACGGTTGTACGTATGCCAAATCTATTGGGATAACGCCCTGTCATAAGTCCGGCACGAGTGGGCGTACTGATAGGAGCTGTATAGAACCGATCCAGTACAACTCCTTCTGCTGCCAAAGCGTTCAGACAAGGAGTTTTTATCTCGCTGCCATGAAATCCGACATCTCCCCATCCCAAATCGTCAGCAAGTACAATAACGATATTAGGGCGTTCTACCTGCTGTGCAAACGACAATGTAGTTGCACTTACTACCATAGACGCCCCCAAGATCAGTTTATTCATTATCTGTCCTTCTTTTATTTTTTCGGATGTTTCGGTAAAACAAAGTTTGCATGCGCCCAACGCTCCCATTCCGTAACCAATCTTGTCAATACTTCCGGATGCTGTTCTGCCACATTAAAGCGTTCTGTCCGATCTTTTACGACATCATACAGTTCCCATTCCTTGCCTTTTTCATCACGGATAGCCTTCCAATCTCTCCAGCGGATCGCTCTGTTGTTCTGATGCTCCCAATACATATATTCATGCAAGGAGTCCGTTTTCTTATGGACAGCAGGAAAAAGACTGCTGCCGACCAACGGATAAATTTTATTTCCTCCATGATAAGTCTCCGGATATTTAGCTCCGGTTGCTTCTAAAATAGTCGGCATGATGTCCGGCAAATATCCGGGAACACGACACCACTTACCTTTCTTATTCCCTAATGCTCCTTTCCACGACAGAATAAGAGGAGTAGAAATGCCACCTTCATAAGCACGGCATTTATATTTTCGGAAAGGAGTATTAGAAACCTGCGCCCACGCCCTGCCATAAGTCGGCGCAAAACTCGAAGCCGGATTATTCACTTCCTCCATCTTTCCTCCTCCCAGCTCTTCATAAGGTTCGGCACAAGCACCATTGTCGGACATGAACAAAATAAGAGTATTGTCCATTTTATGATTCTTCTTTAAGCAATCAATCAGTTTGCCGATATTGTAATCTACACAATGCACCTGAGCTGCATATACAGCCATCCGATAAGCGACTTGGTCCTTTTCCTGTTCTGTCAGTTCGTCCCATTTCCGGTTTTCCCATTCGGCAAAGTCTGTATTTGAATCAATAATCCCCATCTTTGCCATCCGTTTACGCCGTGCTTCCCGAATTTCATCCCAACCTTTCTTACGATATATCTTTGTAAATTTCTGTATATCTTTCTCTTTCGCATGTAGCGGCCAATGAGGAGCATTGAAAGCCAAATAGAGAAAGAAAGGGCGGTCATCCTTTTGTTCATCCACAAACTGGATAGCATAATCAGCAAAAGCATCCGTCGTATAATAAGGCGCATCCGGAGCCGGAAGTTTGGTGTTATCCAGCGTCAGCCCACGTCCTCCCGATGGACGAAGATAGCTGCATGCCCCCGAAAGAATACCATAGAAACGTTCAAAGCCCCGCTGTAAAGGCCATTTTTCTTCTCCATGCATTCCCAGATGCCATTTACCTGCCATATAAGTATGGTAACCGTCTTCTTTCAGCACTTCGGCTATTGTGACACAGTTCCTGTTCAGATAGCCTTTATACCCTTGTACTCCCCAATCATTAGGACTCTTCTGGTCAGGATTCGCAAAAGGGTCTTCGGACATCTGCCCAATACCTGCCTGGTGCTGGTACAAGCCTGTCATCAGACTTGCACGTGCCGGACAAGAACGGGAAGTATTATAAAACTGAGTAAAACGTACACCTTTAGACGCCAACGCATCAATATTGGGAGTAAGTATTTCGCCACCATAACAACCGATATCGGAATAACCCATATCATCTACCAGAATCAGTACGACATTCGGTTTCTCCTGTGCGGAACAAAATGATGCCATCAATAAAGGGGCAGTCATTAAGAAGTTGGTTCTTACCATAATGCTCTTATTTCTTTTTTTGTCCCGGATAGGGTTCTACCATGCAGCGTTTCGCCCATTCCTCGTACGCTTTCACCATTTCGTTCTTCTTCTCCGGATATTTATCAGCTAGATTATGTTGTTCGCTCCGGTCTTCATTCAAGTTGTAGAGTTCCCATTTGGCATTCTCGCCCGGACGCACGAGTTTCCAACCGTCTTTGGCAAGGAATGCACGCTCATTGAAATGCTCGAAGCCCAGATAATCATGTCCTTCACGATGACCGGTTTTGAAAATAGGAAGCAAACTCTTGCCTGCCATAGGAATGATATCGTTTCCTTTGTATTTAGCAGGATAAGTTGCTCCAGCCATGTCTATACAAGTAGCCATGATGTCCATCACATGACCTATCTCCGGTGTCATACCGCCTACATTCTTTTTAATTCCTTTCGGCCAGTGCGCAATCATCGGTGTGCAGATTCCTCCTTCATAGGATTTGGCTTTCCAAAAGCGGAAAGGTGTGTTTGCCACATTCGCCCAACGGGCACCCAATGAAGCATAGGTCGTTTGCGGTCCGGGTAATACCTCTTTATTATGGGGATATACCATCTTTTCTCCCTTACGGGTCATGTCCGGACGGTCATTCTCTCCCGGAGAGTAATTCTGACAGTTCTCATTACTGCAACCATTGTCTGAGAGGAAAAGAATCAGTGTATTATCCAACTGGCCGGTCTTCTCCAATGCGTCAATAACCTGTCCGATTCCCTGATCCATACGATCGATCATTGCAGCGTGCACAGCCATCGCACGGGCATCCCATTCCGCATGAGCATTGTCCTCCCATCTGTCTTTAAACTGACGTTCGGACAAAAAATCGTCCATTCCCGGAAATATTCCCAGTTGCTTCTGACGCTCGTAACGGGCATTGCGTATAGCTTCCCAACCGACTTTGTACGTATCCTTATACTTTTCAATATCCTCCGGCAAGGCGTGGAGCGGCCAGTGTGGAGCGGTATAAGCCAAATACATGAAGAACGGCTTATCATCCTTGGCATATTCCGTTACTTCTTCTGCGGCACGATCCGAAAGTGCTTGAGTGATATAGTATCCTTCCGGTACTTCTTTTACAGGTACTTCTCCTTCAACTAGGCTGAACGGGTCAAAGTAATCTACTACTCCATAAATAGTTCCGTAATGAGAATCGAAGCCACGGTTTACCGGATAGTGACATAAATCCGAATAGGTGTCATGGTAAACATGATGTGCCAGCCATTCACGCTGATCTTTACGCAATGGAGTTTCAGCAACATGCCATTTTCCGATCATACTGGTAGTGTAACCAGATTCTTTCAGCACTTCGGCTATCGTAACCGCATTACGTGAAAGTGTGCCACGATACCCGGGCAGGTTGTCATCAAAAGTCATTCGTCCGATTCCTGCCTGATGCTGATACAGTCCGGTCAGCAAAGAAGCACGGGTGGGACAACTACGACTCGCATTATAAAAATGGTTGAAGCGTACTCCTTGTTGTGCCAGTTTATCAAGGTTAGGTGTATGGATTTCACTGCCATAACATCCTAAATCAGAATAGCCAAGGTCATCTGCAAGAATCACCAGTATATTGGGTCTTTTATCAGTTTTTTTCCCTTTTGAGTTTGCAACGGAATTGCCGGCTATCATCAGTGCTGCCGGCAAAAGAAAAGCTTTTGAATTCATGTTTTTTTTAATTAGAGGTCTGTTTGCAATCCTTTATCTTTGTTTTGGGCGTACCATTCGCATACTTTCTTGCTTAGTTTTGCAACTAATTCCGGATGTTCGCCAGCTATGTTATTCTTCTCGAATTTATCCAGCTCCATATCATATAGTTGTGCATCGCTTCCGTCTCCGTTCACCAACAGCTTCCACTTGCCGCTACGGATTGCCAGATGCGGACTTCTATCGTAAGGATTGCCGGGAAAACCAAAATGCTTATTTCGACCAAAGTCCCACATTAAATCCGTTTTTCGTTTTGCCTCCGACTTCCCGAGCAAAACTTTTGCATAATTCTGTCCATCACCTTTATAGTTCTTCTCAGTTTTAATCCCGGCCACGGAACATAAAGTAGGATATAAATCCACCGCACATAGCACTGAAGAATTATTCACCCGACCGGGTTTAATCTTCTTAGGATATTTGACAATAAACGGCATACGGATACCTCCTTCGTAAAGGCTATTCTTGGTACCTCTCAAATAAGCGGAGCGAACAGCCTTGAAACTGGGTGCAGGTCCATTATCACTGGTAAAGATGATAATCGTATTTTCGGATAATCCCATATCATCCAGTGCCTTAATAAAACGACCGATTTGTTTGTCCATCTCTCCAAGCACAGGCGAAAACGCCTCTTTTGTCTCCCAGCTTTTTCTTTCTTTTTGCTTAAACTCCGGTACCCATGGTGTATGCATATCATCCGGCCAAAGATTGAGAAAGAATGGACTATCTTTATGACGTTTAATAAAGTCAATACTCTTATCTACAAAATATTCTGTGCGTTTCCAACGTTTTATACTGTCATTATCACACCATATCCACTTAGAAGCTGTTATCGCAGGGTCCGGATCGGGGCTTTCATAAGTAGAAAGATATTCATCAAACCCATAGTTCTTGATAGAAGGGGCATTGTGCACATCACGTCCACCTCCCATGTGCCATTTACCAATGTGTCCGGTAGCATATCCTGCATTCTGAAAAGCACGTGCCATAGAAGGAAGTTTGTCGTCCAGATAATTACGCTGCTCGCACCTCTTATTACTTGCCTTGTCGTTAAGGAAAGTATTAATTCCTACTTCAATAGGGAAAAGTCCTGTTGTTAATCCACAACGGGAGGGTGAACTAACCGGTGCGGAAGAATAATATTGATTAAACAATAATCCGTCCTGTGCCAGTTTATCAATATTGGGCGTCGCTACAAATTTTCCTCCATAACAGCCAATATCACCTATACCCATGTCGTCGATATAAATGATAACTACATTGGGATTCGTATCCGCTTGTGCATTAATAATAGGGAGTAAAGCCCCCAACCAAGGTAAATGTTTTTTTATATTCATAATTATTCCGATTTAATTAACACCATTCTCATTGCTTCCAAACAAAAATAAGGAAGATATCATAGAAAAAAGGCAAAATTCTGACCAATAAAAAGCAATATCTAATAAATAATCGATTTTCTTTCACAAAAGAATAAAGATAGAGAAGAACTCCGGTCATATGTTCTTCTCTATCTCTTATATTTGATAATTTATCCAATATTAATCAATAGACAAAACTATTTAATTCCCAGCCTCCCAGTCAATAGCTTGATCTTCATCTGGTATTTGAGTATTGATCTGACGCTCTAAAGCCAAAGAACCTATTACATGATATTCGGTTTCTACCCCCGGAATTGTAGTATAGTCAACATAAGTGTAATTAATATTTCTAATGATTATAGTCTTACGTTTCAAATAAGGACGAATAGGATCCATTGTTTCAGTTACACTATAGGTAGGGGTTACCTCTTTCCCATAGTCATCTTTACCTATTTGAAATTTCATTTTATTGTCAGAATCTGCAGGAGATAATTCCACATTGCCGATTTCTCCATTATCATTATTTATAAATTTAGCAAGAATCCTATATCCTTTCCTATCGACACGGGTTTCATCAATAATGCCAGCATAGAAAAAAAGGCTTTGATCGTCCACCACATAAGTCATTACATAGTTTTTGACAAATGGGGCCTCACTTTCCGCTCCTTTGATATAACACTTATAATTTACTGCACTATAATTGCCCGAATAATCATTAAAAGGCATAACACGGAGTAATGCTTTGCGATAATGCTTACGATAATTAGGGGTATAGCTACCATCTGAAGATTCTTCAACAGTTAAAGGCAGCACCCATTTCTCTGACAAATCAATATTATTCAACTTAAAATCTATAGGTAAAAGTGCTGTATTCTCCCCTGCTTTTATTTCAACGGTCTCCGGCAATGAATAGAAAGTAGCTGGTAATACCTGATAATAAAGATCTATACGCGTACTATAACGTTCTTTATTAAGAACCACTAAAGTATCTGGGTCCAAACCAATACGTACTGTATAGTTTTTATCATTTAAAGTCGTACCGCTAACTATCAAAGGCACCTGATAAGTAGTTGCTTCGTTCGCCTTATAGCGTACGTTAATTCGTGATACCCCATCACTGTTTATTGGAGCTTTAAAAGAAATATAATGTTCATATTGTTCACCACTCCACTCTTCATTACAGGAGATAATTAATGCGCTAACAGTTAGCATCATCAAATAAGTATATATCTTTTTCATATCTTTTCTTTTTTAATTAATCATTATAAGTCCAACCAGGATTCTGAGTTAAACGTTTGTTGCGTTTCAATTCATCATGTTTTATAGGCCAGAAATACATTTTGGATGAAAAAGTTGCTGAAAGATTAGATATGGGTACCGGTGTATGGAAAAGATCTTTCTGACTTTCAGTCATAAAAGTATAACAACCATAAACAGGCACTGACTCTTCCAATTCTGCATCTTTCCAACGACGAAGATCATAGTAACGTTTCCCTTCAGCAAAGAGCTCAATCTGTCGTTCACGTTTCAGTTTAATACGGAATTTTGCAGGGTTATCATATATAGGAGTATCATAATCCGGTACACCGGCACGCATACGCACAGGTTTTATTCCTTTTCTCATTTCTTCCGGATCACGGTTAATGGTATAAGCTTTAATTCCGTCCCATGAGGAAACCTCATAAGATGTAGTCAATTCGTTTAATGCCTCTGCATACATCAACAGAATATCGGCATAACGAATAGCTGGTTCATCTTTATCAATAATTTTGGCTCCGTCGCTATTTTCATAAGTATCGCTTGGGTTCACGTATTTCATCACTCCAATACCTGTACGCAGCCAAAACATATTATTGGAATAACCATTACCTCCACCTCGATAGTAGAATACTTGTTTATTCTGATTTGCTTGCTGAGATTCATTTCCTAAATACCATCTGGCACCGTTAAAAGCAACAGAAGCATAAAAACGTGGTTCCCGATTTGCATATTGCAAAGAAACATTTGCAGAAAGCGGTTTATAGTCCTGTGCGTTTGAAGTATAGCCGACTGGTCGCGGGCGATTGTCTACACGATCCTTATATGCTTGGTATCCTGCGTACTGAGAATTCATTCCAGGACAATCGTCTCCAGTATTCATATAATAAGCATCTACTTGTTTTTGAGTCATTCCATGGGTATTCCATCCTTTAGCAACGGAAGGCAGTTGGTGAATTACCATATCCTTAATGCGTTCACCACCGATGTTCTGCCCTCTAGTAAAAATCAGTTCAGGATTATCTACTGATGACACAGTTCCATTAAACAATGCACGATATGATTCGTATGGATCAATATTCGCCCATCCATTCGGAAAATCTTCATTTGAATATACATCGTGATGTGGAGGCGCTATAGTTGCCGGAAAAGCACCTGTATTCACGGTATTGATACCTGTGGTATAAAGCTTATATACATTCAATTCCATTACATCTTTGCAGGCAGCAGCTGCTTTTGCCCATTTACTTTCATCATATTCAGGAGAAAGCAAACGATTACCTTTATCATCCAGCAATTGTTGTGCATATTCATCATTATTACCATTCGTTAACGGACTGGCAGCATACAATAGAGCTAATGCACGGGTAGCCAAAGCCGCTCCCCGCGTCGGACGGTTTATACTAAGTTGCTCTCTCGTCAATGGCAAATCTTTAGCTGCTATTACCATTTCACTTGCAATATAATTGGCACAAACATCATAAGAACTGCGTGGTGTAGCGACATCATCATAAGAGTCATTGTAGTTAAAACCATTTTCCGGAACTAGAGGTATCGGCCCATATTTACGAAGAAGAATCCAATAAAAATAAGCTCTAACAAAACGCGCTTGCGCTTTAAGATCAACAATCTCTTCAGGTTTATATTTATCGTTCATATCCACATTCTGCATGAAAATCGTAGCCTGACGAATACCATTATAACAGCGATCCCAAGTATCCTGGAAAGCACCTTCGTCATACCCTCCTTCATGAAACTTATTATATGACATGTTTCCACCTTTGGATGCGTCTATGGTAACATCATCATCACCATAGTACATACAGTCGTCAAACACAAACGGAGTATTGCGTTTACTGCCTACATCGCAGCATTGCCCGGTAAGGAATGAATATGCACGTGCCAACCACTGTTCGGTCTTATCATAATCTGTAAATATCTTCTCCAAAGATTCACGATCTTTAAAAATGTATTCTGAATCCAAATAGTCAGAACATGATGTAGTCCCGAAACCGATTATAATTATCAATAATATATATTTTTTCATTTTATTGTTCTGAATTTTATAAGTTAACGCTTAAACCGAGTGTTATAGACTTAGCTAATGGATATTGCTCACCACGTGAAGCCCCCATTTCAGGATCCCAAAGTTTAAAACTGGACCATGTCAGTAAATTAGTTCCTGTCATAAAAATACGTACATTATTAAAATGTATCTTATTCACGATCTTCTTCGGAAGAGTATAACCGACATCAATCGTTTTCAGACGGACATATGAACCATTACGCAACCAATATGTCGAATTACGGTAATTATTTTTATATTCATAGATCGTTGTATTACCATTACCATTATCCGTATAACTCAAACGAGGGTATGATGCATTCGGATTCTCATTAGCAGGGATGCCAAGCTTTTGTGCAGTCTCCGCATCCACCCAACGATTATCCAGCGTTCCTTTAAGAATATTACCCCATTGTCCTTCTGTAAAAGCCCATATACATTTGCCATAAGTAAAGAACTGAGATTTACCGGCACCTTGGAAATGTAAGCTTACATCCAATCCCTTCCAGGTAGCAGAAAGACCTAAACCATAAATTAGATTTGGTTTACTAGTTGAACCAATAGCTACGATATCGCCATCATTGACAACACCATCACCATTTACATCTTTATATTTAATATCACCGGGCATTACAGGACCATATTTCTGTGTAGGACTGTTACGAATGTCATCATAGTCCTTAAATAATCCTAAAGCTATCAAGCCTCTATTTTGATTAACCCGATACCCTTTTTTCATTTGATAAGCATAAACATTGTTCTCTTCATCGCGTTCTATGATTTCATTCTTACTATATGTGATATTACCACGTACAGTGAACTTAACATCACTAATTTTTTGTTTATAACTAAAGTTTCCATCAAACCCTTTTGAATTTACTTCACCCACATTAGCATAAGGTTTATTGCCATCCAGACCAACCATTCCTGGTAAGAATGCACGCTCCATATAAATACCACTACGACTTTCATCAAAATAGTCGATCGTAGCTGTGAATTTGTCATTAAATAAAGCCATATCTATACCAAGGTCGCTTTTGGTTGCTATTTCCCATGTTATATCATTAGAAGCAAGTTTTGTATAGCGTAAACCATTATAAGATTTATTACTTCCATAAGTGGCCCAGTTGTAACCTGCATAATATTTCGTCTGATCATTTTCTTTATAGTTATCGGCAATTGAATAAAGATATGGGAAACGGGTTCCTACATTATCATTACCGACCTTACCATAAGAATAACGAACCTTAAACATATTCATCCATTTCAGATGCTTTTTTATTATTTTCTCTTCTGCAATATTCCATGCCAGAGAATATGCGGGAAAAAAGCCAAAACGATGTCCTTTCGCAAAATTTTCCGAACCGTTGTAACCAAAATTGAAGTCAACAAAATATCGATAGTTATAATTATAAGCAAAGCGCCCTGCCAAAGCCTGATTTCGTCTACTCACTCCCTCTTTTAAATCATCTCCCAAAGCAACCGTTTTAACAAAAGCATCTTGGGTATATTTCAATGTCGCGCTAGGATGATGTGCTTTAAACGCTCTGTTCCAATTTAACGTCAAATCTAAGAATTCACGACGATTTCCACTTGAACTACTCTCTTGTGCCATATTTCCTGCACCGGAAATCTTTTTAAATACTAATTCACCCTCTTCATTGCGAGCTCGTTCCGCAAGCCATTGTTCCGGCCATTTATGACGTTTGATAGTATTATCATTATATGTGTCATATCCAAAACGTCCTACAAATTTCAGATTTTTAGTAATGAAGTCTAGTTTCTGCTCCAATGTTACATTAGTTTGAATAGTATTTTTCCAATTCTCATTAAAACCTGTTTGGGTAGCCGCTACCCATGGGTTAGTCTTATTACCCGTACCGACGGCAGGTACATAGCCATTAGAATATAATACCGGAGTTCTTATTGGAGTATATCCAAAAAGTTCTCCCCATACATCAGAATCTCCCAATCCCGGACTATTTCTTTTGGATAAATAACCGGAAACTCCTAACTTGAGAAGTGTACTTTTTGTAATATCAATATCTGTGTTCATGCGATAATTATAACGGCGATAATCAGCGTTCGTGTTATAATCTCCTTTTAACGAGCTATCCGTGTTATACATACCCTGTTCGTCCAAATAACTGAAAGATACAAAATAGCGTGCAGTATTTCCACCACCATTCATATTCAGATTTACCCGATGTTGCCACGCTCCCTCCTTTAATAGTAAATCCATCCAGTCCACATTCGGATAGAGGTCTGGATCTAACCCAAGACGGATAATATCCAACTCTTCAGGCTGGTAAACGGGTTCATAGTTACGAGTAATACGTGCTTCATTTAAAAAATTTGCATAATTTACCCCATTCTCAAATTCAGGAGTGATCGTACGCATATTATAAGTCGTTTCTGCTTTTGCGGTAATATTAATTTTACCGGCTTTACCGTGTTTAGTTGTAATCAATACTACCCCATTCGCGCCTTTTGATCCATAAATAGCAGTGGCAGAAGCATCTTTTAAAACTGAAAAGGATTCAATATCTTCTATATTGATTTCATCCATACTGCGTTCGAAGCCATCAACCAAGACATACGCGCTAGTACTTGCACCAAAAGTCGAAATTCCACGAATCCAAAACTCAGATACATTTTTACCAGGTTGTCCGGAAGTCTGCATTGCCAAAACACCAGCGACATTACCGGCTAATGTATTTACGATACTAGAAGACGGATTAGCTTTCAGATGATCTACATTTACTGTTGTAATAGCCCCTGTCTGAGTCAATTTTGTCTGAGCTCCAGTACCAGTAATAACCACTTCGTCAATAGCATTGGTAACATCTTCTTTTAGTACTATATTTACTTTTGACTGATTTTTTATTAGAACTTCTTGTGACTGATAACCAATATAAGAAAATACCAAGCGATTGTAAGGTTCCACTTTAATTACATATCGTCCGTTGAGATCTGTGATTGTTCCTAGCCCTGGGACATCTTTTACACTAACATTAGCACCAATGACCGGTTCTTTATTCTCATCTGTGACAATACCAGAGACACTAATCTTTTGCTGTGCCAAGGCGTTTATAGCCACCCATAGCAACATAGTACATAAGACAAATAATTTTTTCATATTTTAGTGTGTTAATCATTAAATTCTTCTAAAGCTATTTTACGGATACGGTGATTATAAGCATCACCTACATAAACTATTCCTGTCTTTTCATCATATGCAATAGCTTTAGGACGTTCGAAACGAGCTTCTTTTCTCAAATCCCCATTAACATACCCCCAAGGATTAGAATTTAAACTAGCGCTTCCTCGACCTGCAAATGTTGAGACTTGTCCCAGTGGAGTTAAAATTCGGATAGCATGGTTATGTTTATCTGCAATATAAAAGTCATATTCATCTATCTCACCTTTATAATTATCATTCTTTACAAATACACCTTGGTATGCCGAATCGAACTTAGCTAAATTCCCAACAGCATCTACATATCCATTTTGATTAGCGCTTCCTGCTACCACGTAAGGAGTAGTAAAAGACTCCCCATTATAATCAGAACGAAGAATATAGTGCTTGTTAATAACCATAAGGTAAGCATAATTTCCTGTTGGATGAATAATTATATTAAATTCCCATTCTTTATCTTGGACGGTAAACATATAGTCCGCCCCTGTCCCAGGTGAAACAGCTGTAGTACGGGTTCCGTCAACAAATTCTTGAAGAATATCTTTTTTTACTCTATAAAGGTGACCTTTCTGAAAATGAGTAAAATATAAATCACCGTTTTGGGGATGGATTGCTGCACATGCGCAACCATTGTAATTCACAATTGTTCTTCTATTTGACCATTTAAAACCACATGGTTTAGTTGTATCTGAAACACGATCAAACATATAGACCGCAGGATTAGTTGCATTAGCTTGTGATGTAGCCACAACCATATGATACACTCCGTCCTTATCTTTAAAAAAATCAATAGAACGCCCACGCTCATACCCTCCATACTCACTCCTAGGAAGAATAGTATATAATTGTTGCCGTCCGAAATCAATACAGCGTATACCAGAACCTGTAACACCTTCAGGGTCAACAGATGTATCCTCAGCAAAATATAACAACTCAGGGTACTCAGGATCCCATTTCATAAAACAAGGATTAGCAACACCGCCACAATTATCAAAAGGCCCGTCTTTTATTTCAAAATTTTTCTTTTTATCGGAAATTTGTGGATTAACCTCACCAAGTAAAGTACTTACTACTTTTAATCGTTGATATTCAAATCTCACATCAGATTTTTCAGAAGTATATGTTTTTTCTCCATCTTTTATCGTAACCTGTATATCACCTTCATAGGCTTTTGATGGCATAAGACAATACATATATGTAGACTTTACATTTACAACCGAGCTTTTCTGACCACCAATATAAACTTCCAATTGGGAAGGATTATTTCCAAAATTCTCTCCATAAATAAGTACTCTTTGCCCTGCAGAGCCTGCTTTAGGGTAAATACTATCAATACGAATAGGAAAAGCAGGATTGAATGGAGTTCCTCCACTACCTGTAATAGGAGATACTTCTTTTCCATCATCACAGCTTCCTAAAAAAAAGGCTAATAATGTAAGCATGACGTATGGTATACACCAAAACTTACTTTTCTTGTTACTTTTTAAATTCATAATAAATTAGATTTAAATTACTGATTATTCATGACTTTGTTCATCAATACCTGCATCCAATAACCTCCTATTACCGAGCGAGCTCTAAAACCAACCCATTTCCCACTATCTGTGTGATGCCAGTCGCTGATGGGTACCCGTGAAGTCGTTTCATTGATATATTTATAGAGAGGATTTATGAACTGTTCGAAAGTATCTTGGTCTGGAGACATAGCTGCAATCCACATAATCCAGTCAGACTTTGTATACTCTTTGCGAGAGTCCAATGGCAATCCATAAGGATTCTGTTTCGTCAAATAGTAACTTACTTCCTTGTCGATTACATTATTGGGGAACA
>PPYF01268744.1_pt1 | contig 14641 bp, 17 predicted proteins | sample 1559871 | NCBI WGS metagenome assembly PPYF01 (sample SAMN08240021, study PRJNA423297) | Human gut metagenome, whole genome shotgun sequencing project. | reverse complement strand
GTCCACATCTTTCTGCTTCATATTCGTCAGGGTAATATAATTGCCCTGCAGGAAAGACAGACGGGAATCATCATCTTTAAAATACAAGGTCTCACGCATTCCCGGCGGCATCTGGTCGATAAAACAGAAAATACACTTGTTGCTGCAGGAACGGTAGTCGCTCATCAGACCATTTTCAAATTCTACGCCAAGGTCATCATCATACTCTTTCTCGATCTCCAGAAGCCATTCTTCCCCGTCCGGCTTGCGGATCAGCACTTCTACATACTCATCCTTGATCATGTAACGATAATCAAAAACGTCCTCTATTCTCTGGTTGTTTATTCGTAGAAGGACATCTCCCGGCTCGATCTCCATCGCCTCGGCAATTGAATCCGGGTAAACCTCACGGATCAAATGTCCCTGATATTCATTTTTCTTACTCAAACTTTATTCCTCCCAAAATTCGGAATCGGAAACAAGACCTTTTCCAGGCTAGCTTCCTCTTTCATGTAATCCTCATATTTTTATCATAAACGACTTTTTCTGCAATGATTACATACTTTTTCATCATACCATAAAACTGTAAATTTCGGTAGGGATAAAATTCAGAAGCCTGAAACAGAAGCCTGAAACAAAAATTCACCCATAAATTCAAACGATACCTTTCATTCTCCAACAAAACACCGGGGAACGAAACCTTTTACGGTTCCATTCCCCGGTGTCTGGTTTGTATATATGGTTATCTATATACAATTTCCATATGCTTCAAAATAAAATATTCTATTTCTGATACCGCATGTTACAAGAAAGGCTTGCGGTCTTTTATTAGAAACGGCTAAATCAAATTCCTCCTGTTCTTACGCGTATAAGTATTGTCGACTTCTATATAGTAGCATATCTGCGGTGTACTTTCCTAGTGGTAAAAAGGGAGATTCTTTTGCTACTGAAAATACCGGTTTGACAGCTTGCTAAATCCACCGAAATGTATCGAAAAATGTTTTCTTTCTCCAAATTCCTTTTAATTATTCAAAATAAATTTTCTTCTTTGTAATATTGATTTAAAATCAGAAACATGATTTTAGTGATTTTTTACAGAAAATCCGTTCGATTCTACACTGCATCCCCACGCTCTGTCACCAGCTCATATCCAACACTTGCTACTCGTCTCCCCATACATCCGCGACATTCTGCTGCCTCTTCACCGGTACAGATCTTGTTGTCATACAGCTCATACTGCTTCCGGTTCTTTACCGGTGAAAGATTCGGCATCACGACATTGGCTCCTGCCTGCAGCCCTTTCTCTCTTCCAAGCGGATCCATCGTCCCAAGTGCTGTCGTTGCCGGAAGAAGTACCTTCGGCAGCAGAATCCGGATCACAGCGAGCAAAAACAGTGTCATCTCCACACTTCCTGCCGGTTCTTTTGCAAACTGCGTATCATGATGTGGGATAAATGGTCCGATTCCCACCATCTCCGGCTGCAATTCTTTCAAGAATACCAGGTCTTCTGCCAGATCTTCTGTCGTCTGATAAGGCGAACCAACCATCATGCCAGCCCCCACCTGATAACCAAGCTTCTTCAGATCATACAGACAATTCTTACGAACGGCAAGGCTCATCTTTTCCGGATGTAGCTTCCGGTAATGCTCCTCATTCGCCGTTTCATGGCGAAGCAGATACCGGTCTGCTCCAGCTTCCCGAAATCTCTTGTAACTCTCATAAGACTTCTCTCCGATAGACAAAGTCAGTGCACATTCCGGATATGCCTCCTTGATTTTTTTAATAATCGCCACCATCCGGTCATCCGTATAATAAGCATCTTCTCCGCCCTGTAGCACAAACGTCCGGAATCCAAGCTCATACCCATTCTCACAGCATGCCATGATCTCATCCTCTGTCAGACGGTAGCGCTTTGCATTCGTATTACTCTTACGGATTCCGCAGTAATAGCAGTCATTCTTACAATAATTGGTATATTCGATCAGCCCTCTGGTAAATACCTTTTTCCCATAATAAATCTCCCGGATACGGACTGCTTCCTCTTTCAATTTCCGGACTGCCTCCGGATCTTCTGCGCATTTTATCAATTCGACAAATTCTGATTTTGTAAAATCCGGATTTTCGATGAATCTTTCGTAAACTGGTTTCATTCTTTCCATTCTCCCTGCCTGGTTTTCTGTATCTTTTCTGAATTTATGGGCATTTGTCCATGAAATTATAAAATTTATTCTATCACACTTCGTCAGCTGCGGCAATCACTCCATCAATGTCTACGATTTCATCAAGCGGAATCCGGTCTCCACTCTGCAGTACGATTTCATTCAGATAGGTGTCAATCCTCCGGATACAACCGGACTTCTTCTGGTAAGAGCCACCTTCCTTTTTCTGATCCGGTACAAAATATTCAAAATCCACTTCCCGTGGTTCCTGACTCTGGCATACTTCCCGTAAATACAGATCCAATATCTGTCTGCAATCCTCACTGAGTCTGCGTTTCCGCTCGGTCAGTCTTTCGGTCTCCCTGATTGCATCTTTATGTCCGGTCAGCGCTGCAAACGGGGCAAACTGCGCCGCTCTGTCCTGCCTTGACATCTGCGGATGTCTGACCGATACATGATGCGGTAAATGAATGATATCCTCGTATCCTGTCATGCCTTATGTCCTCCGATCTGCTCATTCCGCGCTTTGGTAGTGGCTCCTTCCTGAAAATTAAGTCCCTTCAGAATTGCATTCTTCCCATACTTCTTCTTAATCGAAAGCACTGCCTCCTGCATCTTCTTCTCCCGTTCAACCTTCTCATCCTGCTGCTTCTTTTCATTACCTCCGGTAAAATCAGTAAACAGATCCAGTTGCCGAAATTCTGTCTTATCTGCCGCTTTCTTTTCATCCAATACGTGATTCGCTGCCATCGAAATCCGCCGCACCATCAAATGCGGATTCACAATCCGGTCATACAGTTCCATCACCGCATCGGTTATCATTCTCGCAGAAGCTGTATACTCTCGTAGATTCGCTGTTCCATGTGCATGCTTTGGAATCTTTCTTCCATACCGGTCCACTGTCACCTCCCCTGTATAACCTTTTCCACTTGTCAGATTCTCGATATCATATCCGACAGTCAGCACGATCTGATCCGTAACCAGATGCTTTTCTACAAGATCAAGTGTCAAAAGATCCAACATCTCTTTAACCACAATTTTCGCCTTTTGGGCATCATACGGACAATGTAGTACCTGGCCTGCGCCAACACTGTTATGCTCCGGCTGATACGCTTTTACATCTGCAATCGTACACGGTTCCCACCCCCAGGCATGATCAATCAGAAGTTCTGCATTCACACCGAACATTTTATACAAAAGCTCTTCGTTATAAAATTCATTCTCTTTTCCAACCGAACATCTGGCAATATCTCCCATGGTATACAGTCCACATTGTTCCAGCTTTTTCGCATAGCCTCTTCCCACACGCCAAAAATCCGTAAGCGGTCTGTGATTCCACAAAGATCTGCGATAACTCATCTCATCCAGACTTGCAAACCGGAAACCATTCTCATCCGGTTCGCTATGCTTTGCCATGATATCCATCGCAATCTTTGCCAGATACAGATTCGTACCAATTCCAGCTGTCGCCGTAATCCCGGTCTGCTCATAGATTTCCCGCATTATCTTTCCTGCAAGTTCTTCCGGTGTCAGCCGGTAAGTATGCAGATAATCGGTAACATCCATAAAAACCTCATCGATTGAATAGACATGTATGTCTTCCGGTGCAACATACTTCAGGTAAATGTCATAAATCCGGGTGCTGTACTTCATATAGAGTGCCATCCTCGGAACCGCCGTGATATAATCCAGTGCAAAGCTCTGGTCTACCTTTAATTCCCCGGTGTCACAGGATTGCCCGGTAAATTCATGTCCTCCATTTTTCCACTTTCGCTCGTCGTTGATCTCCTTCACCTTCCGGACAACCTCAAAAAGTCTTGCCCTTCCCGGAATCCCATATGCTTTCAGCGCAGGAGAAACAGCAAGACAGATCGTCTTCGTTGTCCTCTCCGGATCGGCTACAACCAGATTCGTCGTAAGCGGATCCAAATTCCGTTCCTTGCACTCCACCGAAGCATAGAAAGATTTCAGATCAATTGCTACATAACTGCGTGTCTGCTCCGGCATTCGCCGCACCTCCTAACACTTTTCAAGAGAACATATGTTCTTTTTCCAATTATACTATATTTTTTCGCCGACCACAAGATTACAACTATAAATTTTTTATTTTTTAAGCAGTTGGATATTCAGATCCACATTTCCTTCAATCCCCGCCACGCTTCCTGTACTGGAATACTGCCACATACTGAACCTATACGGCGTCTGCGGAAGTTCTTCATAATCTGCATACCAGACCGGATAATCCAACAGCTTTTCCAGATCCAGTTCATACGCTTCCCACAGCATATTGCTGTAAATCATGGCATCATATCCCGCTTCTTCTATTTCTTTACAAAATACCTTCGCATTTTGGGTAAATTGTTCTCCCGTTACACCATCCGTCCGTGCTTCGTCTTCCAGAATATGCTCTGGATCGTACACAACCGGCATCTGAAGCTCCTGCCCTTTCAAATGTTCCAGAACAAAATCAGCCTCTTCCTTTGCCTCTTCTTCATTTACCGCCTGCGAGAAAAAATAAACGCCCACATCTATTCCAGCTTTTCGGGCATTTTCCAGATTCTGTTCAAACTTCTCGTCTGCATTTAACGTACCTTCTTCACCATAGCCACGATATCCGATCCGCAAAATTGCGAACTCATAGCCTGCTGCTTTCACCTGCTCCCAGTCAATATCTCCCTGAAAAACAGATACATCTACGCCCAGCCTTGAAGTATATTTCTTATCCTCATAGCTGATCTTATTTTCATTTTTTACAAAAAGTGCTTTATCATACGGATTCTTCGCAACTGCTTCATTGATTTTCACCGTATAACGCTCTCCGTGTGCATCTACAAAATCAAGCGTATTTTTCTCATCTGTACTTTCCGCATTTTTTGCATCCGCAGAAGTTTCTGCTGTTTTCTTTCCAGAACATCCTGCAAGCAAAGCTACTAACATTCCGAAAATAATCCATCTTACTTTTTTCATCTATTCTCCATTTTTTTCGTTATATTTTCTACAGATTCTAAAATGTAAACTGTGTATTGCTCCACAAAAGGTTATTATTTATCTCTTTTCTCTTCAAACCTGCAAGTGCAATTTTTTATTTCAAAACATCTCATGTTATTGTTTATCCTATCATAAAGCCAAATGTTATGAACTTATTGTAATTTCAAAACATCTCATGTTATCGTTTATCTCCGGTAAAGCGGTTGGAGTTGTGGTTGTTTGGCGGATTTCAAAGCATCTCATGTTATTGTTTATCTCACACTCGATACCTTGTAGTGTGTACCCCAGCTATTTCAAAACATCTCATGTTATTGTTTATCTTGTAAGACGTTGCATTTTCAACTTCCGTCCACTATTTCAAAACATCTCATACATGCCCTGGATTCTGGATGCTATTTGCGTAACCACCTCCTCGCAGGCATAAGAAAAGCCCATCTGTGAATCCGCCTTTCGAGAAGATATAGTAGTGATAGTTGTTTCCCTTTCCAAAAACTGAGGCATAATCCCGAATCAAATCGAGTTCATCCACACCGATTTTCTCATTCCGGTATTTGCATGAACCGATGATATAGTCTTTGCCCTCAACAGGAGTTCCGACGATATCAATCTGTATCTGCTTTTTCTTCTTCGGGTCTGTTCCCCACCACTGGCCGATTTCACTCAGCTCAATAGGAAGGCTGCCATCCTTCCAAACTAAGATTCACATCCTCAGTTACGGCACATATTACCGCACACTTCTGTACATAGTAATCTATTTTTTGCGGTTTTTCGGATGACCCATTTTCTCCTTCACTTCGTCCGGCACATCGATTAGCCCGAACCGATAGAACATTCCGTATATGTAGGTCACGCCTCGAATATCGCCCAGAGCTTTGGGTCTCTCTACTACTTCTTCTTTAATATTCTTCAGTGCCAGCAGCACTGAACTCCACGCTAGACTTTTACTCTTCTCCCGGCGGTCGATCCACAGTTCTTTTGTGTACTCGCCGTTCTTGCCCTTTTTAATTTCGTAAGAGAATGGCAACCCGGAGTAGGTCTTAAATTTTACTCCAGTATAGGCCAGCACCACACCCCAGAAGTTTTCTTCTGTTGGCTCATCCCTCCACCGCTTCATTACTCTATATCTCCGCTGCCGCTCTGCTCCGACACTGATCTTCCCTTTTTCTGCTGTGCTTTGGAAGTACACACCTTTCCGATATGGCAGGTACGAGGTGACGGAGGCTTTGGAAAGTTTCAGAGTGTTTGCAGTTGAGAGTATGGAGGTTTTGTAGTCTTGTGTTTCACGGTATTCTTGAAAGGTAGCTTGCACCTTCTCCGCCACTTCAGATTCATACACACCGGCCGTGATGAGCAGCTTTCTTACTTTTATTGGATTTAATCCCAGTTCTTCGCCGATGGCCTGCAAGGACATCTCAGAATCATAAAGTGCCACAGCACTTTCCATCTGCTCTTTCAGATTTTTCCCGGCATCGTACTCTGGCTTCAGCTTCTTTCGGCCTCCACCGGACTTCCGAGATTTATACGCTCTTTTCTTTCCCATGCTTATTCGTGCAGCTCCAGCGGCAGACCATCCGGATCATGGAAGAAAGTCATCTTCTTTCCGGTATAATCGTCAACACGAATCGGCTCACATTCAATGCCTACCTCCGCCAGTTCATTCACTGTCTGCTCCACGCTCTCAACGCAGAACGCAAGGTGACGTAGCCCACAGGCCTCCGGTCGATTCACACGCTTCGGCGGGTTTTCCTCAGCGAAAATCTCCAGCTCTGTGTATTCATTAACACGAAGATCCAGCTTCCAGTCCTTACGCTCCGGGCGATAGTTTTCCCTGATAACAGAGAATCCCAGCTTGTTCACATAGAAATCCTTAGCTGCTTCATAGTCAGATACAATGATTGCAATATGATGTATTTTGGATAAGTTCATTTTCTCACGCTCCATTTCTTTAAATTTTGTTCTTCTTTTATTTTCGTTATAAACTATACGGCAGCCTTCAAAAAATACCGTGTGAACTCCTGGAGTTCAGTTTGTCCACACGGCATTTATTTTTGTTATTAGTTTTCTTGTTTATTTCAGCTTTTCCAGAATCTCGTCCGCACTCATCCCGCTTGCCAGCAGCCTCTTCAGCACTGCTTCGGCTTCAGCCTTCTTAACTTCTTCAGCAGCCTTAGCATCTGCCTTTGCCTTCTTCGCTTCCAGCGTTGCCACTTCTTTTTCGGCCTTCTTCAGAGCAGTCTTCTTCTCTTTCAGATCAGCCTTCAAAGTGTCAATGTTTGCGGTGATGGATGCGATCTCAGCAGTCAAGGAAGTGATAGATTCCTACTTCTCCGCGATCTGGGATGCGTAGTCTTTGGTGATATTGGTTTTGGGACGGTTTTTGCTGCCTTTCGTTCCGGGCATGGTGATAACCTCTTTCCTTTTTGGTTTAAGTATTACAGTGTCTTTGAGTGAGGGGAATATCATCCTAATGGAACCCATTCCTCAAATTTTCTAAGTCTGCAGTATGTCCCGTTTTTTTCCAGATGTTCTCTTACCTCCTTCCATAAATCATGGACTCTCTTCATTTCGGCTTGTCCTTCTGGTGCATATCCAAGAAGCCACGGAACTTTTTCTTTTGAAATTTCTGGAATCAATTCATCTTGTTCCTTTATCACCATCTCATAAAGTTCCTGCAGTCTTTCACTTTGTGCAAGCTCGTAAATATTTTCCGTCTTAGCAAAAAACATTGACAAAGAAGTTTCAAAGGAATTTATCATTTGAAATGCCAATTTTTTTACTTCTTCAAAAAATTCCTTTTTTTTCCATCAGCCGAACAAACTTGGCCGTCTTCACACCATATGCCAAGATTTTGTAAGCGACTCAAAGCCACTGATAGCATTCTATATGCTCTTAGCTGATAAGGCAAATGCGATTTATGTCCATAATCTGAAATTGTATTTTTATTCCACATTCGTTCCATTCCGGAATAGTTCCAAGTATATAATAAATAAACCGCAAAATAGACATTGCAAGTTCTTCTTTTAAATCATCAGCACCTATCTCTAAAATATTCGAAGGTGATTCTAGGAAACGAATACCTAGTAACCAACAAATAGCCTGATTATCAGCCTCATCTTCCTCTGTAATCTGAACATCTGGATTGTTTCCATATTCTGGATCTGCCACCTTTAAATCCAAATGTCCACCCCCAATGTGTGCCAATTCATGATATAAGAGCATTTGGATTGCCTCACTAAAAATCATGCCAGGAATATCATGTCTCGTGTCAAATTTCTGTTTAAATGGAGGCATACGGTATATAGGTGCTCTATACTGATGTGTGATGTACTTATACCCGTCCAATTCAATATATGTTTGAGGATTGTCATCAAACACAGTAACTATAAAATTCATAAAGGCCTTTAAGAATGCCACGTCAAATTCAATCACATATTTGGAGTTAGACTGCCTATCATAACTATTTACTGTCGTCTTGGGATAAAGGCTTTCTATTGAAGAGGCCTCTAACTTTAAGCGTAATTGGACATAAGGAATTTTTTTTACATCCCGCTAATAATTCCCCAGTGTACGGATTAACCATAGCCGAATTATAAGCGTGCCGTATATGTTCAAGTTCATATGCCAGCCAAAGATATTCCGGACTGTCATACGACGTTAATTCGTCCTCCTGTGGCAACTTAAAACCCTGATCATCATTCAAGTGCTTCAAGAAACTCCTTAATTTATTCTTGAAATTATCAGACAGGTATACCCAACATCTCGAATACTCATCTTCATTTTCTTCAAGCTTTGCGAGTGGGGATTTAAAATAGAAATCCTGTCTTTCGGCCGTTCCCCTATAGGTGCTATCATTTTGACACATTGCTTGCACCTCCCAAATTTTCCCTTTCACATCTTCGCCGATCATAAGATCGTTGCCTGCTGCTCACCACAAAGAGGTGTGTGATTCATTCGAGCAGCACAGGGAGCTTCCGCTCCCTGTATATCACAATTTCATTCAGTTTTACAGACGCTTTCTTACCTTCATGATTCCACAGTAACACACGCCGCCTAGCACTCCGCCGACTGTGTTATAGAAGATGTCTGATAGCTGGAACGTTCCTAGCCGCATCAATAACTGCAACATCTCAATGCTTATCGAAAAGATAAATGCTATCTTCCCGCTATACCACAGTATCTTCTTCCAACTGTTTCCTATCTTCTCTCCGAACGTCCACATCACTACTGCTGAAAACGGCACCATCATAATTACGTTCTCGATGCACTCGGTGGTCAGCTTCTGTTCGCCATTCACAGTTTCCCAGATGCCCCAGCCACCCATGACATCGGATAAAGGATTCATCCAAAGATTGCGGTTTAACAGGGTTCGGAACAGAATAAGTGAAGTCACAAAGGCCAGGAAGAATAGTTTCCGGAAGAACACGCTCTCTTTGAATTCCTGATACCATGTCACTATGGCATTCTTCCAGCCTTTGCCGGCTTCTTGAGTCTCATACGCATACAGATAGAAAAACATTGCAAGGAAAGAAAAAAGTAGTGAGAAACCAAACGGCTCATACATAGCAGTCAGGATGTTTGTGAGGATCTTTCCAAGTAAATCAATCGTTTCTTTCATCATCGTTTACAGATCACTGAACAGGTCGACCTTATACACGCCGTTCTCCAGCATCTTCTTGAAACTGTCCTTTACTGCTGCAACGTCCTCATGGTAGGTCATTCCGTACCAGGTGTCGTTGGTCTTCAGGACCTTTACAGACATCTTTCCCTGCTCCAGCAGCTCACCGATGAAGATAGGGATCAGATACTCTGCTTTCAGAGGATTGCCCGGGACTTCTTTCTCAAAGAACTCTTTGAAGCCTTCTTCCAGTACATCCAGAAAATCAGGAGTTAATCCCCACATATTCATGGATACCAGAGAATTTACATCGACAGCCACACCATCTGCCTCTGCTCCAGTCGCAGTCTTTACGATGTTTTTAGTCTCTACAACTTCAGTCAGATTGTTCTGTTCATCCATCTTGCAGATACCACGGGTCACACCGCCGTTATCAGACAGCGTGTTCTTCAGAACGAAACCAGCCATGCAGGACTTGCCGCCGTTCACCAGATACTCATGGACGGCCTTGAAGCCTTCCTTGCCATAGTAATCATCTGCATTGATGACGATAAACGGAGTTATAATTACGTCCTTTGCTGCAAGCACGGCCTGACCGGTTCCCCAAGGTTTTGTACGACCTTCCGGAAGTTCTCCCGGAATATCATTGATATCTTGGAAAGCATAGTCAACAGTTACATTATGAGAAGAGCAAATGGAGGCAATGCGATCACCGATGACCTCTTTAAACTCTTTCTCGATATCCTTACGGATGATAAATACTACATGGTTGAAACCAGCTTCAATCGCATCATGGATTGAGTAGTCCATAATGATATGTCCAGCATCATCCACTGGCTCCAACTGCTTGATTCCTGTTCCAAAACGGCTACCAATACCGGCTGCCATAATAAGTAATGTTGTTTTCATATTTTTTCCTCTTGTTATCTTTTATTCCACAGTCACACTCTTAGCGAGGTTTCTCGGCTTATCCACATACAGGCCCTTGGCAACAGATACATAATAACCAAGCAGCTGCAACGGAATCACTGCCAGACTGCCGACAAAATGCTCATCCACCTTCGGAACATACACAGTAAAGTTCACCTGATCTTCAATCTCATACTTGCCATAAGTAGTGAGCCCCATCAGATAAGCACCACGGCTCTTGCACTCCAGCATATTGCTGATGGTCTTTTCGTACATCTCGCTCTGGGTCAGCACACCAATAACCAGTGTTCCCTGTTCGATCAGACTGATTGTGCCACGCTTCAGCCCGCTCGCAGCGTATGCCTCGGAATGGATAGACAGGCGATCTTTTGCCTTGACAACCTGCGCCAAAACTTTGAGCTGGTACAAAATGCACTCAGACAATTGATCACTGTTTCTTTAGATCGTTATAAATCATATCTATAATTTTAGAATCCACTTTAGAATCAAACTTTCTGGCAAAAAAACCACTACTATTCATCAATAAATCGTAATCCTGCCGCAATAATATTCTTGGATGTGCTGTATGAAGTGCGTCCGGCCAATCCATTACTCGCTTATTTCCCATTACTTTTGTAGAAGAAAGTGTACGATATTCTATATCATGAAAATCGGCTTCCAATTTATCTTTCAAATATGAATTGTATAATATAGTTTGTATAAACACTTCATCCGGACATCGGGTATAAGAAAATAATTTCTGTATTAGTTTCTCTTTCTTTACAATATACCGCGCCGCTTCATCTGTAACAGAAAACCATTGCGAACCCTTCATATACTGTAAACCACTTTTTTTTATCCGATCAATACGCAGTATGCTTTGTAGTTTTCTTGACAATCGAACCCAAAATTATTTCTTAAATTGGAAGTGGTAAATCCGATAATTATATAACGCATTTTCTCGCATTACAGGTCTATAAAACGAAACATAATTTCTCTCGTTTTCGTCAAACCATTTATGTATAATATCTTGTGTTTTAATTGGCAAATCATGGCCAGATAAAAGATGATAATACCTATAATGTTTATTTTCGGTTGCACATTTTAATAAATTGAGTTCGCAATTTACTACCTCTATCCCCCCATTTCACATCCATACTCGGAATTCTATAAAACCCTGAATGCAAAATTCCTTTTTGAATATCTGAAATATCTTCATTACATTTTTTATCTAAATGCAAGTAAATATCATTATCTGGATAATCTAACAATCCTATTAATTTTTTTAAAATTGGAATATCGTCGTGTGCCATAATGAGATATGCCTGCTTCATGCTTATCGCCTACCTTTCCATTATTCTTTTCACAATCCTTAAACTTTCATTGAATTCGTTCATTTTAAACGTAGTGACAAGAAAAATCACGTTCGGCACAATCATACATACAATAAGTCTAAGAATCAAATTCAAAATACCTTTTCCTGGAATTTTCTCACAAATCCAATAAGTTCCTGCACACGCCGCTAAAGTAATCATCGTATACACAGCAAGTTTTTTCAAATATCCCCACATACTACAATGAAAAAGTTTTTTATGGATCATCCAGGTTTGCCATGGATAAGTTATGACCGTCAACGCCAGAATAGTTGAAAGTAAAATCCCATAAATTCCAACCAACTGAACCAAAATAATATTCATTACCAAATTAAACGCATTCGCTGCATAAGATCTCCACATATCCTCTTTCCAAAGTCCTGCTGCATCTTTATACGCACTTTGTACAGATTTGAGTTGAAAAGCATAAAAATACACACAAAAGCATATAACAATATAATACTGTTACAATTGAAATTATTGCACTCATTATATAATAGTAATTATTATATTTTGCCAATGCAACCAATCCCAAAAAAGCAGAAATAACAATACTGTCTACTGAATTATATATAACACTTGTAATTTTAACCGCAAATAATGCCATTACTTTACTTTTGATTTCTTTGATTAATTTTGTTTCTACTGTACCACAACAACTATATTCCGGAAACATCTTTCGTGCACACACTGCTGTAATAATATTTGCTGCAAAAGATGTTATAGGTAAAAGTAACACATACCCATAATAATTTCGCAAAAGAAGTAATATAACAATCTGAAACACATTTTTCGCTATACCTGTAAACATATTCACTTTACTTGCAACATCATTACGCTGACTCGCATTTAGTACTGATGCTTGGTATGCAAAAAGCAAATAGCTGCCAGCTGTATTAATCAAGTAGATTATGAATAGCAAATATATATTGATATCATCCGGAACATCGCCTGAAATAAATTTATGTAGAAAAGGCATTATAGCCACTCCCACTATAATTATAAGCACCCCAATAATTCTATAAATCTTTCGATAAAGATTCATAAGCCCACAAACTGTATCTATATCTTTCTCTGCAATTGGTTTATACATAGCATAAACCATTGCACTGCCCACACCTAACTCTGCAAGGCTCAATACATTTAGCACAGATGTAAACAAACTGCTCAATCCCAAATATTCCGATCCTAACGAGTAAATCATTACTGTGCGGACAGCAAATGGCAAAAATAACGTTGATACTTTATATGCTATTCCCCACACTATATTTCTTGTCGCATTTTTTGTTCTACTTGCCATATTAACAAATGTTCTCCTTTTTCATCTGCTTTATAATCCTATCAGCTAATACTTTTGCTCCCATTCCAGAATCCACAAATCCAATCTTTTTTTCGAATTCATCACATAATATTCTGTATTTGTGCTCATCAAATTTTAATATATTATTTTCCAACTCTCTTTCAGATTGTGCCAGATCAAATGGAACATCATTCAACTTGAAATACCACTCCCTTTCCTCTCTCAAATATTCATCAACATCCTTTGCCAATAAAAAAACTGGTTTTCGGGCAAAGCCAAAATCAAACATACAGCCTGAATAATCTGTAATTAGAATATCAACTGCTGCAAGTAATTCCTGCATATCCGGGTAACCCGTTGCATCAATCACTCCAAGTTCTTGTGTTATCTCTTTAGCGTAGTCCGACTCATTTGGATGCAATCTCATTATGAACTCATATTGATATCCAAATCTTTCTTTTAGGACTTGGCAAATAGAACTTGCATCCACTTTATAAATGGCATTATTCGTTTTCTTTCGGAACGTTGGTGCATATAAAACAATCCGCTTCTCATGTTCTATTTTCAATTCATCACGTACTTTATTTTTCACTGCGCAATTATCGTGCAACAGAATTTCCATACGTGGAACATCACATTTGATAACTTCTCCATAATACCAAAACGAATTTCTATATTTTTCACATCTAAATTCATTATCCGAATACATAAGATCTATCTGCTTTCCATCCTTCATTGCTTGTTTAATATAACGAGCTGGAAGCTTTGGCGCATCTTGTTCATTCTTTTTAAATCCCAAAGTAGAGTGCCATGTCTGAATGTAATATTGCCCTTTTCTTTTTGCCGGTCTAATCGTCGATTTAACATTATCTACCCATACTTTAGCAGTAATCCAATGATATGCTGCCCTAATTGTCCCATATTTAACGGCACAAATTTTATCAGGTAAATTTATCTGAACGTTTCTTGTTACCCAAATCATCTTCAAATCTAAATTACGTTGTAATAATTCCTCTGCGATATACTTTGGATCATCTCCAAAACCTTTACCCTCAAAATTATCAAATACAATTTTTTTATCATCAATCGGAAAGATATACAGAAGTGAAATTATTCCTTGTTTTACTTTCCTGTAAACTATAGTTTTTCTCAAATATTTTTTTATTATTTCAGTTTTCATCATTTTCATCTTTCCATTATTAGAAAAGCCATCAACTTTATTCTGTATTTCCAGCTTAGCATGTTAAATATACTTTTTTTGTTTCTAAAATCTTTCATTTTAGTTTTGATCTTTTCTTGTGCTTCTATATATAAATC
>PPYF01243022.1_pt1 | contig 14642 bp, 6 predicted proteins | sample 1559871 | NCBI WGS metagenome assembly PPYF01 (sample SAMN08240021, study PRJNA423297) | Human gut metagenome, whole genome shotgun sequencing project. | reverse complement strand
GTTGCGGACATGGTTTAAATCTAAGAAAACGGTAGAACCATCCTCCTGATAAAACAGCTGCCCATCCAGCCGAGGCTCTTCCAACTGCATGTTCGGCTGGAATGCTAGGCCATAGAGGGAATCTACCTGTTGAGCCACAGCCGTACCGCCAGCCTCCGCGTCTGAACGGCTGGTAATGGAGAGACTGAGCCCCTTCCCACTGGAAAGAGCTTGCAGCAAGACATCGTCTCCTTGGCTGCCAAAGGAAGCCAAATGGAACATTACCTCTGGAGCCTGTGCCAAGTCCTGGGTGATGGCAGCAGCTTCTTCCCATCCATCCGCCTGTTCTGGCCAAGGGATGCCATCGGTAAACAGGATAACATTTGCTACCGCCCCCTCCTCTACAGGAGTTTCCGCTGTATAACGCAGGGCTTGAGCCAGACATCCGGAAAGATCGGTGGCTGTGTGGTCATAGTGAAGATTACCAATGGCCCTGCGCACCTCGTCACTGGTGGTCATCCCCTCGTCCAGCAGTTCGAATCTGTCACCGAACCCGGCAATGGCCACTTCCACCGGCTGGATCTCCTGCGCGAACAGGGCGTCAGTAAAGGCAAGAATCCACTGCTGATAATCCGGCATGGATGTGGAAAGATCCATGAGGAATAGATAGTGGGAGGTTGTTTCCGTTTCAGAAACCGGAGTAGGGGTCCCTTGGGCCACCTGTGTATTGTTCAGTAGCAATCCCAATTCATCGGGGGGCTGCCCTTCGAGAAATGTGTAAAGAGTTTCCCCTCTATAATAGGCACTAACTACTTGACAAGAGCCAGGAGGAGTTTCCGACGCCTGAACCGGGAGTCCCAATGCCAACAGCAACAGCAAAACGATCAACTTTTTCATAGCAATACTCCCAACCGTTGTATCAAGAGAGCATAATGGTGATGAGGGAAAGATTATCATTCCCCGGCTGAATGCGGCCCATTACCCGCAGCAGAAGAAAACGAGCCCAGTCCTCAGCGCAGGCAGACTTGCAAAAATCAGCCAGGATCTCCCCATCGTAGAGGTATTCCCACAAGCCATCCGAGCACAGCAGAAAACCATCACCTGACTGGGGCGGGCTGTCCAGAGCTTCCAGATCCGGATGGCTCCGGGTGGGGTTGCCCAGGGAACGCAGCAGAGAGGCTTGGTCTTCGTCCCGGCCGATTTGTGCCCGGGTGATCTCCCCGCATTTATACTTGGCGTAAGCCACTGAGTGATCATTGGTATAGGAGAGCAGTCTCCCTTCCCGGATGCAGTACAGGCGGGAATCCCCTACATGGGCCCAGACGGCCTTGTCCCCTGTAAGGGCAAGAGTCACTAAGGTGCTGCGCATGGTAGACCCGGAATCTGCTTGCAGCCGAAGCAGGACTTCGTTTGCTTGTGTAATCGCACGAGTAAGCCATTGTTCCAGATCTTCCTCGCCCTCTGGAGGAGCAACCTCCTGCATGGAAGTGATCACTTGGGCAGAGGCCTCCGCCCCCCTCTGATGACCACCTAACCCGTCAGCTAGAAGAAACAACGTTCCCCCCGGGATCTCTCGCTGACCCACCGCGTCTTCATTATGCTCCCGGCCACCGGGTGCGGTAAAGAAAAAGCTGTCGATCATGGGCTCACTCCAATCCGGTGCTCATCAAGTTCTCAGGAGACCCAAGGTAGAACCTGTCCCCAGGCCGCAGCCTGGTGGGTACACCCTGGGCCAGCTTTTGGCGGTTCTCCAAAAACGTGCCAAAGGACGAACCCAAATCTGTTAGAATGAAATCCCCGGTGGCGGCATCAAAGGAGATGGAGCAATGGCGGCGGCTGACGCCTGGCGTCCCCGCCCGGAACACCACCTGGCACTCTCCCTGGCTGGTACCAATCAGGATCTGCCTGCCCTGGATGGGAATCCGCACCCCGTTGTGCTGCTGAGCCAAAGAGCGCAGCACAGGCACTTTCTGAGGGGCAGGCGCCGGAGCGGGCACCTGCTGTACGGGCTGCACTGGGGCGGGAGACCCTGCCTTTCCTTTCCGGAGTAGAAGGAAAATGGCCACGCCTGCCACTGCTGCTACAGCTACACCAATCACTACCCATAGAGCGATTGGCACGCCGCCAGAGGATTCTTCCGGTTCTTCCTCTACGGGGTCAGGAACCACGATTGTGTCCCCCGCAGAGGTGGTCCCCTCTGCTAAAGACGTCTCACCGCTGGGCTGAGCCGTTCCAGCCTCTTGAAGGACATAGGGTACATCGTACTGCTTTAAGTAGGGGATGACCTCATCAATGTTCACTCCGTAGTACATGGAACTGTCCTCTTCATCGGAGACAGAGGATACAGCGATACCCAATACTTGGCCATTCTCGTTGACCAAGGGACCTCCGGAATTGCCATGGCGGATCACACAGTCGATCTGCAGCCGCATCTGGCCTGTGCCGGAGGTGGTGAGAAGACGGCTGATGCTGCCGCTGGTAACACTCACGTCCGAGGGACCCCAAGTGGAAGTGGCGTCCGCAAAAATATTTTCCGCCAGGCCTGGGTAGCCAACCGCATAGATGGTGCTACCCACCATGTCATCCGTGGGGCTGCAAAGGGGGAGGGGAGTACGCTTGGAGGTGGCCGCTCCCAGCTTTAACACCGCCAGGTCTTTGATCTCATCGTATGCCACAGGGTAAGCCTCTTCATAATCGTCCGAGTCGTAATAAACCCGGATCTTACTGCGGCCTGTTAGAACCCCCTCAGTGGTCTCGGCCTGCACCAGCTCTCCCTCGCCGCTCTCTAAGAAGGGCTCGATAACGTGGTGGTTGGTGATAAGGTACATGGGGTCCTGGCCGTCTTCTCCCACAAAGAAGCCTGTGCCCCACCCGAAGCTGACCGTACCTGCATCAAGTTCCAGACAGGTTTCCACCACCACCACACTGTTGCGGGTCTCGGGGTCAAAATCTGCAAATGCCGTCAACGGAATCGCCAACAGCAGGAAAACGGCCAGCAATGAGGATACGATTCTCTTTTTCATAGGGGACCCTTCTTTCTTTAGTTTTCACAGCGGATGACCAGTGCGGTATAGTTATCCTGGCCCGGCTTATTCCGTGTTTTGATCTCCTCTTCCATAGCAATACAGCTGTATTCGGGAGTTTCCTGCTGGAGGCAGGCCAGCAGTGTTTCCTCAGATAAGGTCCCGCTCACCCCATCGGAACAGAGGAGCAGCACATCTCCCGCCTGCAATGGTAAGGGGCGCAAAAGGCAATCTATCTGATTCAATTCCTCCCGGCCCAAAAAAGACGTAACCGCATGGGATTGCGGATCGTTTCTGCCGGAACTGGGATCTGTGGAGCCAGAGAGGAGAGCTTCCTCATAGCGCTGGGTGCATACCGTGTGCTCCTGGTTCAGCCTATTCAGCTGTTGATCCCGCAACAGGTACAGAGAGCTGTCTCCTACACAGGCAAACCACAACTGTTCCCGAAAGATATGGCAGACGATTGCGGTACTTCCTCCTAACCCGTTCAGCCGTTGAAAGACTTTCCCACTGGCCTCGCAGAGAGCTTGCCGGAGCTGAGGGGCAAGGGCTTCGTTTCTGTCAAAGGAGGAAAAACTGTCCGCAAGGCTAGCTATAGCGATGGCACTGGCCTCTTGGCCGGAAGCCATCCCCCCCATGCCATCCGCCACTACGGCGAAAAGGCCTTCCTGCCGGGATCGTACCACGTCTCTGTCGTTCACAAAAAGGAAAGCGTCTTCTTGATCTTCCCGGGAACCAATCCCCTGCACAGAGGCTGTCCGATAGCCAAGAGCAGGAGGTGCTTTCTCCGGTAGGGGCGGGGTTCCCCGCTTTCCTTTCATCCAAGCGAAGATGCCCATAGCTCACCCCTGGGATGTCCCATCCCAGCGGAACCGCTCATCGCACAGAGGGATAAACAGGAAACTGGACTCGCCCAGATCCACCACATCGTAAGCGTGGAGCGGCATAGGCGTGTAAACTGCCTCGTTATTTAAGTAGTTGATGTTAGAACCCTCGCCGGGGAGGAACGTGTACTGGTTCCGGCGGGCGTCATAGGCCAGCTTTGCGTGGGCGTGGCCGGAGATTGTCTTGTCTCCTTTAATGCAAACATCGTTGCCCTCGCCCCGGCCAATGGTGTTGATCTTCGCTTTCAGCCGGTAGTCGTTGCCTTTTTCCGGTCCGTTGACGCACACCAGCCACCCCACCACCGGGTCGATACCGTGCTGCTGCCGGAACACCGCTACGGTCTTGTTGGATTGCTCCGCCTGCCGCCGGAACATATCCGGGGCCACCGTCTTTTGTGCGTCCTCTCCGCCGCCCACGGGCATGATGCGCTCCCCGTCCAGGGGAGACCCCCCAAAACCGCCTGGGGCCACTGTAGCCCCTCCTGGGGCCGGGCCGAACCCCCCGGGAGCTACCGTACCGCCCGCGCCGCCAGGGGCCACCGTTCTCCCACCACCGGGGCCAAACTGGATCTCTGTTTGCGCCTGATTGCAGTAGGGGCAAACGGCGTATTGATCTGCGTCATAGACATGGCCGTTGGCGCACTCTGTGTAGCGCATCGCTTTTCCTCCTCTGTTATGTATAGTTTTGCAGGAACTCTTCAAAGGTGATGACGTTGCCCGTGTAGTTCCCCAAGATGTCCATAGAGCATACAGGTGTGAAACGGTCTAAAAATTCCTGAAATCCAGTTTCGTCCGTTTTCGTGTCCCCGATGATATACACCTCATTGCCGGTATCATAATTCACATCGGAGGAACCAAAGTAACTCCCATCCGCCACAGGACCATCTTCCGTCAAAGCGTGGAAAGTATAGGCGGTGTACATCGCAGCTCCTTGGCTGGTGCCTTGCTTTTCCAACAGATAGTAGCTTCCGTCTCCATCTTGGTAAATCCCGACCTGGCCGCTATTGCCTCCCGCAGGGACAAACAACTCATCGGATGCGGGAAGCACCAGACCATTGCCCCGCAAATCATACAGGGAATAATAGACAGCGGTACCCCCATCGGAATTCTCCAATTCATACAGGCCCAGGAACCATGGACCGCCGAACATCTCCACCAGGCCGCCGCAGGGAAGTCCGCTGTACTCGTCTTGAAATCCCTCCAGGCTCTGAATGTCCTCAATGGCGTATTGCATACCGGTAATTCCGTGCTGAGAACCAGAGAAACCGCCGCTCCCGCTGGGCTGGCTGCTTTCGGCCTGGGAGGAGGACGTGTCCTCTACAGGGCCGCCGGGTCCCATCGCGGGAAGGACCAAATCAGGGTCGCCGCCAGGGGTGGTGGGAACCTCCAGCACCTGGTATTCTGTCACACTCCTTAGGTCTCCATCGGAATAGAAGGTTCTGCGGATGATATGCCCATCTTCATCGTACTCATTTTGGTAAATGAAGACGGAGTAACTGTCTTCCTCTTCGGGAGAGTAGGTCCAAGTGTGAGAAACGGAGTAGCCATAGTCATCATAAGCGGTTTCACTCCAATCAGAGAGTGTGCCATCGGCTTCGTACCCGCTGGAGGAGAGCTCGTTTCCCTGGCCGTCATACTCGTATTCCGTCCAGGAGTCAAGTTCTTCATCTCCGTTATAGTACTGAAACAATACTTCATTCCCATCCTCGTCGTACTCTCTTCTGGCTATGCCCTCTAGTGCATCATTTTCATCGTAGTCGCGGCGCTCCACCTCATTTCCCTGGCTGTCATAGGAATACTCGTACCAACCAGACAGTATATCCTCGCCATCGTCGTAGTACAGGCTCTTCACTTTATTCCCGGATGCGTCATACTCATATTCCCAACGCCACATCACCGTCCCATCCTCATCGTAGGAAACCGAGGTCAGCTGGCAGCCGTTTTCATCATAGGTGGACTCGTCCCAGCTTGAAGGTGTCCCGTCGCCATCATATCGACGGCTTTCTATCTCATTTCCTTGTGCGTCGTAGACGTATTGGTAATAGCGGTCCACTGTACCGTCCGCTAGGAAATAACTATGCCGCAGCCGGTTGCCCCAATCGTCATATTCGTATGTTTCGTAGTCCTCGATGGCGCCGGTTTCATCGTAATTAGTTGTACGAATTTCCAGGCTCACCGTTTCTGTATCGGAGGAAAGCTCCAAATCCTCCTCGGTGAGCATCACCTGAGATGCAGGGGAAGATTCCTCCGAGCTTTCGGAAGAGAAAGAAACCGTACTAAGCGTAGAAGTGTCGTCCACAGACAATTTCTGGTCCCCCTGGCCGCTGAGAGCGGCGGCCAGCGCCACACACAGCACCACGGCGGCACACGCTCCCGCAGCCGGCAGAGCCCATTTGGGTAAACGCTTTTGGATGGAAGAAATCGGATTGGTTCCCGGTGCGGGGGTGGGCTCTGGTGAAGGTGCAGGCTCCGGAGCAGGGGACGGCCCTGGCGCGGGTGCAGGTCCCGGAGCGGGAACGGGCCCGGGCTCCGGCCCAGGGAAAGGTTCTGGGGCAGGACCGGGAGGCTCAGGCTGCGGCCGGGGCGGCACGGGAGGCGCGGGTTCCTGCCCCCCCTCGTTGAGGGCAAGGTAGAACTCACCCATGCTCTGGAAACGATCTTGGGCAGAGACAGCCAATGCCTTGCAGAGGGCATCTTCCGCCTTGGCAGGGAGCTTGACCCCCAGACTGCTGGGGAGGATGAATTCGTCCTCGTCCTGCCGGTCAATAGAATCGGGCGGCAGGCGGCCGGTGAGGCAGTAGTAGAAAGTGGCACCCAGGGCATACACGTCTGTGTATGGTCCTTGCCGGCCATGGCGGGAATACTGCTCCCGGGGGGCGTAGCCGTGCTTGAGCACCACGTCCAGGCTGCGGCTCTTGTCTCCCAGGCTGTAGCGGGCGGCGCCGAAATCCAACAGCTTGACGGTGCCGTCATTGGTGATATAGATATTATCCGGAGTCACATCCCGGTGAATGACCCCTCTGGAATGGACCGAGGCCAAAGCCTCGATAACCGGTTCCAAAATATGTTTGGTTTCCTCCCAAGAGAGACGGCCACGCTGCTTCAAATAGTCCTGCAAGCTGGTGCCCTGGACGTAGTCCATGACGAAGTAGGCCGTGTTATTCTCCTCGAAATAGCTGTGCACACGCACAATGTTGGGATTTCCGATAAACTCCGCCAATGTCTTAGCTTCGTTTAGGAAACACTCCTTCCCATAGAGGAAGTTTTCCTCCCGCTGGCCCGTGTAGGCGGAAACAGAGGGCCCGCCGGTGCGGGCGGCCATAGTATCGGGGAAATACTCCTTGACAGCCACCAAACTACCAGTCTTATGATCCTGGGCAACATAAGTGATGCCGAAACCACCCTGGCCCAGCACCCTTCCTAAAATGTAACGTCCGTTCAGCACGGTGCCAGGTGGCAGCGCCATGGGATACTTGTCTGTCTGGGCGCTGGCTTTGTATCCGCAGGACGGACAAACAGCCGCCCCATCCGCCATGGACTGGAAACAGTTGTAGCAGTACCGCATCCCCCATCAATTCCCCTCGCTGTGATTTTCCGACAACTTCAATAAGAAAATCGGGTTAATTAACTAAAGTATAGCAGACATTGAGGGGAATCGCAAGGAAATTTGCGTAAAATATGCACTTTTTCAAGCGTACTATCCATATTAGCCTACTGATTTATTAATCCGTGGTGTCTCATGTATTATGATTGCATATACCCTTAAATCACGAAAAAAGGAGCTCCTGGTACAATAACAACCGGGAGCTCCTTTTCAGATTTGCATAGGCGCTATTTTACAATGTTGAGGTCAAAGCGCATGAGGATACTTGCTGCCTGGGCTCGAATGGTTATTCCTCCCGGATCCAGGGTACCGTCATCGTGGCCGTTGATGAGGTTGTTGCCGTTAGCCCAGGCCAGGGCAGGCTCGGCCCATGCTCCCATTTTGTCCGCATCAGGGAAAGCATCCAGATTACCCTTTGCGGCGAGATCATAACCTTTATATTTAGCATAGTTATACATCATTTGAGCAAACTCCTGGCGGGAAATGGGGTTCTCCGGGCGGAAAGAGTTGTCCTCGTAACCGTCCACCACGCCAGTCTGCTGCGCCCAGGCGATAGGCGTTTTGGCCCAGTGCTCTGCATCGGTGAAAGTCGCCGCTCCGCTCACAACAGGCTGGCCCTCCAGATTGTAGAGGATCTGCACAGCCTGAGCCCTAGTTAGGCTTGTATTGGGGGAGAAAACGGTTTCGCTCATTCCTCGCATCAAACCATGGGCATAGACGTACTCCACCGCCCCGCTATACCATGCCTCTTCAGCAAGATCCGTGAAGGGCAAATCAACGCTCTCACTGATTTTCTCAAAGGTCACGGTCACTTTGTCACTAGGCTGCAATCCTGTAAGCTTTCCATCCGCCGGAATCGCAACTTCCTGCCCATTGACCAACACTTTGGCAATCTTATACCCTGTTGCAGGGGTAATGACCACCACACCGCTGCTTTGGGCTACAGCTGTGCCTCCTGTGCCGCTTACCGTCACTGTGGGTTTTCTAGAAGGCGTGCTCCCTCCAGGACCTGGCTCCACCACCGGGGGATTTTCCTCTTTGACTGTATAAGAGAAGTGGCTGGTCGCACTGTCCTCATAGCCATCCCTTATGGCGTAGGCGATGATGTAAGTATCCTCCGTGATCTCAATGGGCTCCGTGTACCGAGTGCGGGCCCCATTGCTTTCATCGCAGGGGCAGGTCTTGTCGAGGGTGTAGTAGATGGAGGCCCCTTCTGTCTCTGTGCTGAGGACAACTTTCGTCCCCGAGGGCACAGCGCCCGCGCCCGGGCTGGACGTCACAGCTTCACAGACAGGCGGGTCTTCCGTTGTGTCTCCCACCGCCACCTGGGTGGCTGCTGTGAGGGAGGTTCCATCCAGAGAAAAGGTCAGCTGGCCCACCCCGGGCAACTTGCCGCTGAGGGTGAGGGTGGCTTTGCCTTCCTCATCTGTTGTTACCTGGGTCACTGTGGCATTGTTCTGCTTTACTTCAAACAAGTAGGAGGTGCTGGACGCCACCTGAATGGTCTTGTTGGCCCCAGCTGCGGGAGGCTCCACCCGCAGTTCCAAAGTCACGGTACCATCGCAGCCAACGGAGGCCGTCTCTTGGACGGCAATACCGGTGGGCTCGGCTTCAATGGTTGCCGTTTTGCCTTCTGCAGTTTTCTGTACGGTATTCTGTGCGTAATTTTTCGCACCCGTAGCGGAGACCGTAACCTCGCCGCTTTCTGGGCCATTCGTAAAGGTGAAGAAAAACACGCTGGCGTACTCGATCTCTGGATTATTTAGAGAGCCCTCGGCGTTTTCGGCCTCTACGGATCCGGTGATTTTATTTCCGTTAGTGGTTACGCTCAGTTTTTCTTTAACGCTCTTAATATCCATATACTGGCTGAACTCCACCCGCACGCCCTCTGGGTAAGCGGAGACGGACGCGATCTCGGGAGACGCTTCCGACACCAGGGACACATTCACATCGGTCTGGGGCGGGGGGACAGTCAGCCAATCTGTCTCGGCCGTCTGGTAGCCTTTTTTCTCAAATTTCACCTTCCACTTCCCTTTGGGCACATCCCAGGCGTAGACGCCGTCGGCGTTGGTGGTAACCGGGTTCGTCTGGTCGTAGTCCGCAGCGTCCCATTCTTCCTCTTTGCCGCCGTCTCCCATTTTATAGAGGGTCACGGTAACGCTTTCCAGCACGTTAGAGGGTACCGCTTCGCACACATAGCCAGAGGGATCCAACCCAGCGGTCATGTCGAAAGCCAGCCTATAGGACATCTGGATTTCCTTCATCAAATCTTGAAAGTCCCCGTGAATCTCTTGGAACCGGCGGTCCATATATTCTTGGGCGTCCAAATTCAGTTGCAGCACATTCTTCGTTGCATCCGAGACCATGCTGGTGACAAAATTGGTGTCAAACTCCACGAGGCCAGTGGTGACCCCAACTACCATATCCACGCCGCGTCCGCTAAGTTTTACGCTGTCTTTTTTGCCCAGCTTCATCATAAGCCGCTGAAAACCCTCTAAGCTGGAATAGATGGTGTTAATATTTTCCGAATCGGCCAGATCGGAGATCTCTTCGGGCACCAGATCGCCTATGGCCTTTCCCACCATATAGTCCGCAAAGTAGGACATTGCGAACGCCATAAATACCAAGCTGGGATAGTCCAATACCATATGGTTCAACTCATCAAGCTGTTTAAGAAAACTGGCGCGCTGCTCGGAAGGAACCCTGGGCGTTCCGTCGTCGCATTTCTCGTCTAAAAGCTCCAGGACGTTGTTGTAGTCCAGCTCGAAGATTGACATATTGCTGTCAACACCCATGCGAATGATGTTCAAATCACTGATGGTATTGATGCCCGAAGCTAGGCTGCCTGCCCAGCTGGGCAGCAGCTGTGCGATGGTGTTGGTAATCTCGAACAGGTCCGACCAATCCGCCGCCAGCCGCGGGCTGGACAGAGTTTGGGCAGACCGGCTCGCTGCCAGCCGTTCTCCCTGGGATAACCGCAGAACGGGAGAGGTAGGCCCACTTAGGGTGATGGTCTCCTTTGTCAGCACCGTATCAGCTGGATATGCTGTCCACTGGGAGATTGTGACAGTTCCCTCCCCGCCAGAAAGCTCCCGCCTGGTGTAATAGCAGCTGTCATCCTCCAAGGTGTATTCTATAACGGTGCCCTGTTCTCTCCATTCGTTTAAATCAAACTGGGTGTAGTCCACTTCTTCGGCGGCATAGGTGCCGATTTGTTTTTCATAATACAAAAGCGGCATGGAGAAAGCCCCGCCTTCTTCGGCGGTCACCGTCCCCAGGGAGAGCTTCGCGCTCTCCTGTTCCATGACTTGTTCCACCGCTTCCTGATATTCCTGGGTGTCCTCCACAATGGCGGTCATCATGGCATTCACTGCCTCTTCACCACCACCAAAGACACTGGGAACCCCGTCGCAGCTGTAGCGCACGGAGAGGGACACCGGCAGGCTCTCCACCGTGTCGAAGGTGCCGGAGGTGGTCCAGGCCCCGGCGCTCTCCTGATACTGGCAGGACAGCAGGGTTTCCTCGCCTTGGGCGTTGGTGGCAACCACCGTCACACCGGAAAGGCGCTCTGTGTCATTCTCGTCAAACTTCACTGTAAAGGTGAACACCGGGTGGTTGGGATCCCAGCGGTAGTAGAAGGACTTGCCCTGGTAATCCGCCGCCACCATCTCCGTCACGTATTCCATGGGGTTCAGGTTGGTGGGCGGGTGGGCCGTGTTGATCATGGTGATGGAGGCAAGGTCGATGTAGTTTGCGTCGTAAGTCACCCGGGCCACATCGGAGAGCGTCTCCGTTCCCCCAGTGGTGACTTTGGCCTGCAAATCGTGGACCTCGAACTGATACCGGGGCTGTAAATCCACTATCGCAAACCAGGTGCCCGCGGCGTTGGCAGTTGCCGTCTCCGCCAGCCGGGAACCGTCGTAGATTTCCACTGTGCCATTGGGCGCCGCCTTGCCGGAAACCCGCACCGTTTCTTTCGAGGTCTTGTCCAGCACGTGAAGCTGCATAGCCGTGGCGGAGAAGAACCCACTGCCCAGGGGCTGGGTCACCTTCTCATCTGTGCCTGCTGGCGTAAACTCCAGGCTGCAAGTGACAGAAAACTCCCCGCTGCCCTGGGCTGTCACGTAAAACAGCACCGTGGCCTTTTCTTTGTTGGTGGGGATGGACACCGTTCCATCGTCGGAGCTGGAATAATTGGCGCGGCCTCCGTCCACTGTCACGCTGCCGTCTACAAGCTCGCAGCCCTCTGGCAAATCCACCACCAGGGTTTGACCAGTGGAGGAGACTTTTTCATCCAGTTCATAGGCCGCTCGAACGGTGACATACTGACCCGCTGGTACTGCGGCCTTGTTCACAGAGACCGAGGTGTTCTCCACTACCAGGTAGCTCATCTCCAGCTGTGGGACCGTCACAGTACCCAGCGTGGCGATCTTTCCGTTTTCCACGGTAATGCTCCGCAGGACGTAGTCCTCCCCCTGTATCAGGCCCAGAGTAGTCAGATACCCCAGGGTGGGGATGGCACTAATTTGGGATGTTTTCTCTAAGAACGCCACTTGATAACTTCCCGCTGGCAAGGGCTGGGAGGTGAAAAGCTGCCCTTCCACCGTGGCGGTCTGCACCAGGTTTCCGTCCCCGTCGAACACCGCCGCCCGCTTGGGGAAGTCTCCGGAAAGCAGGGCGGAGACAGCGCCGTTCTCCGTAAATGTGATCGCCGCTGTCGATGGGTCGTCCGTCAGTTTGACGGTGACTGGTTCGGCGGTCATCTTTCCCCAGGTGTCCGTAGCAGTGATGCGAACCTCGTCACCAGACTTCGCATTGTTGTCACCCAGCACCAGATAGGGGTATTGGAACACGGCGTTGGTCAGTTCTTTCTCCGTAGTCACGTTATATGCCGAGACCGTAATGCCGTTGCCTGTTTGCAGCTTGGTGGTCACAGGGGTCTCGTCCGCTGCCACAGCGCTTTCCACGGTGAAGGACAGCTCCACCCGGGCTTCGGGAATGGTCGGAAGGGCGATGTTTCCCAGGTCGGCGACTGCAGCGGAGGGTGTGATGGTGCGGCTGCGGGTGTAATAGCCGTCCATTTCGGCGGTAACAGTGGTTTCGAGAACGGGCAACTGGATGGAAAAGCTCCCATCGCTTTCCACCGGCAGATTTTCCTGCTGGGTCTTCTCGTAGATCCCAGCGCTCTGGGAAATGGTGACCGAGGCCCCCGGCAGAAGCTTTCCTTCCGCGTCCGTCACAGCGCCGGTGACGGTCACCTGGGGCAGGGGCTGCAGCTGGCATTCCAGGGTGGTAACCGTGTCGGTCAGCTCTACGGTCTGCGCCCCTGGCGTTTGGTACTGGAAGGCCAGCTCCTCACCCAGCGCGACTTCATAGGTCAGCGCCTGGGTCTCCGCGTCCACCCCGATGGAGCCGCCGGAAGCGTTCAGCCGCTCGCCATTCTCGTACCAACGGATGGAGTAGTCCACCTCGTCCAGCGGCTTGCCGTCTTCGTCCACAACGTCCAGCCGCACCGTCTTACCCTCGGCCAGATATTCGTAGGTGATCCCTCGCTCTTTGGCGTATGTTTCAGCATGGGAACCTGGTGTTACATACAGAGTGAGGACGCCGCAATATGCAAAAACGCTATTGTTGTTCCAACCACTATCAATGGATGTAACGCTTGCGGGAATGACAACAGCCTCCAAAACGCTACAGCCACGGAACGCTAAACTGCCGATGCTTTCCGTTCCGTCCGGCAGGGTGAGAGAGCGGAGCGATTCACAGTATTGGAAGGCGTCGTTGCCAATCGTCTTCAAGCTGGCCGGCAAATGGATGGTTTCCAGCTTTTTGCATTGGGAAAATGTTTGCAGGCCGATGGTTTCAATTTGATCGGAAAGGGTGACGGAACGCAGGATATCACAGTGGTCGAACGCGTTATCATCCATTGTAGTCACGCTGTCCGTCATCGTGACCGTTTCCAAGACATTGCACTCTCGGAACGCGGAATGCCCTATAAACTCTACACCATCGGGCAGATGGAGGGAGGTCAGCGCTGTGTAAGAGAAGGCGCCGCCCTCAATGCGGGTGAGAGTGCTGGGGAAGGTGACCGTTGCCAGGTTCTCGCAGCCGTAGAAGGCGTTCTGCCCAATCGTTGTAACGCCCTGGGGAATGACAATGCTGGTAATCGAGGTGTTTTGCAATACACCTGCGTTAATGGACGCACCCTCTGGGAACTCGAATTCCGAAATGGCTGTATTGGCAAAAGCATACTCGCCAAAACTTGTTATCCCGTCGGGCAAGTCGAGCTCCTCTAATTGCTGGCAGCCACTGAATGCGTAATTTCCTATGCTTTGGATGGAGTCGGGCAAAGTGACAGATTTAAGGTGATAACAATTGCAAAAGGCATAGCTGTCTACTTCATCTACCCCGTTCTCAATCGTCACTGTCTCCAAGCCGGAGACATTAAAAGCATCCAAAAAGGTTTCTACACTTCCGGGAATCGTGATAGAAGTTAAAGCGGAGGTGTAATAGAACGCACCAATGCCAATGGTTGTAAGCTCCGGTGGTAAGTCAATCTCTTCTAGAGCCCCACAACTCCGGAAGGCGTTCTCGCCAATTTCTACTAAGCCCTCGGGCAGGACAGCTGATGTGGCGACCCAGCAGTCATGAAAAGCATAGTTGCCAATTCTTGTAATACCCTTCTCAATTACAATGGCTGTTATGTCAGCTCGCAAACTTTGCCAAGGCGCGTCATTTTCGGTATAGTCCCCTATGGCCCCCGTCCCCGAGATAGTCAGCACCCCCTCGGCGGAAATGGACCAGGTCGCATTGTCTCCGCAAGTTCCACTTTGGGGCTCAATAGAGCGTGGCGTCTGGATGGTGGTTTGCAGATTCGCACCTGTCACAGGGCCTGCGGCTATGGCGGCAGGTTCCAAAACCCCCAGCAGCAGAGCGGCTGAGAGCAGCAGTGCAAAAGCTCGTCTTACTTTTTTCATAGTGAATCCCTCCGAGCGCATAATTATATTACTGTTGCAAGAGAAGAAGTAAATGTGTCTAGAGTGTGAATTGGAGGTTTTGGGATGCAAATATAGGGTGATGAAATTTGGGGCTATTGGCTAAAATAATTCCACGAAAGAAATATATTATTAATATGATTTTAACAGATTATTG
>PPYF01525874.1_pt1 | contig 14644 bp, 17 predicted proteins | sample 1559871 | NCBI WGS metagenome assembly PPYF01 (sample SAMN08240021, study PRJNA423297) | Human gut metagenome, whole genome shotgun sequencing project. | reverse complement strand
AAATTTTCAAGGGTTGTTGTTGTCTATTGTTCAGTTATCAAGGTTCTTTGTTTGTGTCGTTCTTTTCAAGCGACAGCTTGTTTATATTAACATAGCTGTTTTTGTTTGTCAAGAACTTTTTCCAAAAAGTTTTATGAGTTTTCATAAAACAAACGGAGAAGGAGGGATTTGAACCCTCGCGCCGCTACTAACGACCTACTCCCTTTCCAGGGGAGCCCCTTCGGCCAGCTTGGGTACTTCTCCATAAAAAACGGAGAGGGTGGGATTCGAACCCACGCGCCCTTTCGGACAAACGGTTTTCAAGACCGCCTCGTTATGACCACTTCGATACCTCTCCATAATACCTAATCATTGCCGATTAGCAATTCTTATTAAGTTGTTGTCGTTTCACTTGCGACGCTGATAATCTTATCATAAGGTAGACCTAAATGTCAACACCTTTTTTTCATTTTTTTCACATTTTTTTAATTTTCTTTGTTTTCCTTGATTTTTGGGGCTTTTTCCACACTTTACAACATCGAAAAATCCCCTTCTTTTCTTGATTTGTTCTTAAGTATCTCGATTCCCAGTCATGCTTTTGAGCAAGTTTACTTGACCTGTTTTTACATTTTTTGAAATTTAGGAATAAACTCCTTGTATATTCCTACAGAAACGCTTCCGCCACAAGAAGATCTTCCGGTGTTGTAATTTTTATATTTTCATATGCTCCGGGATATAATTTAACAGTATGTCCCATCATCTGTTCGACTACCATCGCATCATCTGTCGCATTTTCGATTTTCTCGTTGATTAATTTCCGATAAGCTTCTTTGATCAGCTGGATATTAAAAACCTGTGGTGTCTGAACAAGCCAGAGTGTTTTTCGCTCCGGTGTGCCTTTCACATAATTCTTTTCGTCCACGACTTTGATTGTATCCTTTACAGGCATGCCGGCAACACATGCATTCGTTTCTTCCACGCAAGAATAGGCGCGCTCAATCATAGCATCATCCACAAACGGTCTTGCCCCGTCATGAATATATACGAACCCATCTTCTTCTGTTATTTGCTGAAGACCATTCCAAACAGAATTATATCGCTCTGCTCCTCCAGATACAATTTTGCGTACTTTTGAAAAACCGTATTTTTCTATGATTTCTTTTTGACAGTATTCTTCTTCCCCTGCGCCACTGACAAGAACAATCTCATCAATCCACGCAGAATCCTGAAATGCTTTCAGAGAATAATAAAGTACAGGATAACCTTTCAGCATCAAGTACTGTTTATGAACTTTTGTCCCCATTCTTTTTCCACTTCCGCCAGCAAGAACAACCGCTGTACAATATTTCTTCTCCATTTTTCTCTCCTGTTATTCACATTAAATACAGGATTTTGCAAAGTTATTCACAACTCATCGCAAAATCCTGTTCATATCTCTTTGTTATTCAAATAACTGACACGTAAATCAACTATCTTAACGTTCACCCAATTTCAGATTCGGCACAGCATTCAAATCCCATCCCGAACGAGTTCCGGCAAGGTATTCATAATAAGCCGCCGCTCCGATCATTGCCGCATTATCTGTACAGTAAATCGGTGACGGACGGTAGAATTTCATTCCACGTTTCTCGCAAGACTCTTCCATTGCCACACGCAGAGCAGAGTTAGATGCAACACCACCTGCGATCGCGAATTTCTTCATACCAAGCTTTTCTGCTGCACGCATTGAATTTCCCACCAGAACTTCTACTACTGCCTTCTGGAAAGATGCTGCAAGATCGGCAGGATCAAATGTCTCACCTTTCATCTTACAGCCATTAATATAATTCAATACCGCTGATTTCAGTCCACTAAAACTAAAATCATACTCTGCATCATTTACCTTTGCCTTTGGGAACTGGATTGCATCCGGATTACCTTCTTTGGCAATACGGTCAATCTTCGGCCCACCCGGATAACCAAGTCCGATCGCACGAGCCACTTTATCATAAGCTTCACCCGCTGCATCATCTCTGGTTCTTCCAAGAATCTCATATTTTCCATACTCTTTCACACATACAAGATGTGTATGTCCGCCGGATGCAACAAGACACACAAACGGGGGCTCAAGATCCGGATGTTCGATATAATTTGCAGAAATGTGTCCCTCAATATGATGCACTCCGACCAGTGGAATATCTTTCGCCCATGCGATCGCTTTTGCTTCAGCTACGCCAACAAGCAGGGCTCCTACAAGCCCCGGTCCATAAGTTACACCAATTGCGTCAATCTCATCTAATGTTATCCCTGCTTCGCTAAGTGCCTCTTCGATCACCTGGTTAATCTTCTCAATATGCTTTCTGGATGCGATTTCCGGCACAACACCACCGTATAATTTGTGCAGATCAATCTGAGAAGAAATAATATTTGAGCGCACTTCTCGCCCGTTTCGTACTACTGCTGCCGCTGTCTCATCACAGGAACTTTCGATCGCCAGTATATTAATCTCTTTGCTTTCACTCATTTTCTATCCCTCTCAATCTTCAAACATCAGATCAACAGACATTCCATCCTTTCCAGCTTTCGCCCGAGGGAATATCTTTTTCACATCATTCATATAATGTTCCGGCTTTGTAAGTGACGGGCTATAATGTGTCAGCCACATCTCGCCAACATTCGCTTCTTTCGCCAGTTCCGCCGCTTCATAAAATGTCATATGCTTATACTCTACTGCCTTCGCTGCCTTCTCTTTCTCTCCATACATGCCTTCGCAGATGAAAAGATCAGAATCTTTCGCATTCTCACGAATCGAATCTGTCGGCCTTGTATCCGTTGTATAAGTCAGCTTAATACCTTTTCTCTGTGGTCCGAGTACCATATCCGGTGTCAAAATTCCCATTTCACTTTCTACAGTTTCTCCGTTCTGTAAACGACTCCAGTATTTCTGCGGAATCTCATTTGCACAGGCACGCTCCACATCAAACTTACCGGCGCGGTCAATTTCAATCGTATAACCATAGCAAAGTACATTATGGTTCACACGAAATGCTTTCAACCGGTATCCATTTAACTCAAATGTCTGCTCCGCTCCCTGAATCTCCTGATAAATGATTGGAAATGGCAGTTCCGGCGCAATTACGCGCAGGCAACTGACAACCCTTTCAAGACCTTTCGGTCCGATCAGTGTCAACGGTTCCCTACGGTCTGCATTTCCCATTGTAAGTAGAAGACCCGGAAGTCCACTGATATGATCCCCATGATAATGAGTAAAACAGATCACATCGATTGGTTTAAAACTCCAGCCCTTCTCTTTTACAGCTACCTGTGTTCCTTCTCCGCAGTCAATCATCAGACTGCTTCCGTTAAACCTTGTCATTAAGGAAGTAAGGAAACGATAAGGAAGCGGCATCATCCCACCACTTCCAAGCAAACATACATCTAACATAATATTCCTCTATCTTCTGGTCCATCACGGTTTGCCCGAAACTGCAAACCAGACTCTTTCATTCATCTTTACATTCGGTTGGAATGAGGAACCCCTTTGTAATTTCATCAAAACACTCCTCGCACAGATCAAAACTGCAGCTTTCTCCATCTTTTCCAGAAAAATAGCCCCAGGTATGCTCTACATGAAGCATCTCTCTTTTCGGAATCCCACTCACAACTTTTGTTTCTTTTCCACACCGGTTACAAATAATTTTCGTAATTTCTTTTGTTTCTTTCAACTGATACTGGCGCATACGTTTTCCTCCTGTGAGCAGCAATTATGTTGTTACTCATCATTGTAATTTACAAAAACGGAATATTCCTGTTTTCTTCCTTTGTTACGCCTCAATTATACAAAACAGTTTTCGCAATTTCCACTGGAAACTGCTGGTTATTTATCTATTTCCAGACTCATCAGTACTGCATCTTCCTTCGGATCCTGATAGAATGCTTTGCGGACTCCATCGTTTACGAATCCTTCTCTCGCATAAAATGCTCCTGCTGCCTGATTACTTTCTCTTACATCCAGCAGAACCTTTGCAATCTGATGTTCTTTACTCCACGCCTTCAAAGCTAGCATTAATGCATGACCAACTCCCTGACGTTTCATCTCATCAATCACTGCGATTCTTGCAATCTCCACTTCATCAACCGCAGTATAACCAAGCAGATATCCTACTCTTTTCCCTGCTTTTTCCGCAACAAAGCAGACACTATTGTTCTGTTCCAGCGTCTCTAAAATCGCCTTCTCGCTCCAGGCATCAGAAAATGACTGGTGCTCAATCTCAGCAACTACAGCACCGTCTTCAATCGTCATCTCACGCACTTCTGTCTTTGCTTCCTTTTCACGCTGAGCACGTTCGCGCTCTGCCTGAGACACACGCAGATAATCCGGCTTATGCGCCCCTGCTGTCTCATATTTTCCTGCATAATAATACGCAATACCAAGTGCTCCTACTACAGCCGCTCTCTGACGGTTCATGTATGATGGGGCAAATGAATACGGGACTTCAAGTCCCTCTTCAAGCATCTGACGATACACTGGTACTCCGTCTCCCAAAAATACAACCGGACGTTTATACGCATTCAGCTTACCGATCAACTCTTCTACTGCAATCGCCATCTGCTGTTCTTCCACATGAAATGCAGCCTCTGTCAGATGTGTTCCATCTTTCACTTCGTGTGAAAATGAATACAATCCTGTATAAACCTGTTTTCTTCTGGCATCCATGATTGGGCAGATCAAGTCGCCACATCCATAAACATTATAGGCCAGTGCATCCACTGTCGGAACATGGATCAGAGGTTTTCCAAGAGCAAGTCCCAGTCCTTTCGCAGTAGCAGATCCGATTCTAAGCCCGGTAAAAGAGCCCGGTCCTCCTGACACAGCAATGGCATCAATGCTGGACAGATCCAGATCGATCATCTTCTTTACCTCATCAATCATCGGCAGAAGTGTCTGCGAATGTGTCTTCTTATAATTCACGGTATACTCCGCAATTGTCTGTTCATCCTCAACGACTGCAACCGTTGCTGTCAGTCCTGAGCTGTCTATCGCCAATACTCTCATGGTCTTGCTTCCTTCCTCTGTCAGCTGCTGTAAAAATGTTCTCTGTATCAACAGCCTTCTCTTTGTTCCATTCTTCTAATTTTTTATCGGTTACTGTTCCTCGATTGTGATCCGACGATAATCAAATCCCTGTGTCAGATCCTTCTCGATCAGAATATTTGTCCGACGTTCCGGAAGAATCTCTTCAATCAGATTCGCCCACTCGATCAGTGAGACACCTTCTCCCATCACGTATTCTTCAAATCCCACCTCGTCCATCTCTTCAATGTCACCGATTCTGTAGACATCAAAATGATAGAAGGGCAGACGCCCTTCTTCATAAACCTGAACGATGGTAAATGTCGGACTATTCACCGGTTCTTCAATCCCAAGTCCTTCTGCGAGTCCCTGAGTAAAGACCGTTTTCCCAACTCCAAGATCCCCTGTCAGGGTTAACACCTGACCTGGGAATGCTTTTTCACCAAGACTTTTACCGACTGCAAATGTCTCTTCCGGGCTTCTTGTCTCTATCACCATAATATTTCAGCCTTTCTATACCGCCGGTTCTTCACCAAAAGTCCCGGTTCTTTTATCATCTTATCTTAAGTTTCTAATGATGGAACAGACGAATTCCTGTAAATGCCATTGCCATGCCGTATTTGTTACATGTAGCAATTACATTATCATCACGCACTGATCCACCTGGCTGTGCAATATAAGTTACACCACTCTTATGTGCACGCTCAATATTATCACCGAATGGGAAGAATGCATCAGAACCAAGCGCAACACCTGTCATCTGGTCCAACCATGCTCTCTTCTCTTCTCTTGTAAATACTTCCGGTTTTACCTTAAATGTATTCTCCCAGACACCATCTGCGAGAACATCCATATATTCCTCTCCGATGTAAAGATCGATCGCATTATCTCTGTCTGCACGTCCGATTCCATCCTTGAACTGAAGTCCAAGTACCTTCGGATTCTGACGTAACCACCAGTTATCTGCCTTCTGTCCGGCAAGACGTGTACAGTGGATTCTTGACTGCTGTCCGGCACCGATTCCGATTGCCTGTCCATCTTTTACATAACATACAGAGTTGGACTGTGTATATTTCAATGTGATCATGGAAATAGCAAGATCGATCTTCGCTGCATCCGGGATCTCTTTCACATCTGTCACAACATTTGAGAAGAAATCTTTATCGATATTCAGTTCATTTCTTCCCTGCTCAAATGTAATTCCGAATACTTCCTTGTGCTCTAACGGTGCAGGCACATAATCCGGATCGATCTGAATAATATTGTAATTTCCTTTTTTCTTCTGTTTCAGAAGTTCAAGTGCCTCCGGCTCATATCCCGGTGCGATCACTCCATCAGATACCTCTCTCTTGATCAGGCGCGCTGTATCAACGTCACAGACGTCAGACAGAGAAATAAAGTCACCGAAAGAAGACATACGGTCTGCGCCACGCGCTCTTGCATAAGCACATGCAAGTGGAGAGAGCTCTCCAAGATCATCTACCCAGTAAATCTTCGCCAGTGTCTCTGACAGCGGAAGACCAACAGCTGCTCCGGCTGGTGATACATGCTTGAATGAAGTTGCGGCTGGAAGTCCTGTTGCTTTCTTCAGTTCTGATACCAACTGCCATCCATTGAACGCATCCAGGAAGTTAATATATCCAGGACGTCCGCTGAGCACCTTGATTGGAAGCTCTCTGTCGTCGTTCATGTAAATTCTTGAAGGTTTCTGGTTTGGGTTACATCCGTATTTCAATTCTAATTCTTTCATCTGTCTTTACGCTCCTTATTTGTTCTTATTCACGATCTTTGTCTCATAGTTACCTGTCTCGATATCAATGTAACGGACAAATAATGACACTTTATTTTCCTCATTCAGGCTGTTCCACAGAAGGTCTGCAAACTCTTCCATGTTGTCCATCGCCTCTACCAACTTCGGTTCTCCCTCAAAGCTTGGAAGCGGGTTGCCATCATGCATATAAGTGTGAATAAAATGAGCTTCACCAGCTGCCGGATTCTCGTATGCAAAAGTATATCTGTTGCAACTGTCCGGGTTTCCGTTATTGCTCTTCAGGATTGACATTGCATAATTGAAATTGCCATTCTCAATATGCATCACACCAGAAATACGTGGTGTGTAGTTCGGACCATCTGGCTCGAATTCTCTAGAACGAAGAGACTGCTCAAAAGTAAGCTGTTTATCCATTCCTTCATAAATCGTATCTGTCTGATCTCCGTTTGTTACGATCGTCTTATTCCCCAATACTCTGACCGGTGCGTAAATAATCAGACTCGGGTCTGTAAGCTTCGATGGATCGAATGCCTGTGTACGGATTCCCTCTCCGTCCTCTACAAACACACGGTTTCTACTGTTCTCACTGCGTCCCATAATAAAATAGGCAGTGACAGCCTTCTTTCCATCCGGGCTTTTACCAATAATAATTCCTCTTCCTGGATAAGAGTTACTCTTAAGTTCCTGCTCAATCGACAGCATCTTCATTGTTGTTCTCCTTTCGGTACGTTCGCTTTCTTGACAATCTACTAGAAAAAAACGAAAAACTTCTCCTAAAATAATAGATTCAGGAGAAGTATATCATGCACATGCTTTTTTCGCAAGTCCAGGCCCGACAGCTATTGAATGAAAAATCCTATTCACTCTTTTTGATCAGTTCTGTCATCTCGCCTGCCGGAATTCCGAGAACATAATTCATTTCACTCGAAAGAGCGTGTTCCAGAAGCAGCTGATATTTCTTATCCATGCTTGTCATGCTGCCTCTTCGTTTTGTTCGGCTATACAATGTCTTCAGCACTTTGACCCAGTTTTCAGGACAGAAGCCTGAGATACAATCCTTGTATTCCTGTTCTCTGTACTTTTCATTCTTTACATTCAGTATACCAACCTCTGCAAGATGATCCAGCAGTTCCTTCGCTTTCTGCTCACTTACCGGACGACGGATGTTCTTATCGTCATCAATCGGAACATACGCCTTATCTCTCTGATTGTCTATGGATTGTAATGTATAATAATCTTTCTTGCCATCCACAAATGAAAAATCCAGTTTTCCTACTTCTTCTACCTTGTACACTCCTCTGCACTTATATACAACTGCGTCTCCTCTGCTGAGCATTTTCAAAACCTCCTGTTCTTTTTATTTACACTGTTGTTGTCCACAATGTACTGCCCTTTTTATAACAGACTCTACATGTGTAGTATAACATTTTTTCAGTATTATTTTAAGAGATTTTTAAATTTTCAAACATTTTCGTGATTATTGCATAATTTACATGCAGCTCTATTTGTGCAATTTTTAGAATACTTTTGTTGTCCACTGGCTCATATCCCACACTTCATCAACCACATCCTGATAAAATTCAGGTTCGTGGCAGATCAGAAGGATACTTCCCTTGTACTCCTGTAATGCCTGCTTGAGAGAGTCCTTTGCATCCACATCAAGATGATTCGTCGGCTCGTCAAGGAGAAGGAAATTCGTATCTCTGTTTAACAACTTACAGAGACGCACCTTTGCCTGCTCTCCACCGCTGAGTACACGCACCTGACTTTCGATATGCTTCGTTGTAAGTCCGCATTTTGCAAGCGCGGAACGCACCTGATACTGTGTATAAGAAGGAAATTCCTGCCACAGTTCCTCAATACAACTATTACGATTTTCTCCTTTTACTTCCTGCTCAAAATAACCAAGTTCAAGGTTATCACCAAGTTCAACACTTCCTGATAAAGAAGGAATCAATCCAAGAATACTCTTTAGCAATGTAGTTTTTCCAATTCCATTTGTTCCAACAAGTGCGATTTTCTGTCCACGTTCCATAGAGAAATTCAACGGTTTAGATAATGGTTCATCATATCCTGTCACAAGATCCTTCGTCTCAAAAAGCATCTTACCAGGAGTTCTTCCATATTTGAAATGGAATTCCGGCTTTGGTCTTTCTGCCGCAAGCTCGATCACATCCATCTTATCCAGCTTTTTCTGACGGGACATCGCCATATTTCTTGTAGACACACGAGCTTTATTTCTTGCAACGAAATCCTTCAGCTCGCTGATTTCCTGCTGCTGACGACGGTAAGCCGCTTCCAACTGTGCTTTCTTCACCGCATAAACTTCCTGGAAATGATCATAATCGCCCACATAACGGTTCAATTCCTGATTTTCCATATGATAAATAATATTCACGACTTCATTTAAGAACGGAATATCATGTGAAATAAGGATAAATGCATTCTCGTAGTCCAGAAGATAACGCTTCAACCATGCAATATGCTCCTCATCCAGATAGTTTGTCGGCTCGTCAAGAAGCAGGATATCCGGCTTCTCAAGGAGAAGTTTCGCAAGAAGCACTTTTGTTCTCTGTCCACCACTTAAGTCTGTCACATCTCTGTCCAATCCAAGATCAAGTAATCCAAGTGCACGCGCAACCTCTTCTACCTTCGCATCAATCGTATAGAAATCATGCAGTGTCAGTTCATCCTGGATCGTACCAAGTTCTTCCATCAACGCATTCATTTCTTCCTCATCTGCTGTTCCAAGCATATCACAGATTTCATTCATTCTCTGCTCCTTCTGAAGGAGTGGATCAAATGCGGATTTCAAAGCCTGACGGATCGTCATTCCTTTCTCAAGAACTGCATGCTGATCCAGATAACCTGCATGCACATTCTTTGACCACTCAACCTTCCCTTCATCCGGTAACATTTTCCCTGTAACAATACTCATAAAGGTGGATTTTCCTTCTCCGTTGGCCCCGACAAGACCAATGTGCTCTCCTTTCAAAAGTCGGAATGACACATCATTGAAGATTGCACGGTCTCCAAATCCATGTGTCAGGTGTTCTACATTTAATATGCTCATATCGCTCTCCAATCGTATTCTTGTTTCTTCTCTTGATTTTGTATTTTACTTCTTATTCCTGATGACTCTCCAGCCATTTCACTGCACACTGTGCCAGACATGCCACACCGATCGGGCAGACATCTTCATTAAACTGTACCTTCGGATTGTGTGCCGGATAAGTTCCCCGCTCGTCCGTATAACCTGCTGAGAGATACATAAATGTACTCGGAACTTTCTCTGCGATCACTGCAAAATCTTCCGATGCACTTGCACTCACATCCGGAACCGGAGTAAGGCCCGGAATATCCATCTCTTTCATATATCCAATCATTTCGTCCGTCAATGCCGGATTGCAGATCAGCGGCGGGACTTCGGAGATCATCTCGATTTTCACACTGCCATTATACACAGCTGCGGTCTTCTCTGCCACTTCTTTCATTCGGCGAACAAGAAGTTCGCGCTCTTTCGTATTGTTTGTACGGATCGTTCCCTGAAGAACTGCTGTCTCCGGGATGATATTTGCCGCCTCGCCGGCCTTAAACTGTCCAATTGTCAGAACGCATGCGTGCGCCGGATCAGTCTCTCTTGCGATCAACTCCTGCAATGCAAGATGAATGTGTACTCCGATATTAATCGGATCCACACCCGCATGAGGATAGGCTCCGTGAGAACCTTTCCCTTTGACCGTGATTTTAAATCCATCAACAGAATACATCATTGTGCCTTTATCATTATACATAAAAAGTCCGACCGGCATCTTTCCCGGAGATACATGATACGCAAGTGCTGCATCTACCTTCGGATTCTCAAGAATCCCATGCTCAATCATATTCTTACTTCCCTGAAATGTCTCTTCCGCCGGCTGGAACATGAATTTCACAGTTCCTTTCAACTTGCTTTCCTGTTCTTTTAAGATTCTTGCCGCACTCAAAAGCATTGCTGCATGAAAATCATGTCCACAAGTATGTGCTGTTTTTCCTGTTGGACAGGCAAATGCTTCACCACTTTCCTCCGGCATCGGAAGTCCATCCATATCTGCACGCAGGAGAAGAACCCTACCGCCATTTCCAAGCATTGCCGTAACTCCCTCTCCGCATTCAACCGGATCCAAACCATACTCTTTCAACTTATCCATCACATAAGCTTTCGTCTTCGGAAGCTCAAGTCCTGTCTCTGCATTCTGATGAATGTATCTTCTGTCTGCTACTGTTTCGTCTTTTAATTCAAGTGCTCTCTTGTAGAAATCCATCGTGATTGCCTCCTTGTGATAAATATAATTTTCTGCGTCCATTTTCCCAGGCGCTTTTGTGATTATAACACTATTTTGATGCTTATGCACTAAAAGAATACGCCCCAGATCCGTAACTGCTTTTTTGCATTTTTTAACTATGCTAACCACTGGACAGGCGTCTGCATCAACAAATATTTACATCGTCATTTCCACACTTTCCATCTATATATGGCTAATAACGGAATCCGGATCATTTTTATCGAAACAAACCTTGTCTCCTTCATTGATATTGTTTTTATAAAGCAGGGCATCCTCTGCTTTCACCCTCAATTCTTCTCCGGATGAATCTACAAGTGTAACCACTGCCATAACCGGAGCGTCTTTGGCTCGTTCTTCGCAACCAAAATCTAAATCTTCATCGATTCTCTTTACTGTATAAATCATAATAATTTATCCTTTACTTTTCCTATTTCCACGCTTTCCAGATATCCGGCTGATAACCAAGTGTGGATTGCTTTCCATTTCTGACAACCGGCGTTTTAATCACCTGCGGATTTTCAAGCACCTTTTCCAGCTTATCTTCATCTGCAATATACTTAATGAGAGCAAGAAGATCTTTGTCTTTTCCTTCCCAGTTGATCATATTTTCTAATCCACCATTCACCTGAGCAACTGAATTGAATTCACCCTTACTCATACCTTTTTCTTTCATATCAATGAACTGGAATTTGATTCCACGTTCTTTGAAAAACCGTTCAGCTTTCTTGGTGTTATTGCATTTCTTAGTTCCAAAAATCTGTATGTTCATTTCATTTTCCTCGTATCTTTATATATTCTGCTTAGTTTGATTTCTATATCAATCTTTAACCTCTATGCCTGTAAATTCGCTAGCTAATCTGCACAGCTCTGCCGATCCATCTATCGCTGTCACTTGATATCCTTTCTCTAGGAAATATTTTGCATCACGACCAGAACCACAACCAAAATCAAGAATTGATGTATTCGCATCTAGCAATCGAAGAAATCTTTCCTGCGTTGGATGCATGTCCGCATTCTGCGTATTCGCTATGAAGCTTTCTGCGTTTTGATTATAATAATTGATTGTGTTGTTCATTTAGTTATCTCCTTAAAATCGTTATATAAAACTCACACATAACACTTCCATGTTATTTACTTAAGAACTTATATAAAAATTATTATATAATACTTTCAAGTGTTTTGCGATTAAAATCCATACAATTAAAGCGCCTTTCCGGAAAGGATTTGTTAACTTCTCTATTTTATAATGATGAAGGAAATAAATCTAATCTTTGCTATATGCTTGAAATGGATAGAGATCTACAGATATTCGGAGGTATTTCCGGTGGATCCGCATATTATTTCCAACTTTATTAGCACCTTTTTACGAACAGGATATCCAACTGAAAGTTTTGCATTTTCTCAAACAAAATCCTAGTAGCATTCCATTTATTCGTATGGGACAAATTGCACTCTTTATTAAAAAATGCAATATTCCTGGAATTGTTTTCGGTCATATTTGGGGAAAGTACGCTAATGACGCAAACACCCTATCCGTCAATGATGTAATTTTTGCAAAACGCTTAACCGATATTACTCCATATACTGATTATATCGAAAAACTTACTGCTATCTTTGCTCCAGATGAACTATCAAATGCTAATTGGAATCTGTTATTTAGTTTATAAAGGACTTCTCCAAACGCAAACCGACGGTTCATCAAAAATAATGGATTTTTTTGATGAACAACGCATGTGCCATTTATATGAAAAATTTCTACTTGAATACTTTCGCAAAGAACATCCGGAATTAACTGTCAATTCCTCCCAAATTGCATGGCAGCTTGATGATAGTGAAAATCAAATGTTACCCAAAATGCAGACTGATATCATGTTATCCAAAGGTAACACCATACTTATCATCGATGCCAAATATTATTCGCATGTGACCCAACAGCAATACGGAACACACACCTTACATTCCAATAATCTCTATCAGATTTTTACATATGTAAAAAACAAAGAATTTGAATTAAAGAACTGTGAACATACTGTATCTGGAATGCTACTTTATGCTGAAACTGATGAGAATATTTTTCTTAATAACACATATCAGATGAGTGGAAATCAGATATCTGCACAAACATTAAATCTAAATCAAAATTTTTCAAATATCGCAAGAGATTTAGATTGCATTGTAGAACTTAATTTTGGAGATAAAATCTGACCTGCTGTGAAAATTTCTAATAAAAAAATAGGAGTAGAGTAATTTTTACATCCCATAATATGTATGATTTTGTCCGGCCATCAACGCTTTGATTATGCCCAGAAGGCGTTAAAGCTTCATTGTGCCAGCTATGTTTTGAAACCTATAGATAAGACACAATTATGTGATGAAATCCGGCACGCACTAGAACTTAAGCAAAATCAGTCTCATCAAAAGTCTGCAGCTTCCATATCATCCATTACTCCTGCTAAAACAGCTCAGGATCAGCTGGCAGAGGATGAAGACTTTATTTTCCGTGTACGAACCTATATCTATTACAATTTATCCGATCCTGATCTGAACCGTTCTTCTATTGCAGAATATCTGCATATGAGTCCGGATTATTTGTCTTATGTATTTCATCAGAAATCTAACCAGACTCTTAGTGCTTACATTACATCCATGCGCATTGATAAGGCAAAGGAGCTTCTTGAAAGAACCAACTGGGGAATGGATATTATTGCAGAAAAAACTGGATTTTCCAGCAGCTCCTACTTTCATAAACAATTCAAAAAAATAACCGGTATTACTCCGCAGCAATACCGGTCTGAATAAAATTTTTATTATCTATCGAACAGAAAACACTTTCGTACCGTGTGCAGGTACTACGACGGTTAATGCTTCCTTTCCGCTATGTAAAACCTCACCACTCCACAGCTCGGTAAATTCATAGGAATCCTTATCCGGTTCCCGTCCCGACAGCTCTTTATTAGTGAGAAGACTCAATGTAAAATCATCCATTTTGGTAAGCTCGGCACCAATCATCAGAGGAGAACGGAACATACACCATAGTGTCATCATGGTCTTCTGCTCTTCCCTGGTAAACAGACAGTCTCTTTCTCCTGTCTCAAAGCCTTTACCGACCTTGCCGAGTGGCAGCATATCGCAATACTGCCACGCACGGTCAATATGTGCAGGACCAGGGGAAAGGCTGAGTACAATTTCCCTGTTTGATTTCTGAATAGCCTTGTATAACATTTCGCTTTCATGTCATCCGGAAAAGCTGTTATTCCGATATATAAAGCTGTCACAGATATCATCACACTTAATAAAATCAACACCCCAGGAAGCATACATCTCTATCAGGGAATCATAATAGCTCTGACCTATTTGAGTAAATTTCGACACTTATTTTATGCAGTTCTATCTTTATGAGATTTCATCAACATCATAATACTTAAAATCTCGGAAGTAGGCACTTCCTCCTGTTTCCTCTGCCGCATAGCAGAACAGACCAAACCGGCAACCAGTAAAATGATCCAGTTTGAAGTA
>PPYF01525873.1_pt1 | contig 14647 bp, 7 predicted proteins | sample 1559871 | NCBI WGS metagenome assembly PPYF01 (sample SAMN08240021, study PRJNA423297) | Human gut metagenome, whole genome shotgun sequencing project. | reverse complement strand
CTGATTTGTAACCGATGTTCACAACTACTTCACGCTTGTTCATTGCGATTACGGTTCCGTCAACAACCTCACGGTCGTTAACTTTGTTAAGCGTACCGTCGTAAGCTTTTTCTAGGTCTTCGTGGCTTGCGCTTGTTACTGCTTCGCCGTTTTCATAAGCATCCCAGTTGAAATCTTCAATAGGAGCTACGTTCTTTAAGTTTTCCATTAATAAATAAATTGTTTAATACTTTAATTAAATAAGACATTATATTTTCTATAAATCGGGCGCAAAGGTAGGAATATTTTCTTGATTGACAAAAGAATGGCTGAATAAAAGATGCTTGTATCCGTATTTTTTGTAATATTGCAAGCTTTAATTTATACAGTTTTTGCCATGGACGAGAGATTGGACAAAGTCAAGGTACAATTCGGCTATTTGCCGCTCATTAATTTTGCGATACAACAAAACAGCGCACCGGTCATTCATCAACTTTCTATTGAGAACATAACCTCTGCCCCGCTAAAGGACATACAAGTGCTAATCACGACTGAACCGGCTTTCGGCAATGCTGTCCCGACGGTCATCGAGCAGATTCCGGCAAACAGTACGGTATCTCTGCAATCACCCAGTCTCACGTTATCTGCCAATTACTTCACGCAACTGACCGAGCGTTTATCCGGCAACCTGAAATTAGAAATCACTTCCGAAGCAACGCTGATATTTACCCGGACTTATCCTATCGACATTTTGGCTTATGACCAATGGGGCGGACTCAATGTGCTCCCCGAAATGCTGGCCGCCTTTATCACTCCCAACCACACGGCTATCTTACCTATTATAAAAAGGGCGGCTGCCATCTTAGGACAGTGGACGGACAGCCCGTCTCTCGACGAATATCAGAGCCGTAACCCGGACAGGGTAAGAAAGCAAATGGCGGCTATTTATACCGCCATCTCAGAACAGCAGATTATATATAGCACCGTTCCCGCAAGTTTTGAGGAGTACGGGCAACGTGTCCGGCTGGCAGATTCCGTGATGGCCCAGAAGTTGGGAACTTGCCTGGATATGTCCCTGCTCTATGCTTCGTGCCTGGAAGCTATCGGACTGAACGCGCTTGTCATCATTACCCAAGGGCATGCTTTCGCAGGAGCCTGGCTAGTGCCGGAGACTTTTCCCGACCCTACGATAGATGATGTTTCTTTATTAACAAAAAGGACGGCGGAAGGAATCTACGACATCACTTTAGTAGAAACGACCTGTATGAATATGGGGCATCAGTCCGATTTCGACGATGCCGTGAAGAAAGCGGACGGCAAGCTGAAAGAGGGTACTCATTTCATACTTGCGGTAGATGTGAAGAGAGCGAGACACTCGGGAATCCGCCCTATCCCCCAACGCATATTACACGGACAGACTTGGGAAATAGACGAAAACTCATTGACTATTCAGAAGAATACGGTTCATATTACGCCGCAAAGTATCAATCCTTATGATTTATCAGGCAGCGATACCCAGACAGCCATAACCAAACAGTTAATATGGGAAAGGCGGCTCCTCGATTTAAGCCTGCGCAATAACCTGCTGAATATCCGTATTACTAAAAATACGCTCCAACTTATTCCGGCAAATCTTGCCAGTCTGGAAGATGCTTTGGCGGACGGGGAAGAGTTCCGTATCCTGCACCGCCCTGCCGACTGGGAAAGTCCGGCTATGGAGTTCGGCATCTATTCCTCTGTTTCCGAGTCCAATCCGATTGTCGATTTTGTCAATTCGGAGCTTTCGCAGAAAAGATTACGTTTTTACTTATCCGAGAATGATTTAGGCAAGGCATTGACGCATCTCTACCGTTCTTCGCGGACATCTATTGAAGAGAATGGAGCTAATACGCTTTATCTTGCGTTGGGATTGCTGAAATGGTATGAGACTCCTTCCAGCGAACGTCCGCGTTATGCGCCGATACTGCTGCTTCCGGTCGAAATCATCCGCAAATCGGCAGCTAGAGGATATGTCATCCGTTCCCGCGAAGAGGAGACTATGATGAATATTACACTACTGGAGATGCTCCGCCAAAACTTCGGCATCAGCGTGCCCGGATTAGACCCGTTGCCTACCGACGGAAGCGGTGTAAACGTAAAGTTAATCTACTCCATCATCCGAAACTGCATCAAGAACCAACGCAAATGGGACGTTGAAGAGCAAGCCATTTTGGGCATATTCTCTTTCAATAAGTTCATCATGTGGAATGATATTCACAATAATGCCCACAAACTGGTTCAGAACAAGATTGTATCCAGTCTCATCAACGGAAAGATAGAATGGGAAGCTGCTACGGAAGAGATAGACGCAAGTTACATGGACAAGCAACTGTCTCCTGCCGATATCGTATTGCCTATCATCGCCGATTCTTCCCAATTGGAAGCCATATACGAAGCGGTGCACGACCAAACTTTTATCCTGCACGGCCCACCGGGAACAGGTAAATCACAAACCATCACCAATATTATCGCCAACGCGCTTTATAAAGGAAAACGGGTGCTATTCGTAGCGGAAAAGATGGCTGCCCTCTCCGTTGTTCAAAACAGATTGGCCGCCATCGGTCTTGCTCCGTTCTGTCTGGAAATCCACTCCAACAAAACAAAGAAATCTGCGGTTATCTCACAATTGAAAGAGACGACTGAAATTATCAGGCAGACGCCGCCCGAAGAATTCAAGAAAGAAGCGGAACGCTTACTTGGTTTACGGGCAGAGTTGAATAAATACATCGAAGCCTTGCATAAAGAGTATCCGTTTGGCATTTCATTATATGATGCGATTATCCGTTTTCAATCATCGGATGCCGAACCTTGTTTCGATATTCCCCTATCCTATTTGGATACATTGGATAAAGAAACATTTGCCCAATGGGAAGAAGCCATTGAAGCTTTGGTACGAACAGCCAATGCGTGCGGACACCCTTACCGGCATCCGTTGACGGGTATTTCTATTTCAGAATATTCTTCTGCCGGAAAAGACGAAGCCGAGCGTTCACTCACCGACCTTATAGACTTATTACAAGCTATCCGACAGAAATTAACCGCGTTCTCCGCTCTTTTGGCAGATACGGAAATGCATCCCACACGCACTGACTTTCAAACGATTGCGAACATTATCCGAAACATACTTGATATTCCCGAACTTACTCCCGGATTATTGACTCTTCCATCACTGAACGAGACTCTTGATGAATATCGCGAAGTAGTGAACCACGGTCGTAAACGTGACGAATTAAGAAAGACGATTGAAACCGGATTCATTAAAGAAATCCTGCAAGCGAACGCCAAAGCAATGTTAGCCGAGTGGAACCGGGTATCTGCCCTGTGGTTTATTCCCAGATATTTCGGACAAAGAAAAATAAAGAAGGCACTCCATGTATATGCGCTGAAAACCATCGAGCCGGACACCATCAAACCGTTGCTCCACCAGATTGTCCAATACCAGGAAGAAGCAGAAGCCGTTCAGAAATACGCAAACCAACTGCCTGCTCTATTCGGACGATTCGGCAAGAATGAAGATTGGAATACAATTGAACAGATTATCAATGACATGGTTTCTCTTCATTCGCATTTGTTGAGTTATTCGAAAGATATCGCTAAAGTCTCACAAATCAAACGCAACCTGTCTGTACAACTGGCTGAAGGGATACAAACATTCAGAGATATTCATGGTCATTCTCTCAATGAAATCTACCGGTATTCGAATGAGCTTGCGAATATAGAGCACAAACTTTCCAGCACTCTAGGCATTTCAATAGTAGAGCTTTATATAAATTCCACCGATTGGATAAACACAGGCATATCAAAAGCTCAAACATGGAAAGAGAATTTGGATAAGCTCAAAGACTGGTATCAATGGCTACAAGCTTACGGGACGCTCGACAGACTTACTATCGGATTTATAGCTACGGAATATAAAGAGAAGAATATCCCGACCGCTCAACTTGCCGGCAGTTTCTACAAGAGTTTTTATCAGGCTGCCATTCAGTATATCATTTCCAAAGAATCGACTTTGGAGTTATTCAATGGCAAAATATTCAATGATATTATAGCGAAGTACAAGCTAATATCCACTCAATTCGAGGAAACCACTAAAAAGGAATTGTTTGCCAGGTTGGCTTCCAATATTCCATCCTTCACCCATGAAGCTATTCAAAGCTCCGAAGTTGGCATACTCCAAAAGAACATCCGCAACAATGCACGCGGCATATCCATCCGTAAGTTGTTCGACCAAATTCCGACGTTGTTGTCGCGTATGTGCCCGTGCATGCTGATGAGCCCTCTTTCCGTTGCCCAATTCATTGATACGGATGCGGACAAGTTTGACCTGATAGTCTTTGACGAAGCATCGCAGATGCCGACTTATGAAGCCGTAGGCGCCATTGCCCGAGGCAAGAATGTGGTTATTGTAGGCGACCCGAAACAGATGCCCCCGACCAATTTCTTCTCGGTCAATACCGTTGACGAAGATAATATCGAAATGGAAGATTTGGAGAGTATCCTTGATGATTGCCTCGCCTTGTCCATTCCTTCCAAGTACTTGCTATGGCACTATCGAAGCAAACACGAAAGCCTTATCGCTTTCAGCAACTCCGAATATTACGACAATAAGTTGATGACGTTCCCTTCTCCGGACAATATCGAATCCAAGGTAAGAATGGTGAATATCAACGGCTATTATGACAAAGGGAAATCGCGCCAGAACCGGGCGGAAGCACAAGCGGTAGTCGATGAAATTGCAAGAAGACTGAGAAATGATGAATTAAGGAAGAAAAGCATCGGCGTAGTCACTTTCAGCATCGTCCAGCAGGCTTTAATAGAAGATTTACTGTCCGACCTCTTTATCGCCCATCCCGAACTGGAAACTCTTGCCTTGGAATGTGAAGAGCCGTTATTTATCAAGAACTTGGAGAATGTGCAGGGAGACGAACGGGACGTGATTCTCTTTTCGGTAGGTTACGGTCCGGATGCCGCAGGACGTGTCAGCATGAACTTCGGCCCGCTGAACCGTGCGGGCGGAGAAAGAAGACTCAACGTTGCAGTCTCTCGTGCCCGTTACGAGATGATTATTTACTCTACTCTACGGTCGGATATGATAGACTTGAACCGGACTTCTTCCATTGGAGTAGCCGGACTAAAACGTTTCCTTGAATACGCAGAGAAAGGGACAAGGAATGTAATCAACAGTTCAGACAATTCACTATCAGAAACGTCTGCTTCCATCGAGAACATCATTGCCGACAAGTTGCGTTCACTGGGATATACCGTGCATACCGACATCGGATGCTCAGGTTATAAAATAGATATAGGCATAGTAGATACCCTAAACGAGTCTAATTACCAACTAGGCATTATCTGCGACGGGAAGAATTACAAGCGTACTAAGACCGCACGCGACCGGGAAATTGTTCAGAATAATGTCCTGAAAGCACTCGGTTGGAACATTTGCCGCATATGGACAATGGACTGGTGGGAAAAACCGGATGAAGTAATTGCGTCCATACAGGAAGCAATCTCTCAAAAGAAAGCATCAAAAGCAAGTAATGAAACCTATAATGTTAAGACAAATACTACTCCGGCGGTCATAACAGAAGAAAAACAAAACAAGGAGTCTGTTTCACCCCCCGAAGGGAATACAAATGAGCTTTCATTTCTTCTCAAAGCATCTCCAGTTGCTGCTGAAAAGCAACCGACTGCTGCTCCCGTTGCCCCAAGCAGGCAACAGAAGTATAAATCCGCCGAAGTGACTCCGGACAAATATCTGTCCGAAGATTTCTTCCTCACGGAAAGTTCCCCCATCCTTACTTCCCAAATACGGAAAATTATAGAGAACGAAGCTCCTGTCAGTAAATCGTTACTTTGTAAGAAGATTCTATCCGAATGGGGAATCAGCCGTCTGGGACCACGGATAGAAGCTCACATAGAAGCTATTCTCGATACACTGAATATCTGCCGCACGGAACATGACGGATATGTTTATTGTTGGAAAGATAAAGAGCAATGCTGCTCGTATCCGGCTTACCGCCCGGTTTCCGACCGGGATGTAACAGATATTCCCCCTGAAGAAATAGCCAATGCCATCCGGCAGATACTAACCGACTCTATCAGCCTGCCTACGGCAGACTTGGTAAAAGCATGTGCGCAGACATTCGGTTTTCCCCGCATGGGTTCGACCATAGACGCTGCCATGCAGAGAGGAATCCGCGAAGCTGTGAAAAGAGATTATGCAAAAATGGAAAATGAACGGGTAACGATTGCCTATTAATACCGTTTAAGGCTGATTAATACCGTTGTTCCAAACGTTTCAAGGCAATAATAGAATCGGATACATAAACATTATCCGGTTCTATCGACCGCCAATAACAAAGTTCCCCGATAAGCCGTTTCAAATAGGCAGGGTCGTTGGAACCGATTCTACGTTGATGTTCCGCCAACCCCTTTGTCAGAATGAAATAAACATTCTTCCGAATCTCCCGCTTTCTTGTTTTGGGTATCGTCAGTTTCACACCGGAACTTATAGATACTCCCGTGATAATCTTCCTGTCATACCCATGCAAGAAACGAGTCTTTTTATGATTCGGCTCAAATTTCTCGTCACGGATTATTTGTTTAATCCGGGGGATTATCCGGTCTTTTGGAAACACATCACCCGAAAAAGTCAGGTCATCGGCATAGCGGGTATATGTCAACCCATACTCTGCTGCCAACGCAGATAATTTCTTATCCATCTCATAGCCGACAATATTGCTCAATGACGGACTTGTAGGAGCTCCCTGAGGTAAACAATTACGCAGGCAACACAAGGTTCTAAAGACTTTCGCCACGTTCGCCGGATAGCCCATCATTTCGAATGTATTCTTCACTCTCGGACTTCGTATAGAAAAGAAAAAATCATGAATATCCATTTTCAACACATACCGCTTTCCCAAATGAGGACTGGCATTATCAACCACCGAATGTCCGCACCGGAAACCGACTGATGCCGGATGGATGGTAGTCACCGATGATAAGATTCGGAAGTTAATAGTCGTTTGGATAGATTGTAGTTCTTTACGTGGAGCAGAAATCATCCGATACCCGCCTTTTCTTTTTCTCACCCAAAACTCATGGTAATGGGCAGGGATATTTTCAAGTATTTCTTTCAGTTTGTTTGCTTCTACGCCCAATAGCCTGGCGCACCAGACGACTGCTTCTTCATCAAACTTGGGAACATACGGAGCACGCGGAACTGTCACTCCTAAAGCTCGTCGAAGCCAGGCTCCATGCCCGGATTCAGATTCGGATTTGGAAAAATCTTCTTCCTTTCCACCACCTGCTGTCGCTTTCCATCTTTTATACCCTTCTTGTTTCCTGCTCGAAGAAATCATTTTATAAATCAGGAAACCTGTGATTATAAGTATCGTTATTAAAATACCGTCCATTTTGTATTATGTATATAAAAAAGAGAGAAGAGGATGAGTTATTTACTAAAATAAATTTAGGTATTTATACCTAAGAATTTATTTTCTAGGAAAATACCTGTGCTTATGAGGCGACTACACCTCTTTTGTGCTAAATTTTGCCCTCATCCTCTTCTATACAAAGGTAGAAAAATCTTTCGATTTATGCAACAAGAACGTAGAAAACTATCGGTTGAATAATTCGAATGTAAATTTGCAGCCTATTCCACTGAAATTCCAATTCTCACTACTCACAAAAACTCCGACATCAAAAATATGTGTGCCGATGCCGTATCCTACTTCCAGGTAAGGCTGAAGATGGGGCATGGAGAGGGCGCTAACATAAATACGCTCATTCTGTACATAACGCGTATATTTCATCAGATGCTTCAGTATAAGGAATGGCGCTTCATAAGTGAAATGCCCGCGTACATAACGGCGGGAAGAGTTGTACCAACGTCCGTCGAGCACTTGAAACACTCCGCCGATTTCATCGTTCCATCCCACAGGAAGATTGCGACGGGAGAAATTGGCGAAATCCACGAAATACAATTCATCCTGATTGGTGAACGCGCCAAATCCAAAACGATAATAGATATTACGCATCAGTCCCAACCGGATTTGATGTTGAAGGTCAAACTCTATCCTTTCATATTCGCCTGTGCTTTTGAATACTCCTTTGATGCCTCGCTCGTAATCGACCGAGAAAGTAGGATATAAGGAACGGAGATTTATTTTTCGTTTTCCATTCATATAATAGTAGAGTCCCGGCGTCCATTCCACCCGGATACGGGGAGCAAAACTGATATAGGTATTCTTAAATTTATCCATAAATTCCGGGGGCGGCATCGGATAATCACCGGTTATCACAAAGCGCGAAGGCTCTACGGCTGTCCTCTTATGAGCGGAGAACCCCAAGCTTATATCCAAACCGTTGACTACTTCAACCGTATGGCGGAAATTAAAATACAAGTCTTTGAAATAATCAAGATGAATCAAATCGAAATTGAAGATACTGTCCGGCATGGCTTTCAGTTCGTCCAGCACCTTACTGCTATAAATACGGTTACCATTACCCACATTCAAGCGGAAGAATCCCCGTTTTTGCGGCCAGTACTCAAAGTCGGCATTCAATGACCAATAAAACTCCTTGCGGGTGAAATTATATCCGAGTTTAGGAACAATACGGAGCAACTTATCGCCCCTGAAAAGACGGTTGTAGCGAAAATCCTGCCGATAAGACAAACCATTGCTTCCGCTATAACTGAACAGGAGCGGATTAATAAACGGAGAGAAACGGACACTTCCGATATTAGAAAGATTGAACTTATAATCTTCCACCATCAGGTCGCCCATTGTTCCCCAAAAAGCCTGGCTCTTGGATGGCTTCTGTATAGTAGCCGTATCACGCCTCAGCCTGTTATCAGTGTATAGTTTCTTCTCACTTTCAGTTAAAGGAATAGGTCGCATGATGGCAAAGGTCGAAGCATCTGTCTTATAGGCATTCGTATCACATTGCAAAGAGAATGATTCTGAGAGATTATAATTTGTCTTCTCTTTCTTTCGCACTTTCTTTTCTTTCAATTCGATGGATTTGTAATCCAAAGAAGCAGTGTAGTTGCCATCGACCTTATTTCCGAGGAATTTAAAAAGGGCTTCCACATCATAACGCACAGGCAAAAATTCATTTTTCTTGCCTACGTCTCCCATCTTAATCCAGCAGGTGAATGTAATCAGTTCCGACCGTCCCGAAAAACGTATTTCCCGGACGCTCCATACATTACTACTGACAATCATGTAACCGCCTACCAACTGGTCACTCTTTGTACGGGGAATAAAACGTACCCGGTAATCCAGATTATTCGGATCTCCCATCACACTGTCTATCCGGTATTTATAGTATTTTTGTCCGTTCTTGGCTAGTGGTGACAGCAACCGCTCGTCATTCAGCAGAGAAGAAGAGTATATGTTCACATTAAAATATTCGAGCAATCCCGGAAGTCCTCTATTTCCCCTTACAGTTCCTTGCGAGGCTTTTACTTTCTGGTCGTATATATTGGGAGCGGTATAATGAAGGTCACTATAAGTTTCGAGCAGATACTCGCGCACCCCCTTTTGCAAACGGAACATGGAAGGTACATAGCGAAGGATAAAATTCTTTTTCTGAATATCCATCTTACCTTTTATATATAGATTGGCACGATAATCACTGACTATCGTTTCATATAAAGGCGCGAAAGTCATGACACGCTCAATGATGGAATCGGCGGAAATACTTTGACGCGTATAAGGATTCATTATATAGTTACTGGCTGCCCCCTTTAAAGTAAAAGAGAACATACATAGTATGCATCCTATCAGTATTTTATCTCTCAATCGTCGTATCTCCTTCATTAACGTAGGCAAATATAAAAAAGAATATCGAAAAGCAAGGAAATTGGGGTACTAAAAAGAGTTATTGAAGAAAACTACCTGTAAAAAAGGGACTATCCGAAATGCCAGACAGTCCCTTGCGGTTCTCTTTTTATGCCTTACTCTACAGGTAATGATGACATATCCTATTAGCATAGTGAGGCCACCAACTATCATATCTATAAATATCGGTAGAATCACCAACACCTCAATCATTAACACTTAATATATAAGCCATTAATACTTGACATGCAAACCATTAATAGCCAACAACTCAGATATTAACTATTAAAAGAGGAAACTTTAATATCAATGCTACCATTCATTAATCATCCATCTAATCAATCATACAACCCCTCATGAATGTTAAATACTCACATCTGCATAAAATAAACATCAATTAATTTGCCTAAACGCAACTTATACGTTACATTTGTATTATGAAAAAATACAGAAATGTAATCACATATAAGAATTTCTTTGAGGACTTTCTTAGTCAGCAGCAACCAAAGGTAGTAAGTAAAATATTGCAGATATTACGTATTATCGAAGAAGTGGAACGAGTGCCCGTTAATCATCTCAAATATATTGAAGACACAAACGGACTATTTGAAATACGTGTAAAATTCGGCAGTGATATATTTCGTGTTTTTTGCTTTTTTGATGCAGGTAAACTGGTAGTTTTATTAAGTGGATTTCAGAAAAAGACACAAAAGACTCCACCTGAAGAAATAAAAAGAGCAATTCGTCTTATGAATGAATATTATAAAGAAAAGGAGGAACGAAAATGAAAACAAAAACATTATCAGAATTGGAAGATAAGTTTATCGGAGAAAAAGGAACCCCATCCCGTGATGCTTATGAAAAAGAACTATCTGATTTGATGATAGGTTTTCAAATAAAGAATGCCCGCATGAAATTAGACGTTACACAAGAAGAACTAGCCAACCGTATCAATAAAAAAAGAGCTTTTATCTCACGTATAGAAAATGACGGTAGCAATCTTACCATAGGGACATTACGTGATATAGTAGAACGTGGACTTGGTGGAAAACTTAGCATCGAAGTTCAAATATAACACCTATAATCTAAATAAACAACGCTTCCGCCCATATCCGGAAGCGTTACTTTTTATCCAATATTACATATCCATTTTATATTGCCGCATCCATTCTTTTTTTCTACCTTTGCAATATTATAAACGACAAGATGTTTTTACCAATTCATAAGGAAGAATTAATCATTTCTACCGCACAGATTAATAATTCCCCCTTATCCTTTAGCAATTTCATCCGCTTGAATTAATCTGTTGCACTTGAGCAACTACCCGGATACACTTGTGCAACAGCACAGTTACACTTGTCCATTCCGGTGAATGCCCAACTGCAAGCAAATAGTGATAATCTAAAAGGAATTATTATGAGCATACTTTACAAGACAACCCGCTTTGCGGATACTTTCAGTGGTGACAAAGAAACAAATGTACGGGTGCAGCTATTATCATGGGATACGCTGGATACCAAAGCCTTTGTAGAATATCTGGCTTTCAAGAACAACATTTCCAAAGGCGATGCATACAAAAACCTCAGCATGATATTGGAAGGTATAGAAGCCATTCTGAAAAATGGCAATATTATCAATCTGGACGATTTTGGCAGTTTCTCCCTGAACGGCAGTTTCTGTGAAGACAAAGAACCCGGCGAAAGCCACCGGGCGGAATCCATAGAAGTGAAGAATGTTGTATTCAAGGCGGAAAAGCGCCTGAAAAGACGGATAACTGCGGCAGGATTTGAGAAGTATAATCCTGAAAGACATAACAAACGAAAATACTAGAACGATATGGAATACGACAGAACCTACTCCATCCGAAAAGGCGAATACTTTGCGGATGCATTGAAACGTGCCGGTAAAGACTTTATCCCGACCAATTGCATCATTAACAAGTTACTGCCCGGACTGGGAGCTACGCATTGCGAACTGACAGCACCGCGGAAATCTATCATTATCGAGCCTAATGTGCCTGTTATCGAGTCGAAAGCGAAGAAACATAAAAATGCACTGGCTATCTATAAAGGGGTGACTATCCGGAAAGTGGCTGATTTTCTGGAAGAAAACCGTGATAAGCATTACAAGCTGTTGACCACTCCCGAAGGTTTCACGAAAATCAAGGAAGCGATGCAAGCGGTGGGGATAGATATGTACACAGAATGTTTCATCCTGTTTGATGAATGCGAGAAGTTAGTGCAGGACGTGCATTACCGTGATTCTATCCGCGAACCGATGAACGATTTCTTTCATTTCCAAAACAAGGCACTGATATCCGCCACCCCTATCATACCCGAAAAGGACAACCGTTTCGACGGCTTTATGCGCGTACTGATTAAGCCGGATTACGCATATCGCCAAAAACTGAAACTTATCACTACGAATAATGTACTGGAGACATTGCAGGAAGTGATTGAAGCGAAGCGAGGAACGGTCTGCATCTTCTGCAACAGCATTGACTCAATAGACAGTTTTTACCGATTGATACCCGAACTGAGTAATGCATGTACTTTTTGCAGCGAAGACGGGCAATACAAACTATGGAAAGGCAACCGACGCAAAAAATCAATGATGATTACCGAACTGGAACGTTACAACTTCTTCACCTCACGTTTCTATTCGGCAGTAGACATCGTATGCAAAAATCCCCCGCATGTGATTTTCATCAGCGATTTATACGGTGCCGCACAATCGGTTATCGACCCGGCTACCGAAGCTATTCAAATCATCGGGCGTTTCCGGGGCGGAGTAAACAGTGTAACACATATTGCTTCTATCCGGCCGGAACTGGAATGTATGTCTTCGTCGGAGATTGACCGCTGGATTCAAGGTGCAGCTACCGTTTTCAACGGATGGAAAGCACAACTGGCACGGACATCGAATATCGGCGAACGGACATTATTGCAGGAAGCTATCGGAGAAAATTCCTATCTTCCTTATCTGGACGAGAACGGAAAACCCGATCCGTTCCTGATAGCCAATTTCTATGAGAAAGAACAAGTGAAACGTCTATATACATCTACCGAGCTGTTGTGTAATGCCTATCAACAAACCAATTATTTTGAGTTCTCACATGAAGAACGCCTCATGCCGGTTTCGGACAATGAGCGTATGGCAATCCAGCACCGTCTGGCAAAGAAAAAGCGGGCGGAGCTTATCGTCCGCAAACTGGAAGAGATGGAAAAGATGGGCAGAGCCACTGACAAGAAACTGCAAAAGCGCTATCAACGTATGTTGGGAAATCTCATAACTTCTACTGCCGACAGATATATATACGATTGTTTTTGCCGGTTTGGTGGTGAATTTATCCGTGAATCCGACTATAATGAGAATAAGTTGCGTACAGCATTAAATGTCAGCAGCGAACAATCCATCAAGAAGTCGGGACAGATGAAAACCCGTATCCAACGAACTTTCCCCATAGGGACTGAATTGTCGGTTCAGGAAGTAAAGAGTATGCTCAAACAGGTATATAAGAAAATGGGACTGAACACCGGACGAGGTATCACGACTAAAGAACTGGAACAATATGCAGAAGTGGAAAATTATAGAAATCATGAAACCAGAACAATCAAAATACTGAAATTCAAATAATTAAAAGAAAAATGCAGTTTTTATTCCGAAAAAGATAAAAACTCCCTATTGTTTTTTGCAAACTTATCTTAAAATCAGGCTATTTTTAAAGATAAGGCATTGATAATAAGCTCTGCGACATTTTTGTTTTTCCCCGTATAATACTTAGAATACAAACAAAAATGTCACAGAGAATTTTCCAAGTTATCTAAATGCCTTACCAATGTGACCTGTACAAAACTTATATGTTTACCAGTGTTTTTTACGTCACGACCATAAAGTTCAGCCTTCCCCCTTAAGTCTGAAGGGGGCATATTCAAAAAAAAACATCTTATTTTTCAAATTACCCCCTAAAAAATAGGGGTACTTTCAGAAAAAACATATAATTTTGCGCCATCAACCGATAAACAACAGACCATTTATGTCTAAAATGAGATTTTTTGCATTACAAGAGCTTTCCAACCGGAAACCTTTGGAAGTAACTGCTCCTTCCAACAAACTCTCTGATTATTATGGCAGCCACGTGTTCGACCGCAAGAAGATGCAGGAGTATCTTCCGAAGGAAGCCTACAAAGCTGTGACCGATGCTATCGAAAAAGGTACGCCTATCAGCCGCGAAGTGGCGGACTTAGTTGCCAACGGCATGAAAAGCTGGGCCAAGTCACTCAACGTCACTCACTACACACACTGGTTTCAGCCTTTGACGGACGGAACAGCCGAAAAGCATGACGGCTTTATCGAGTTCGGTGAAGACGGTGGAGTTATCGAACGCTTCTCCGGGAAATTACTTATCCAGCAGGAGCCGGACGCTTCTTCTTTTCCCAACGGCGGCATCCGCAACACTTTCGAAGCACGCGGCTATACGGCATGGGACGTTTCTTCACCCGCATTCGTAGTGGATACGACTCTTTGTATCCCTACCATCTTCATTTCTTATACAGGCGAAGCGCTGGATTACAAAACTCCGTTATTGAAAGCACTTGCCGCCGTAGACAAAGCAGCTACGGAAGTTTGCCAGTTGTTCGACAAGAACGTGACACGCGTCTATACAAACTTGGGATGGGAACAGGAATATTTCCTTGTCGACTCTTCCTTATATAATGCACGCCCCGACCTCTGCCTGACAGGACGGACACTGATGGGACACTCTTCCGCCAAAGACC
>PPYF01525872.1_pt1 | contig 14648 bp, 12 predicted proteins | sample 1559871 | NCBI WGS metagenome assembly PPYF01 (sample SAMN08240021, study PRJNA423297) | Human gut metagenome, whole genome shotgun sequencing project. | reverse complement strand
GGCGTATCTATCGTGAAAGCGATGGCGGAAAGCAGGTGTCACGTCCTGCGGTCCTCATTGCCATGGCGGGTATTGCTATCGGGCTGGCTGTGATGATTATTGCCGTGGCGGTGGTTATCGGGTTTAAAAGTGAAGTGCGAAATAAAGTCATAGGATTCGGTTCGCATATCCAGATTGCCAATCTGGATGCGGCGAGTTCTTATGAGACTCATCCGATTATGGTAGGGGATAGCATGATGGCAGCCCTTGCCGCCTATCCTGAAATAAGCCATGTGCAGCGTTTCTCTACGAAGCCGGGCATGATAAAGACGGATGATGCTTTTCAGGGAATGGTGCTGAAAGGTGTCGGGCCGGAGTTTGACCCTCGTTTCATGCAAGAGTATCTGTTGGAAGGCGAGATTCCCGTTTTCAGTGATTCGGTTTCCAGCAATCAAGTGCTTATCTCCAAGGCTTTGGCTACGAAGATGAAGTTGAAGCTGGGGGATAAGATATACACCTATTATATACAGGATGATGTCCGTGCGCGTCGGTTGACTATTGCCGGAATTTATCAGACGAACTTTTCCGAATACGATAATCTCTTTTTATTGACTGACCTGAACTTGGTGAATCGTTTGAACGGCTGGCAACCGGAGCAAGTGACCGGGGTGGAACTTCAAGTGAAAGATTATGATAAGCTCGAAGATACGACGTATGAAATAGCGGTCGACACTGACAACCAACAGGATGAACTGGGGGGAGTGTATTATGTGCGTAACATTGAACAGTTGAATCCCCAGATATTTGCATGGCTTGATTTGTTGGACTTGAATGTGTGGGTGATTCTGATTCTGATGGTAGGCGTTGCCGGTTTTACCATGATTTCCGGGCTGCTGATTATCATTATCGAACGTACAAATATGATTGGTATCTTGAAGGCTTTGGGAGCTACTAATTTTACGATTCGCAAGACCTTCCTCTGGTTTGCTGTTTTCCTGATTGGCAAAGGTATGCTTTGGGGAAATGCTATCGGTCTGGCGTTCTGTATCCTTCAATCCCAGTTCGGTATTTTCAGACTCGACCCGGAGACGTATTATGTGGATACCGTCCCGGTTTCTTTCAATATCCTGCTTTTCCTTCTGATTAATATCGGCACACTGCTGGCTGCCATCCTGATGCTGATAGGCCCCTCGTTCCTGATTACCAAAATCAATCCGGCGAGCTCTATGAGATATGAGTAAACCCCTCATTTTCTGGGAGATTTCTACTGAAAAAATAATTTAGTCCATTCTGTGATTTGGAGTGAATAATATGTCTATATTTGCGCCCGATTTATTGTAATATCCTCTTATAGATTTAATTTTTCCATTATGAATAATGTATTGATTCTATTGGATAACCCGGATGACTGGAAACCGTATTGTGAGACAAACAGCGTTTTAACCGTTTCCGACTATCTGAAAAACAAGCCGGTGGAGAAAGACCGGAAGTTAGTTATTAATCTGAGCAATGATTACAGTTACAATTCCGAAGGGTATTACTGTTCTTTGCTTGCCCAAACGAGAGGACAGAAAGTCATCCCCGATGTGCATGTCATCAATAAGCTGGAAGCGGGGACGGGCATCCGGATGGATCGCAGCCTGCAGGCGCTTTGCTACCAGTGGATGCAGAAGAATGAAATAAAGGGTGATATCTGGTATCTGAATATCTATTTCGGGAAATGCCGGGAGAAAGGTCTGGAAAGGATAGCCCGTTTTATTTTTGAGAATTATCCTTGCCCGTTGTTGAGAGTGGCGTTGAATACGCGCCCGAAGAATCAGATTGAGAGTATCCAGTTCCTGCCTTTGAACCAACTGAATGATGAAGAGCAGGATTTCTTTGCCAATACGCTGGATAACTTCAATAAGAAGATATGGCGTGCGCCCAAGTCGGCGAAGAATCCCCGGTATAGCCTGGCGGTATTGATTGACCCGCAGGAGAAGTTTCCGCCCAGCAATAAGGGGGCATTGCATAAACTGTCCGAAGTGGCGAAGAAGATGAATATCCATGTGGAGATGATTACGGAAGAGGACGCGATGCGTTTATTGGAGTTCGACGCGTTGTTTATCCGTACTACGACTTCATTGAATCATTATACTTTTCACCTGTCGCAGTTGGCTGCGCAGAATGGCATGGTGGTAATTGACGACCCGTTGTCCATTATTCGCTGCACAAATAAGGTCTATCTGAAAGAGCTTTTCGAGAAAGAGAAAATATCCGCTCCCAAGTCCACATTGATTTTCCAGTCGAACGAGAATTCGTTTGAACAGATTAGCGGGCAGGTGGGTGCTCCTTTTATTCTGAAGATACCGGACGGGTCTTATTCCATCGGCATGAAAAAGGTGTCGAATGAAGAGGAACTGAAAGCAAGCCTGGAACTTCTTTTTCAGCGGTCGGCTATTTTGCTTGCCCAGGCATTTACGCCTACCGAGTTTGACTGGCGTGTCGGATTATTGAACGGAGTGCCGTTGTATGCCTGCAAGTATTATATGGCTAAAGGGCATTGGCAGATATACTGCCACTATGATTCGGGAAGAAGCCGTAGCGGGCTGGTGGATACGATTCCTATTTATCAAGTGCCCCGTGTCGTGCTGGATACGGCTGTGAAGGCGGCCAACCTTATCGGGAAAGGGCTGTATGGAGTTGACTTGAAGATGGTGGATGATAAAGCCTATGTGATTGAAATCAATGATAATCCGAGCATCGACCATGGGTTAGAGGATGCTATCATAGGTGATGAAATGTATTACCGGCTGTTGAACTACTTTGAACAGGCTTTGGAAGGCAAACACTATTGATGATGGAGACGGAATTGTATATTCGCAAGGCGGAGTTGAAGGATATTCCTGCTATCTTGGAGATAGAGCAGGTTTGTTTTCAGGAAGATAGTTTCTCGAAACAGCAGTTTGCCTATTTGATAGGACGTTCGAAAGGGGCTTTCTATGTAGTGCAGGAAGAAGACAGGCTCATAGCCTATGTCTCTTTGTTGTTTCATGAAGGTACGCATTATCTAAGGGTCTATTCCATTGCTGTTCATCCGGACTTTAGAGGAAGGAGTTTGGGACAGCGTTTGATGGAGCAGACGATTCAGTCAGCCCGCGAATATAAAGCGGAGAAAGTCACGCTTGAAGTGAAAGAGGGAAATATGCCGGCTATCGGGTTATATATGAAAAATGGCTTTATTCCCGCGGGAATAAAGCCACACTATTATCATGATGGTTCGGATGCGATTTATATGCAGCGGACTGTGTAGGCAGCCGCGGCTTTTTATCTTCTCATAAAGTCTCCTTTACCCCGGAAGAAACGGCAAAGCTTGAAATTCAATGACTGCATCGGTTGCAGAATATCGAATACAGGCAGCGAGAAATAATATTTCCTGTTGCCGCCCATTTCTTTGGCGGTCTGATTGATGACAACGGCTTGCACGGTGTAGCGAATCAGCCAGAGCAACAACGCAATACCTGCCGCTAACCAATGGAAGTTGAGGATGCCGAATACGATACCGGCGATGCAGGCAACGTAGAATAACAGGCGTGATAAGGTTTCAAAACCTAATAAGTAGCGTTGTGCTCCGCGGTAAAAGCGTGAGGTGGCTACATAACTGACTTTTTCTTCTTTCCAGTCTTTATAACGGTAAACGGGTTGTATCCGCATGGTTGCGTTGAAGTCCGTTTCCACACGGGTGTTGGTGCTGTTTGCCATTTGGTTGACAAACAGGTCGTCTTCTCCGCGTTGCAGGTTCAGATATTTGGAATATCCTTTTTGCTTGAAGAATAATTCTTTGCGGTAAGCCATATTGCGTCCGATGCCCATGTACGGTTTTCCGGCCAGGGCGAAGCCCAGGTAGCGTAATGACTGGAATAAGGTGTCGAATGCGACACGTTTGTGCAGCCAGCCTTTGGTGCGGTCGTAGCCGCTGTATCCCAGTACGATTTGAGTTTGCGAAGTGAAGTTGCGTGCCATCAGTTTCAGCCATTGCTTGCAGGCAGGCAGTTTGTCTCCGTGAATACAAGCCAGTCGTGTTTGCTGGCTTTGATGCCTAAGGTCAGGGCAAGTTTTTTATGGCTGATATAGCGGGCGCTGTCCGGTGTAAAGCTGTGGTAGAGATGAGGATATTTTTCTTCCATATATCCCAGTACATCTTCTGTCTCGTCGGTGGAAGCGTCATTGATGACAATGACTTCAAACTGCGGGTAATCCTGTTCCAGGATAGCCGGAAGGACTTTACGCAGGTTGTCAGCTTCGTTGCGCGCACAGATGATGACGGAAAGTGGCGGCAATTCCCGTGTGAAGTGCGTTTCTTCTTTACGTACTGCTTTGTTGCGCAGATGTATCCGGTTGTACAATCCGAGATAGTAAACAAGCTGAATAATAAAGAGAATACCTGCGGCTGACAGTAGATTCAGCTCGACAGTATTGAATGTAAATGCTTCCATTGAATTATAGTGTCGTTTTTACGCTCACAAAAGTACGCATTTTTTTGGTAGTTCCGTTATCTCGAAGGAAGGTTATTTCGCAAATCCAGATATTCTTTCTTGAACATATCGACAAAAAGAAAGAATAGCGAGAGTAATAGCGGCCCGAAGATAACTCCCATAAATCCGAACAACGGCAAACCGATGACTACTCCGAAGATGGTAATCAGCGGATGGGTGTCTGCCATTTTCTTTTGAAGGATAAAGCGAATCAAGTTGTCGGACTGTGAGACGACAATGGCTCCGTAAGCGGCAAGTCCGATGGCATTGAACCAGTCTCCGCTGATAGCCAGATAAGCGGCCACGGGAAACCATACCAATGCTGTGCCCACCATCGGAATGATGGTAGCAAAACAGGTGAGGAAGCCTAATAGTAAAATATTGGGCGCTCCGAAGATAAGATAGCCTATCATGGCAACACCCCCTTGAATGATAGCCAACAGAGGGATACCGATAGCGTTGGAGCGTACAATCATATTGATTTCGTGAATCACTTCCTGTGTATTTGTCTCGTTGAACGGAAGAATGGCATTGACATATGCTTCCATCTTTTTCCCGCCTATCAGCATGAAGTAGAGTACAAATACCATGACAAACAGATTGATGGCAAGGCTGCTGACGCTTTCCATGATTATCTGTCCGATGCGGGGGAGAATGGAGACTATGAACGATAATGTATCTTTGCCCAGTACATCATATCCCGTCTTTTCCTTGATAAACTCCGCTACTTGCTGAATGGGTTCGACCAATGTCTGTGGAGCCAGATTGATGTCCTGAAGTTTGTTTACTACCAGCCATATTGTCAATCCGAGAGGGACAAGAAACACCAGTACGGTTTCTGCCGTAATCAATAGCGCGCTGACACTGCGTTTCATTTTTCGCTTTTCTGTCAGGTGGTTCATTTGTGTACGTACCAGTATATAGATGGTGAGTGCTCCCAGCAATCCCCCCAAAAAAGGAGTGATTTGCCGGAAGATGATAACTCCCATAAACAGGATAATAACAATGAGAGAATATTTCCAGTATTGTTCTTTGGTGCTCATATCGTGCGATTCGTTCGTTTATATAATAATAAACACGAAAAGCGCGGAAAGGTTTGTTTTATAGCGGCATATCCATATGAAAAACAGTTTTGCCGGGGTTGCTCTCCTGAATGGTGAGATGCCCGTCGTGAAGGCGGATGATTTGTTTGCAAAGGTTTAATCCGATGCCGCTGCCTTCTGATTTGGTGGTAAAAAAAGGAATAAAAATCTTTTCCTGCAATTCGGGCGGAATGCCCGGGCCGTTGTCCGCAATGTCGATGGATATGCGTTCGTCTTGTTGTGCGTGGATACTGATTCTTCCTTCTTCTGTTCCTTCCAGTGCTTGCATGGAGTTTTTCAGAAGATTAAGCAGGACTTGGGAGAGTTGGTTCTCGTCGCCTTTCATGTAAATGGTTTCGGGTTCACAGGTCAGTGTGAAGATGATATTGCTTTCTTTGAAGTCGCCGGACAGGAGCTCACGGAGATTCTCCAGGGTTGCCGTAAGTGAGAAAAGTTTCTTTTCGGGTTGCGGCAGGTAGGAGAGATGGCGGAAGGATTCGGTAAATTGTAACAGGCGTTCGCTTTGCGCTTGAATGATACGGAGTCCGCGAACCGCTTTCTCGTTAATGTCCGGATAGGTGGACAGTGTTTGTGACAGGGAGATAATGGGGGCGATGGTATTCATTATCTCATGGGTGAGTACGTGGCTTAATTTGTTCCACGATTCACTTTCCTTGTCGCTAAGTTCGTCGCCGATGTCCTTGATAGACAAGAGGGTTATTGTTTCATCTTGTAGTTTCATCCGGCTTTGCGAAAGGCTGAGATGCTCCTTTCTGCCTTTTTCTTGCAGAAGGGATTCCAGTTGCCGGTATTGGGTTAATTGCTGGCATCCTAATAAGGAAAGGGCGGTGCTGTTTGCCATGATTATCTTTCCGGTAGAATCCCATGCCAATACGCCACTGGGTACTTCTTCCAGGAGTGAGCGGTAGAAGTGTTCCTGTTTGGAGTATTCTGATTGGGTTTTGGCGAGCAGAAGGTTGATGCGGTTGAGAGAGCGGTTCAGTTTTTCCTGTTCTTTGCTGACGTTTTGTTCGGGGAAGTAAAGCATATTGTCCTTATCTTCTATGGCGTCGAAAAAGATACGCAGTTTTTGGTTGAATGAATTCAGTTTGTTTACCAGTCCGCTGATTTGGAGGAAGGAGCAGATAATTAATAGTGTGCCTATCACAAATCCGCGTTGTGAGATGATAAGCCAGGCGCCTGTTCCCGAGGTAGCGAGAATAAGCATGACGTGTAGCAGTATAATCCAATAGAGGTGGCGGCTGAATATCATGCTGTTCAGGGTTTGAAGCGTTTTAGTTTGTTGTAGAGTGTCTGACGACTGATTCCCAATTGTTCGGCGGCAGCAGTCAGGTTTCCGTTGTTTTGCAGGATAGCTGTTTCGATGGCTTGTCTTTCCACTTCTTCCAAGTTGGGGACAGTGCTGGTAGTTTGCGGTTTCCAGCTCTGTTTTACCAGAATGTCTTTGGGACGTATCACGTTGCCTTCACATAAGATAACGGCTTTCTCGATGGCGTGCTGCAATTCCCGGATATTGCCCGGCCAGTGGTAAGAGCGTAGTTTCTCTATCGTTTGCTCATGCATCCGCATTTCCGGACGTTGGTATTTCGAAGCGAAACGGTGGAGAAAGGTTTCGATGAACAGAAGTATATCGTCTCCCCGTTCCCGCAATGGGGGGATTTCCAGATGGATAGTGTTGATACGGTAGAATAAGTCTTCGCGGAATAATCCTTGTTTCACCATTTCCGGAATGTCTTTATTAGTAGCGGAAATGAGGCGGATATCAACGGGGACGACTTTATTACTTCCGATTCGGGTGATATTCCTGTTTTGCAGTACGGTCAGTAACTTGGCTTGTAGTGCAAGGGGAAGATTCCCAATCTCATCCATAAAAAGCGAACTGCCGCTGGCGGCTTCGAACTTTCCCGGACGACTTTCGTAGGCGTCCGTAAAAGCCCCGCGCTCATGGCCGAAAAGCTCGCTCTCGAAAAGGGATTCGCTGATAGCTCCCATGTCGATACTTGACATGGAGCGGGTATTGCGTGGAGACAGGCGGTGTATCTCTCTCGCCAGCATTTCCTTTCCGGTTCCGTTTTCTCCGGTTATGAGGATATTGGCGTCGGTCTTGGCTACTTTATTGACTACTTTTATTAATTGTAGCATGACGGGAGAATGTCCTATCAGCATTTCCTGTTTGTTCGGATTGCCGGAGCCGACAGTTTGGCTCTTTGATTTTGGGGAGCTTTTCCCGTTGGATTTATGATTGTATGCTTCCTTTATTTTCTGAACCAGTGTCCGGTTATCCCAGGGTTTGAGAAGAAAATCGGTAGCTCCGTTCTTCAAGGCTTTTACGGCAAGTTCTACATCTCCGTAGGCAGTCAGCATCACCACAGGCAGCGTGGGACGGATTTCGTGAATACGTTTTAGCCAGTACAATCCTTCGTTGCCGTTATTGATGCCTGCCGAGAAATTCATGTCAAGGATTACAATATCAATGGAAGTGGTAGTAAGCAGTGTTGTTATCTGATTAGGATTGGTGGCTGTACGGACTGTATTGAACTCGTTCTCGAGTAAAAGTTCCAGCGAAGCCAACACACTTTTATTATCATCTACTATTAAAATAGTTCCGGTTTCCATATATGTAAGATTGGGGGTATCTGTCTGGGTTGAACGATTCTTTAAGTTTTCGGGTAAAGATATTCGTTTTTGCTTTTTCCTGCAAGGGAGTGTCCAATAATTAGACGTTTTATAATGCATTTCTTGGAACATGACTTTATTCAATGTTTCGTTTAAGGAATATTCATAGCTCGAGCGTTGAATAATGGCTGTTTGCACACAGCTTATAATGCTTTTTATTGATAACGTCCAATTTTTAGACGTTATGGTGTGTAATAATTGGACGGGAACGATAAAGCAATGTATGTCATCTATCTTGTAATCAGTGATTTAAATATTGTGGCATTATGTTTGCTTTTTTATTCGTATAGAACACAATCGCATATATACTGAAGAATGAGGAACATATTCTTTTTATTGGTTTTATTGCCCGCCATTGCGTATACTCAGCCTGCAATGAGTTTGGACGAATGTATCCGTCTGGCATGGAAGCAGAATCCCTCTATACGGAATAGTGCTATCGACATGAAGGAAGCACGAACGGATTATACCGCCGCTATCGGTACATTCCTTCCTCGTATAGTAGCCAACGCGGAAACGGGAAAGCGTTTCGGGCGTTCGATAGACCCGGATACCAATGGCTATACGGAAAAGACTTTTGAAGAGGGAACAGTAGGTCTTGATATGACTTTATCTTTGTTTGAAGGTTTTTCGCGTATCAATCAGGTTCGTTTTCGGAAAATAAACAGGGAACGCAGCGAGTGGGAACTGAAAGACAGGCAGAATGAACTCGCTTATCAAGTGACGGACGCTTACTACAAACTGGTTTTGGAAAGAAAACTCTTGAATCTAGCTTTGGAACAAAGCAGGTTGAGCGAACGATACTTGAAACAAACCGAGACATTTGTGGAACTGGGTTTGAAATCCGTCTCCGATTTGCAAGAGGTGAAAGCCCGCAGGGAAGGGGATATATATCGTTATCAATCCCGTGCCAATAGTTGCCGATTGTCATTGTTGCATCTGGAACAGTTGATGAACTTTCAACCGGGTGATACACTTGTCATTCGGGATACGATTGCCGAATTGAGTAAACTCCCGTTGCTTTCACTCCCTTCTACGGAAACATTGTATGGGCAATCGTTGGAAACACTTCCTGCCATGCGTATGATTGGCTTAAAGCAGAAAGCCGCCCGCAAGGAATATGCGATGGCAGGCGGAGCTTTTTCTCCTTCTGTGTATGCCCGCTTTACGGTAGGTTCCAATTTCTATAACACAGCATTTTCCGCCAGGCAATTGCGGGATAATATAGGAAAATATATCGGCATCGGTATCTCTTTCCCTTTGTTGAGCGGCTTTGAACGTCTGACGAATCAGAGGAAATTGAAACTGAACTTGTATCGCCTGAAGAATGAAGAAGAACTGGAGAAGCAGCAGTTATATACCGACATTGAGCAAACCCTTCTTTCCCTACATGCCGGCTATACGGAACATCAACAGGTATTGCAGCAATTGAGTGCGGAAACTCAGGTCTTGAAAGAATCCGAACGAAAGTGGGAAGAAGGGCTTATCTCCGTCTTTCAGTTAATGGAAGCCCGCAATCGTTTTATCTCTGCCAAAGCAGAACTGGTTCGTGTGCGTTTGCAGGTAGAAATGATGATGAAACTGGAGAAATATTATCGGGAAGGGACTTTCTTATAAAGGCAGAATTCATACGTCCTCGAATAACAGAGTGGATGCTTCCCGAATAACAGAATTAATATTTCCCGAATAACTAATTTATAATAACCCTATTTTGACTGATTCCTTATGGATACACCTATTGAACGCAAACCCGGCATTACCCGTAAACACCTATATATAATAGGTGGCATAGCCTTTGGCATTGCCGTTATTTTATATTTCATATTCAGGGATACCGCCTCTTCCATGACTGTGGAGAAAGAACGCCTGACGATTGCTACCGCCCAACAAGCGGAATTTAATGATTATATCCGTGTTATCGGTCAAGTGATGCCCAGCCGGATAATCTACATGGACGCCATTGAAGGCGGACGCGTGGAAGAACGCCTGAAAGAGGAAGGCGCCATGGTGAAGGCGGGTGATGTGATTCTGCGCCTTAGCAACCCTTTGCTGAATATTGGTATCATGCAAAGCGAAGCCGACCTTGCCTATCAGGAAAACGAATTGCGCAATACCCGAATCAGCATGGAACAGGAACGCCTGCAACTCAAGCAGGAACGCATCGGGCTGAACAAGGAACTCACGTTAAAGAAACGCCGTTATGAGCAGTACAAGCGTCTGATAGAAGAGCAACTGATAGCCCGCGAAGATTTCCGCCAGGCAGAAGAAGAGTTTGAGGCTGCGAAAGAACAGCTTACGGTAATTGACGAACGTATCCGCCAGGATAATATCTTCCGCGAAAGTCAGATTGGCAGTCTTGACGAGAATATACGAAATATGAAACGAAGCCTTGTATTAGTCCGTGAACGCTTGGAAAACCTGAAGATTAAAGCTCCGATTGACGGGCAGGTAGGTAATTTGAATGCGCAAGTCGGGCAGTCTATTTCGGCAGGTGAGCATATCGGGCAGATTATTACTCCTGATTTGAAAGTGCAGGCGCAGATAGACGAGCACTACGTAGAGCGTGTGCTGACCGGACTTCCGGCAGACTTTACGCGTGACGGGAATACCTATAAACTGGAAGTAACCAAACCTTATCCCGAAGTGAAAGAAGGGCAGTTCCGTACTGACCTTGCTTTCATCTCGGAACGACCGGAGAATATACGTGCCGGACAAACCTATCATATCAATCTTCAATTGGGCGACCCCGCGCAGGCCATTCTTGTCCCCCGTGGCGGATTCTTCCAAATTACCGGCGGCAGATGGATGTATGTTGTCGATGAAAGTGGTAAATTTGCAACGCGGCGTCCTGTGAAGATAGGGCGTCAGAATCCACAGTATTATGAGGTGACGGAAGGTTTGTCTCCGGGCGAGAAAGTGATTATATCCGGCTATGAGTTATTCGGAGACAATGAGAAACTAATACTAAAATAATGGCTTGATGTGCATAAGTACTTGCAAGCCGATTAAAAATGATTCACCATGATTAAAACAGAAAAATTATCCATGCTTTTCACCACAGAAGAAGTGCAGACAAAAGCATTGAACGAAGTCTCTTTACAAGTGGAACAAGGAGAATTTGTAGCCATAATGGGCCCTTCGGGATGCGGCAAGTCCACGCTGCTGAATATTTTGGGTACACTTGATTCTCCTACTTCCGGCTCTTATTTCTTTGAAGGGAAGCAGGTGGATAAAATGAGTGAGAACCAACTGACAGCTCTCCGGAAGGGTAATCTCGGCTTTATCTTCCAGAGTTTCAACCTGATTGACGAACTGACCGTATATGAGAATGTGGAATTGCCCCTTGTTTATATAGGTGTAAAAGCCGACAAGCGCAAAGAAAGGGTAAATAAAGTACTCGAAAAAGTGAACCTGCTGCATCGCGCCAACCATTATCCCCAGCAACTGTCCGGCGGACAGCAACAGCGTGTAGCCATTGCCCGCGCCGTAGTGACGGACTGTAAATTACTCCTTGCCGACGAACCTACCGGAAACCTGGACTCAGTGAATGGCATAGAAGTAATGGAGCTGTTGAGTGAACTGAACCGTCAGGGAACTACCATCATCATCGTTACCCATTCCCAACGGGATGCAATGTACGCACACCGCGTCATTCAATTGCTGGACGGACAAATCGTAGCCGAAAACATCAACCGCCCGCTGGAAAAGAACACGTCACCTAAAAACGAAACCGTATGATAGGAAATTACTGGAATAGTGCCTGGCGGAATCTGATGAAACGGAAAAGGTTCAGCTTCATTAATATATTCGGACTGGCGATTGGTATGGCATCGGCACTGCTGATTCTTACCTACGTGACTTTTGAATTCAGCTTTGATAAAATGCACACGAAGTATGACCATATCTACCGTGTGCAAAGTACGTTTCACGAAGGGGAAGTGCTGACCGACTACTGGGCAAGCAGCTCCTTTGGATATGGTTCGGCAATGAAAGAGAATCTTGCCGGAATAGAGGATTATACCCGAATCGGCTCCCTGCTCCAACCGGAACAAATAGTGAAATACGGTGAACTGACCTTGCGGGAGAATCAGATAGCGTATGCCGAACCCGGCTTTTTCCGCCTTTTTGATTTCGAACTTCTGAAAGGCGATAAGAAAACCTGCCTCTCCATGCCGAGACAAGTGGTAATCACCGAACGCATCGCCCGCAAATATTTTAAGGACGAAGACCCTATCGGAAAGATATTCATCTTTACCGGGGCATACGACAAGATATCGTGTGAAGTGACCGGAGTGATGAAAGAAATGCCTTCCAACTCGCATATACATTACAGTTTTCTGATTTCGTATAAATCTCTGCCTAAATATATGCAGGAATATTGGTATAAACACGAGGCTTATACCTACGTCCTGCTCGACTCTCCCGAAAGGAAAGCGGAAATAGAGAAAGAATTTCCCGTAATGGCGGAAAAGTACAAGACGGATGAAGCACTGAAAAACAAGACATGGGGAGTCTCTTTAGTCCCTCTGGCGGATATACACCTCACCCCGCAAGTAGGATACGAAGCGGAGACAAAAGGAAACCGTTCTTCGATGATTGCCTTGATTTTCGCTGCCATTGCTATTTTGGCTATTGCCTGGATAAATTATATAAACCTCACCGTAGCCCGTTCGATGGAGCGTGCCAAAGAAGTAGGAGTGCGGCGGGTAGTGGGAGCTTTCCGCAAGCAGTTGATTCACCAGTTCCTGTTTGAAGCATTAGTGATGAACCTGATAGCTTTTGTACTCGCCGTAGGATTGATAGAACTGATTCTTCCGTACTTTAACCAACTGGTAGGCCGTACCGTTACCTTCTCCGTTTGGCTGATGGATTATTGGTGGATTCTATTGGTTCTTGTATTCATTGCCGGGATATTTCTTTCCGGATATTATCCGGCACTGGCTTTGCTGAACCGGAAACCGATTACGTTATTGAAAGGAAAATTCCTGCATAGCACATCCGGCGAACGGACACGGAAGGTATTGGTTATCATTCAATATACAGCTTCGATGATATTGCTTTGCGGCACATTGATTGTCTTTGCGCAATTGAACTTTATGCGCAGCCAGTCTTTGGGAGTTAAGACGAATCAGACATTGGTGGTCAAGTTCCCCGGACATACCGAAGGGCTGAATACGAAACTGGAAGCGATGAAAAAAGCGATAGCACGTCTTCCGTTGGTACATCGGGTCACTTTCTCCGGTGCTGTGCCGGGCGAAGAAGTGGCGACCTTCCTTTCCAACCGCCGCACCAACGATGCCCTGAAGCAGAACCGCCTGTATGAGATGCTTGCCTGTGACCCCGATTATGTGGATGCCTATGGATTGCAAGTTGTAGCCGGAAGAAGTTTCTCGGAAGATTATGGAGACGATGTAGATAAACTGGTGATTAACGAAACGGCTGTACGTAATCTGGGTTTTGTATCTAATGATGAGGCGATAGGGGAGTTGGTGACCGTTGAATGTACCGATGCTCCGATGCAGATTATCGGAGTGGTGAAAGATTATCATCAACAGGCATTGAGTAAGAACTATACACCTATCATGCTGATTCATAAAGATAAGATTAGCTGGCTGCCACAACGTTATATCTCTATCGTGATGACTTCCGGCGACCCTCGTGAACTGGTATCGCAGGTACATGAGATTTGGAACCAATATTTTGCGGATTCCAGTTTCGATTACTTCTTCCTCGACCAGTTTTTCGACCACCAGTATCGCCAGGATGAAGTATTCGGTGTGATGATTGGCTCTTTCACCGGACTGGCAATTTTCATTTCCTGCCTGGGACTTTGGGTATTGGTCATGTTTTCATGTTCCACACGTACCAAAGAAATGGGAATACGCAAAGTCCTCGGAGCTTCCCGTTGGACACTTTTCTATCAGTTGGTCAAGGGATTCTTCCAGTTGATTCTGATAGCGGTCGTCATTGCCCTGCCGATAGCTTGGTTTAGTATGAATGTCTGGTTGAGCCATTATGCCTTCCGTACGGATTTGAAAGCGTGGTTCTTTATTGTACCTGTATTGCTGATGCTGTTTATCTCATTCGTAACGGTAGCTTTCCAGACCATGAAGATAATAATGAGCAAACCTGCCCGTTCTTTACGATATGAATAATCTCTGAATCACTCTATCGGGTATTCGTTAATATCCGATAGATTTATGTTAAATGTTAACGAGTCTATTGCTTTTATTAAACCATGTTATAAGATGCGCCGCTTTGCTCCGAAAATTTGGAGATATGCGGAAAGTCCGTATCTTTGCAATGTGTTTTTCATAGTATTAGATTTAAGGTTAACAAAAAAGATTGGCTGTCTGGGATAGATAGCCTTTTTTTA
>PPYF01272998.1_pt1 | contig 14648 bp, 16 predicted proteins | sample 1559871 | NCBI WGS metagenome assembly PPYF01 (sample SAMN08240021, study PRJNA423297) | Human gut metagenome, whole genome shotgun sequencing project. | reverse complement strand
TCCGGGTGTCGTGGAAAAATCATCCTCGCCCGGAGGGCTTGCGGTATTTTTCCCGCCAACCTTGCATGTACGGGACACGACCTTTTATGGCCTGTAGTTACGGGAACTCCGGCCCCGAAAAGCCGGATCACTAAAAATAAATTGTTATGTCACAGCAGGTAACAAAAGAAAAGTACAGTATCGAAACACTCAGAGAGCGGAATGTTTCATACGACCACCAGCATTGGCTGACACAGGAAGATGTGGATATGGCCAACAGTTATGTGGAACTCATTGAGCGGACACGCTCTAAGATTACACCGCAAATCGGAGACAGGCTGGTATATGTAACCGAACACGGGGATTATTACGGAAACGCCCTTATTGACAGCAGGAGTGCAAAAGAAGGATATCTTTCCGTATGCGAACAGCCGTATGTGCCTTTCGTGTGGGAAGAGGACGGCAATATCCGTCTGAGTGTCAGCGGAGGCGCATTCCATTCCGTGAATCCGGAGGAACTGAAATTCCTGAAATGGACGGAAGGGGTGTTCAAGGACTGGGGGCATTGCGGTGCTTGCGCCAACGGTTCGGTGTCATTTCTGGCTAAGGTACCGTTATGGTTTTATGCCGAACCCAATCCCAGGTATGGAGATTTCACGACCGAGACCTACCGGAAGTTCTACCTACACAAAAGGGAGGAATCGGAAAACGGCAATCTCTATCAAGGCTTTGACATCGCTTTTCGGGACGAAGCCGAGTTCCGGCAGTTCCTGAAGGACTACGAAGGAACGGTGTTCAAGGGAAATTGGGATAATCAAATCGTGTTATGGTGTTTCCGTCGGGAATATGTGTTCTTACCTTCCGCCGAATGGGAAAAGATAAAAATCCCTGCCGTAGAGCGAAAGCTCAACTTCCATCCCGAGCAGGTCAAGATAGTCAAGGACATGGAAAAGCACATCACTTATTTCTACCGGATTAAACCGGATAATTTTTAACATTTAACCCTAACAGATATGCAAACGACAACAGCACCCAAGGCCGGCAACGCTCCCGACCTGCTTCAAGGCATTCTGAGCGTACAAGTGAGAAACGAGGACAAGATTACGGAACAGGACCGTGTCTATTGCCAGACGCAGCAAAACCTGCTTTACAAGACACTCGACCAGATTGACCGCTGGTACGCCGTCTTCAAGGAAGAAGCCGAACAATATCAAGCCGAACGTAAGTTCCATTACGAAGAAAACGGCAAGGTTTCCATGCGTGATTTCTACACTTACCATAACGACAGGGAAGACTATTCACACAACGAGTTCAAACCGTTTGACCTGATTAACGATCTGGTAGATAAGAACCGAAACGCCAACGCGAATTTTGCGAACCGCATCATTTCTTATTTCAACAGGACTTACAAAGTGTCGGTTCCTGAGTATAAAATAGACGAAAAGACCCTTCCGATGGGCTTCCGTCCTGTTTATGACACATATGTAGATGTAGTCATCGAACACTTGGGCGGCAAGAGTTTCCGGGAAACGGCCGTGGAAGAACTGCTCGCACGCCTGAGCAAAGTTGTCAGACCGGCATACTGGAGCAAAGTCAAGACGGAGTTGAAGAAGGACAAGATAATCTTTCCCGAAATCATCCGTTTCGACGATTTTTCCATGCAATACAACCAAAGGAACAGAATCTCCTACAACTACGGCGGAGAACTGGAAACCCTGTGTGCCGGCATTGCCTACGGTGCGGATGACATACTGAATGGAAATTCAAAGATGATTATCCGTTTTGATGACAACGACATTTCTGTCACAGACTGGTACGACCTTACGACCACCAATGCCGAGCAAATCCGATTCTACAAGAACGGACGTATCGATGTCCGGTTCAAGGACAGTGCGGCAGCCGAAAGTTGTTTCAAGCGTCTGCATCTGGATGAAATCACCCTAAGAGAAAACTGACCATGATAAGATTTACACAGCACCCCGTAAGGCAATCCTTGCGGGGTGTTTTCATTTTTAACGATAAACAGATAAAGTCATGTATGCCATCATCCCCCAACAGATACCGCAAGGTATGCGTGCCGAAGTCAACGAGAAGATACTTTTCGCCATAGACTCCGGCAAGAACCTCATTCCGGCGGAGAGCATCTACAACTGCTATACCGGTATCGGAGGGCTGCACAACCTCAAACAGTCCGACTTTGCCAGCTACCACGAGTATGCCGAAGCGAAGAAGGAGTTCGAGATGGGACAGTTCTTCACCCCGCATGAAATATGCCGGGACATGGTGGATATGCTGTGTCCTGTCTCATCCGAAATGGTTCTTGACATGTGTTGCGGTATGGGCAATTTCTTCAACCATCTGCCCAACCCGCATAATGCCTACGGCTTCGACATAGACGGCAAGGCCGTGTCTGTCGCACGATACCTCTACCCGGAAGCCCATATCGAGAAATGCGACATCCGGCAATACTATCCGGAACAACGTTTCGATGTTATCATCGGCAATCCTCCTTTTAACTTGAAGTTCGACTACAAACTGTCGCAGGAATACTATATGGACAAGGCTTACGATGTGCTCAATCCGGCAGGAATCCTGATGGTCATCGTGCCCTGTTCCTTCATGCAGAGCGGGTTCTGGGAGAAGACACGGATAGCCGGTATAAACGGCAGATTCTCATTTGTCGGTCAGACGAAGTTGGGCCCGTCAGCCTTTGCCGCAGTCGGAGTCCATGACTTCAATACGAAAATCATGGTATTTCTCCGTAAATCGGGCCACATCAAGATGCAGGCTTACAACGCGGAAGAATTCATAACGGCGGACGAGCTGAAAAAGCGCATCGGCGAGGCAAGGGCGATGAAACACCGGTTGCGTTTCGACCTGATGCGCGAAACCAACCGGATCAACAAGGAAGAACTTGAGCTGTTCGAGTACAAACTTGCCAAGTACATGTACGAGCTGAAGGCGCACGCCAAGTTGAACAAACATATAGACAAGGCGGAAGCGTTGGTCACGAAGTTCCGTAACCAGAAACCGCCTGAGAACGCCACGCGGGAGCAGGTGGAGCAATGGGAGAAGAACAAACTGACCCCGAAGAAAGTGCTTGCCGTCATCCGCAGGTACATCACCTCGCAAAATACCGTACCTCGCAAGGAAGTGGCATTGGTGAAGACCTCATACGGCTTCAAACTGAAACAATATGCTCCGCGACTCCTTGACAAAGTTCCGCACAAGGCGGCAAGTATCAACGACCTCGTGCTGGAACGTACTGAACTGCCCATGCCGGAAGTGCCGACAGAAAAGAACATGCATCAAATCCGTGCGGCGGAGAAACTGATCCGACGCAAGCGGAGAGAGTACGAAATGCAGAACCGGCAGTTCCCGGAAATGGAGGAAGATGGCAGGCTGAAAGAATACCTGGACCGGTGTGCATTCATCAACAAGGACGGCGAGACCTGCGAGTTTACCACGCTCCAGAAACACGACCTGAACCTCGTCTTGCAGAAACGCCACGCGCTGCTGAACTGGCAGCAAGGCTCTGGCAAGACAGCCGCCGTGTACCATCGTGCCAAATACCTGCTCAAATTCCGCAAAGTACGGAATGTCATCATACTGGCTCCTGCCATCGCCACCAATATGACATGGATACCCTTCCTCTCGATAAACAGGGAACAGTTCCGGGTGGCAAGGAACAATGCCGACCTGGAAGCTGTGCCGGAAGGCGTGTTCATCGTCCTATCCACCTCCATGCTCGGCAAGCTGAAACGGGGCATGGCAAGGTTTGTCAAACGCAGTTCAAGAAAACTGTGCCTTGTTTTCGACGAGTCGGACGAGATAACCAACCCGTCGTCACAACGTACAAGGCATATCCTCGGTCTCTTCCGCCGCCTCAAATACAAGATACTCGACACCGGTACGACCACACGCAACAACATCGCCGAACTGTACAGCCAGTTTGAGCTGTTATATAACAATTCCATAAACATGGTCTGTTGGAGCAGTCGTGTGTACCACGAGAACAGGGACAAGGAGATAGAGGAAGATAACAATCCGCACTATGGTGAGCCGTTCCCCGCTTTCAGGGGGCATGTGCTTTTCCGGACACATACCGTCAGCCCGTCCGACGGCGAGCGTGAGGTTTACCGTGTCATCATCGAGGAGTTCTGCCGCATCTGCGAACTGTATTACAACAGCACGGGGGATGCAAAGAAGGATGCCGGACTCCGGCTTATGCGCCAGATCAAGCTGCTCATCAAGGCCTGCTCCGTCCCACACCTGATAGAGGGCTATTCCGGAGACGGGATTCCGAACAAGACAAGGTACATCGAAAGGCTGGTACGGAAGATACCCGGCAAGGTGGCTGTCGGCTGCACGTCCATAGCCGCATTCGACCTTTACGAGAGCCGTCTTCGCGAATGTTTTCCTGACCGTCCCGTATTTGTGGTCAAGGGCGACGTGGCGTTCAAGAAACGGCAAAGCATCGTGACGGAGTTCGATTCCACCATCAACGGCATACTGGTATGCACGCAGCAGAGCCTGAGCAGTTCGGTGAACATACCCACCTGCAACGACGTGATACTTGAATCCCTGCAATGGAACATCCCGAAGATGGAGCAGTTCTACTTCCGTTTCATCCGTCTCGACTCCAAAGAGCTGAAGGACGTGCATTATGTCACCTACAAGGACTCCGTGGAGCAGAACCTGATGGCGCTGGTGCTTACCAAAGAGCGGCTGAACGAGTTCATCAAGACGGGCGAAGTAAAGGAACAGTCGGAAATCTTCGAGGAGTTCGACGTCACCATGTCCGTCATCGAGAGCCTGCTGGTCAGGGAACGGGACAGCGAAGGCAAGATACACATCAGCTGGGGAAGCCAGCGCATCATGAACTGAAAAATGGAAAAACAAATGAGAAACCGCAGATTCCATTCCACAGGCAAAGGTAGCCCGCCCCCTTACCGGCAGGGCAAGGTCATGCCGCAAGCGGTTTTCGGGAAAATCATCCTCGCCGGAGGCTCCGGTATTATCCCGAAAAACCCTGCACTGCCGGGGTGCGGACCTTTTGGAGCCTGTGGAATGAAATCCCCGGTTCCGAATCATAAACTATAATGAAGAATATCATGGACTTGAATCAGGCAGAAGTGGCAGTGACCACGCAGCATCTCATAGACATGGGGCAGGAAAAAGACAACCTGCTGCAAATGTCCGACTTCGGCGACATGGGGGAATTCCTGTGCACCTGCTCCGAACTGTTTCCCGAAGAGGAAACTCCGGAATACAGGTACACGAGATGGGAGGAAATCCCGGACCTGCTCATCAACCGGGAATGGCTGTGTTCCAACTTCTTCGAGATAAGGGAGGCGATGGAACAGCTGGAGGAACCCGACAAGGATTGCTTCTTCGACTGGTGTGACCGTTACGGGCATGACATCAGTACGGAAGACCCGCACCTGCTGGTGGCGCACTATATCGAACTTTATGGAAATGCGGCCTATATCGACGATGAGCCTTGCCCGGACAGCGGGGATGACAGCCTGCTGTACTATCCGGGCATATCAAGCAACTATTTCGACACGGGTATTCCCCGCTTCGAGGTATTCGATGACAATTACGATTAAAGCGTATAAACATATACAAGATGGAAATCAACTTCAAAGGACCGGTAATGCCGGTTGACCCCTATTCGCAAATGGCGTTTGTGGAGATACTGAACATTCTCCTGACGGCAGGGCACATCGTGGATGTGAACAGGTTCCTGATAAACAGGAATGCCAATCCGCTATTCGGCTCGTTGTCAGGATATTTCAGATGGTCATTCTCCGACAACCACTTTACCCTGTGGCAACGGGTGGAATACAACTCGCCGCTCTGCTTCAGCCGGCGCATATTCAGCATCCATTTCGGGATGCTGGCAAGCCGTGACAGGAAAAGAGACAATACGGTAATGAACTAAAAACATATCAATATGAGTCACCAGGTAATTACAAGAATGGCATACAATGCCAAAACCAAGCAGATAGAAACTTGGCAGCATTCCAACAACGTGTGGCCGACAACAGACCATTTTTATGCATTGGATGTGAAAACAGACGAACAGATGTTTGAATTCATAACATTGATAGCAAACGGATTGTGGCAAGGGCGCAAATGGCGTAAAGCATTCAAGACACTTTTTGAAGAATATCCGGAATTGGTCAGGTCCTCATACGAGCACGAGCTTAGAGGCCAACCTTGGAAGGCATACTGTGCCATTTGCAAAAAATATGAGGAACTTGCCCAAAGCAAATGCAATGAAATAGTTGCGCGATTCAGGCAACTTACCGGGATTGTCGTACACAGGTAACAGAAATGGATGAACAGAAAACATTGACATTGGATTTCATCAAATCCCTGATGGAACCGGCCTATACACTAATATGGACGGACTACAATGACAATCTTGACAATCATTGCGGACTGATTCAAAAATGCCTTGACAGCAAGAGCCGCGAACATTTGTGGGAAAAGGCAGACGAGTGGTACAGCGATGCCGAATGGGAAGCTGTCCGTGAGATTATTGCGAAACTGAAAGAGGAATGTGCCGTATTCCATGACTTTGACGGGGAAGCGGTCGATGACTTCTTCGATGAATACGAAGATGAAATCCGTGACGAGATTTACAGCCGCAACGATTCGGACGTGGTGAAGGAATTGGTAAGGCACACGGACGACATTCCTATCCGTGTGGAGATGCTTTCCAACTATGACTGCATCAACTCCAACTGGTTTGAATCGCAAGGCGGTTACAGGTACGAGGAATCCTACTTCGGGGACATGGTGGACAGCCTGAACCTCAATCCGGCGAGAGTAAAGAAAATCTTGACAGAGCACGGCTACAGGGCTTACGGGCGTTTCCCGAACCGTAAGAACCGGAACGGCAAGGAGCAGGTTTCCTACGAACAATTCTACGAGGAACTTATCAATTCCTGCTGCGGGGCGAACCTGCTGACTTACATCGGCAGGGTAAGCCTGAAAGAGCTGTATGAAGCCGACTTTTCATTGAAAGAGGTCATTATCCCCAAAGGCAACTGTTGCGGACTTTTCAGTTCGACGTATGGTGGTGGAAGCCTGCTTGAAATGGAACTGAAACGGGACGTAAAGCTGAAATTGGAAGTCAAGGACTATCATGGTTTCCGCTTCCGGCTGGATGACGAACGTTCCAAATATGACTGTTCGGTCCGGCATGTATATGGGGTGGACGACTCCTTTTTCGGAGATGCGGTTCGCATTGTATCCTGATAAAATCAACTAATCAACAATCAAATCATAGAAGATTATGGAAAAATACGATGTAAAAGTAAGGTACATCTTCGAGGGTACTTACACAGTGGTGGCGGAAGACCGTGAAGAAGCGGAAAGCATGGTGGCGGAAGACTGCGGTCTGGTATTGGGCGGCAACATCCACACAACGCGGGATGACGATGAAGTGACGGACTGGAAGTTCGGTTGTCATCCGGACTTGCAGGTTCTCTCCGTAAGGCAGCGAGGCGGGAAATCCCCCATGTCGGTGTTCGGAGACAGGATCGAAGAACTGCGAAAAGACATCATCGAAGCGATACGGCAGTTGCTCCATGACCATGCCATGAACGCGATACGGTTTCCGGAAGAGGATTATGACCCGGTCTGGGTGATATGGTTTGGCAAGAACGGAGACCCCTACGAATGCAGGGTGACAGGACTCCGGGTAACGGACAGCAGCCTGACCGTCCTTGCCGAAGAGAAAGAAAGCGGTGATGAAGTGGAATGTTACAGCCCGTTCGAACTCGGAGCCAGTAACATCGACTGGCTTTCCGGAATGTATGAGGCTGTATGGCAGCAACTGGAAGAGAGCAAAAAAGTAGAACCACAAACTGAAGAACAATGAAATATCAAGCGGAAAACGCAGTCTCCAGCTTCTTCTACTATATGTGGAACGCCTGGAGCAAGGAAGAATGCAAGGCCGTATTTGGAGATATGTACCGGCACTTCTGGGATAAATGGTCCGCATTGGCGGACAAGTCCATATTCGGCGCGGCGGAACGGTTCTTTGCCGAGTTATCGGAAAACAACCAGAAATTGCTCGTGGAACGTGCCGTTACACTCTATGACGGCAGGGCTTTCAGAAAAGAGCCGGACGATTCCGACATCCTTGTCTGTAAAGAATGCGGTTCACGGCAGTTGGAAATCCAAGCATGGATAAACGCCAATACGGATGAACGTATCAGCTATGTGCATGATGACAATAACGGGCTGTGGTGCGATGGGAAATGGTGCGAAGAATGTGGCGTTCAGGTCTTTTTCTGTACTAAGGCGGAGTTCACACAAAAGATGCAGGGCTGGTGGGAGTCGTGCGGTTTTGAAACAAAGGAACAAATCACAGGGTTGAAAGTCTGTGACTCTCCGCCTTCCGAAAACACGCAGACATTCATTGATGCGGCAGACCAATGGTGGAACAGCCGGGACTACGAACATAAACGGGAAATTTACAACAGGTATAATTCTAAAAACGAATAATATGCAGATTAACATCATTGAACAGATTAGCAACTCATGCAGTTGCAGCCATATGGAAGCGCAGGAATACTTGGATTCTGAAATCCGGTACCTGCGCGAGTTGCAGGAGGCGGACGACCTGAGGGAAGATGACATCGAAATGGCGTGCAGCAACCTCGGACTTGACCTTGACAACCAGGAATATTTTATCAACCGCCTCGCAGGGGCATAAATACCTATAGCTATGGCTTATTTTCATAACATACATTCATTGGCGGACCTGAAGAAGGAATACCGCCGTCTGGCATTGCAGCACCACCCGGACAAGGGTGGCGACACTGCCATCATGCAACAGGTGAACACCGAGTTTGAAAGGCTTTTTGAAGTCTGGAAAGACAAACCGGATGTCTCTGCCGCATCAACCGGGTATGAACATGACTATTCGGGTGCCACGGCAAAGGAATATACCGAGTACGTGTATAATGAATACCGTTGGAAAGGTCGCAACTACAAAGGGCAACATGCCCCTGAAATCGTAGAACTTGTGAGAACTTGGCTAAAGGAAATCTATCCGAGATATAAGTTCTCCGTCAGACGGGAGAACTACAATTCCATTTACATCAAACTGATGAGCGCGGACTTTGAGGCGTTCACCAGGGAATCCGGCAAAGTACAGGATCATATCAACCACTACAACATAGAGCGAAACCCCGATCTTACAGACCGTGCCAAGGAGGTGATGCTGAATGTCTGTGACTTTGTCATGTCATACAACTTCGATGACAGCGATGCGATGACGGATTATTTCCATACCAATTTCTACCTGACATTGGCTATAGGGAGTTACCGGAAGCCTTACAAGGTGGAACTGCCGAAACTTGACTGTAAGGGGAAGGACAAGCCGGAAGTGTTCAAGCATCCCGAAGGTCCGGCACACAAGGCCATCAGGCAGGCGTTGGGCACAGCCCGCTTTGATTTTATCGAGCACAGGAGGCATTCCGGCGAAATGATATTCGGAGAAGACCATTACGGCTCACACGGAGAGCATTATTTCTGGCCGAAGGATTATTCAAGCGCGAAACTGGCTCAGAAACGGATCGACAAATTGGAGAAAGCCGGTATTCGGTGCAAGCTTACAGGCTATAACGGCGGTTACATTCGTTTTATCGGCTACACTCCCGAAGCAGAAGCGTTACTGGAGAAGGAACGACAGGAATACATCACCGCCCATCGGCAATGGCAAACCAAACAGACAGTAATCAATTAAACTTATCAATATGGAACCGAACAATTTGAACGAATGGTGGGGCGGACAGCCCGACGGACTGAAACAGGCATTCTCTCTTTTTCCCGATGGACGGTGGAAAGAGGCGGACCTGTATTTGCGAATCAATATCCGTAACTACTGCCTTCTGAAAAAAGGAGGGCTGCTTCCCGAAGACAAGGACCGCTCGATGCTCAGCGAGATTGTCTGTGAGCTGGCCGATACGGAGCTGTGCCGTGAGAAAGAACGAAGACGGGAATGAAGACGATGACTGTTTCCATGTGGTCTGCCGGATTGAAAACGTTTATTTTTCCAGCGGGCAGTATTCACGCCGGTTTCTCAAGGGAGAAGATTGCAGAGAGGAAGCCGCCACCTATTGCAGGAACTGGATTGCGGATACGCTTCAAAGTGCGGAAAGAGGAGCCTTCGTCAATTTGATCTCCGTTCGCGTGTTCGAGGCTCTCGGACTTGACACCACTTCCCTGGTGCAAGCCCGTGAGGAATATAAAAGAATACAGGAGCAGAAACGCAGGGAGCAGAAGGAGAAAGAGGCGGAAGAGCGCAGAGTGCAGGAAGAGCAACATCAGCGGCTACTCAATGAACAGAAAGAGAAATTCCTGGACGGGGAACGGATCACGGGAGAAATGTTCGTTGAAATCACCGGAAGGGACGGTTTTGACATCCATATCAGAACCAAAGGGACATTCAACAGGCATGTGAGGGGCATTGACAGGAACGGCACCGTCAGTTTCCGGAAAATCAAGGGCTGCCGGACTCCGGACTAACCGGTTATAGGCTTTAAGCTTTTGCAAATTCAGTACATATCCGGCATAGGGATTGGTCAGATCGGTATAGAAGAATACATCGGTAAATCCTGAGTGTTCCTCCACGACTTCACCCTCCAACGGAATCTCCTCCACATTGAACCGCTCCAGAGGCAGTTCTTCCAGACGGGTCTGTTCCGCATTTCCCAACACATTGAGGTTACGGTTAAACAGCACGAATCCTTTCTTCCTGTAATCCACACGCATACCGTACGGACGCTCCACAAGGAAAGCATCCGCCGCTTTCTTTATATAGTTTTCCATAAAACTGAAATTAGAATTGCAAAAATACATCTTTTGTCCGGCAATGGCGAACAAATCAGGAAGAGAATCGCCACAGACCATGCAAAGCACACTACCGTGTATTTTATTTCCCACCCTGCAAAGGTAGTCCCGTGTCCGGTGTACCCTGTCAAGGTCAGGCCCCTTGCGGGGTTGGCTGAAAGAAAATCATCCTCGCCTGACGGCTGCGGTATTTTCTTTCGCCAAACCTTGCGGGTACGATCACGGGACAGTCTGGCAGGCGAGAAATAAAAATACCGGCTCCCGGAGCCGGACGTGTTTAACAGATAAAATTCAAAAGTCATGAAAATCCTGAATGAAGAACATTTCGAGAATGTAAAGCGTTATGCCGAATCCATCGGTGACACCTCGCTCCAAAAATGCCTGGAGCGGTTGAAGAGCTGGGAAGAAAATCCCGACCATCCCTGCGAAATCTCACTCTACTATGACCATGCCCCGTACTCGTTCGGCTTTACACAATGTTATCCCGACGGAAGGACAGGCATCGTGGGCGGTCTGCTCTATCACGGAATACCGGACCGCTCTTTTGCCGTAACACTACAAAACGACATTGGCAGTAATGGAAAGACAACAGCAGTTTGACTTCCAGAAAAACGGAATTGAAGTGATGAACTTCGAGACGCTTCAGCGTACCTACAAGGAAAACGACATCTACAACAACCCGGTGCAAGGTATCTACCATTACCAGGTCATCCGGCGCATGATGGACATCTGCGAGAAATACAATCTCGACTATGAGGTGGAGGAAATCTTCGCGGCCCAGAACAGGAACAAGACGCAGCCGGGAGTAAGCATCCTTCCGCAGGTGGAACAGACACATGGCGAAAAAGCCGTGGAAGCGCACATCCTGCGCCGTATCTTCGCCACCATCCGGATCAAGGACTGGGAGACGGACGAACTGACCACAACATTGGTCGTCGCCTACCACCAGGACGGCATACAGGCAGCCATAGGTCCCTGCGTGCTAATCTGTCATAACCAGTGTATCCTTTCACCCGAGCGAAGTGTCTGCAATTACGGCAAGAAGAAAGTCTCGACGGAAGAGGTGTTCGAAACCGTGGACGGCTGGCTTGCCAATTTCGAGGTGAACATGAACGAGGACATCGAACGCATACAACGGCTGAAACGCCGGGTTATATCTATGGAGGAAATCTATATGTATATAGGTCTGTTGACCGCGTTGCGCGTCTCCCACGACAGTTCGGACAGGAATCTGTCATCCTCCGTGGAAACCTATCCTCTGAACCAAGGGCAAATTTCTATATTCACGGAAGAGGTGCTTAAACTGGCTATGACCAAAGGGCAGATTACCGCTTGGGAGCTATACAATATAGCCACAGAGATATACAAGCCCGGAAAAACGGACTTCCCGGCACTGATTCCACAAAACGGAGCAATGGCGGAACTACTGCTTTCCCATCTGCCGGAAGCAGCTGAAGTACAGGATGCCGTTCCGGTAAGCTGACATACAAGCCGCACAAATGGCCTGATTCCGACAATACGCATAAGGGAGAACCTGACAGTCGAAAACAACTGAAAGATTCTCCCTTTTTCATTTACTTCTCAAAAAGCAGCATATATTCCACTTTCCTTCTCCGTTCGATGCTCGGAACCACTTTCCCCTTGTAGCATCTGAAGGAGACATATTCCTTATAGATATCGCGGTCACCCGACTCCAGTTTTTTCAACAGCCGGCTCTTGGGTATTTTTCCATACCCTTTGATACGGGAACAGCCCACATTATACGCAAGAACACTAACGATCAAAGAATCACGTCCCAGATAACTGAACATACGGCACAACTTACGGAGGTCTGCTCTCAGAATGGAATCACCTTGTGCTTTTGTAATACTGTTGGTAAACCTCTCCCCGGGAAGAACTTTGTGCCCCCACCCGACATAAGGCCAATGCTTTTTCTCTCCATGCCAACCCTCGAATCGCTTGACACACTCGACCGCAATACTGAACCTGTCCGGACTTGCCTTTATCGGATTCTCCGCCCTCGACGGCATACCCGGAAAAAAGACCGTGATGGAAAGCACCGCAAACCATATTGCTTTTAACTTCATCATCTCGCTTTCAGAAGTGTAGTATAGCCTGAACACCTCCCTGTCAAGGGGATAGCGGTCATTGGGCAGCAACACCATCCCGTCATCCATACGGAGTGTACCCTTGCCGTCCGGCTGGAAATATCGGATGGTGTAGCGGGCATCGGAAAACCGTCCTTCACGTTTGAGTTCACACCGTATTTCCACCGTCTCACCTTTCACAATACGTGTGGGGACAGGCAGGGTCTCCACCTTGAACGGATAGGACTGCTGTACATCCATTTCATCATTGCAGGCGGACAACAGACAAGCCGCCAGACCCAGGAACAGGATTGCCATCATTCCGGCCAATTCTCTTTTTTTATTCAATGCATTCATATTCAATCAGATTTTAATACGTTATACTTAATTCTATTTTTACAGAAACTTGTTCTGCAGGTATTCGTTCAGATCCTTGTATCCTTTGTACAAAGAGGAACAGTCCACTATTTTATCCGCATAGCGTTTGCGGAGCGCCTCCAGCGTGCGCCGTCCGGCTTCGTCCCGGTCCAGGTAACAGTTGACTCTCTCATATCTGTCAAGAACGGGGAACGAGCGTTCCAGCAATGCCACCGAGTTCAGTACGAGATAGTCGTCGCCACATCCCAATTCGAGTTGCATCCACGAGAGGCAGTCGATAAACCCCTCGAAGAGATTGCAAGTATCCGAACCGTTGTCCATCAGCGAAATGTCTTTCGGAGAGAGACTGGCCTTAAAAAAGCGGTTGCGCACCTCGTACCCACCGCTGACATTCCTGAAACCGATGGCGAAATACCGCTTCCCGTGCAAGGTGTACCTGATCTCCTTGCAGTTCGGCATAGCCACATCACCGCTAATGCCACGTTCCGCCAGATAACGGAGCAGGACGCTGTTGTGCAGCGGTCCGGACTGTACCTTCGTGAAACTTTCCTGCCTATGGGAATCTTCCCTGTCATTTTCCCCGGAACGGGAAACGGTCTTGTGTTCGGGAGCAAGACCGCCCCATATCCCTGTGATGAACCTGGCCTGCGCCTTGAAATCCCCGCTGCCGATAAACTCCCCCGCAAGGGTGAATATGTCGCCTCCCTGTCCGGTACCGAAGTCATGCCATATATCCTTACGGACATTCAACTGGAACGAGGCGGTGCGCTCCTCCCGGTACGGGGCCAGATACCAATATTCATCCCCCCGTCTTCTTGCCGGTTCATATCCCATCCGTGCCAGAAAAACGGCGATTGGAATGTCTCTTATCTCTTCTATAGTCATAAGCGATACGGTTCTAATGGATTATGAATTTGACACCCAGACCGAATTGTGTCGTGAACAGGTCCAGCGAGCTTCCCCACAATACACGTTCCCGGATAGCGGCAAGAAGGACGATGCGGTCTGTCACGTATGCCTCAAGTTCCAGGGTTATCGCGCCGCCATAGACAAACGCATCCTTGGCGAGCAGCCTCGAACCGTCATACAGTATCCTCTCGCCCCAGTTCACGGTCTCATAGCCGGCCAGTGCGGAACCGCCGACCGAGAGGAAGACCGTCTTTGTCGGATCAGACAGGAATTTCAGATAATAGCCGCCTTCTGCCGTGAACTGCGCACGGGGTACGCTCGCATCCCGATACCCATAATTCTTCATCAGATACTCGGCGCCTATGACCCAGCGGTTGGCTTTTGGGGTGTATCCGGAAACGGCAAATCCGGTATAAT
>PPYF01103241.1_pt1 | contig 14653 bp, 14 predicted proteins | sample 1559871 | NCBI WGS metagenome assembly PPYF01 (sample SAMN08240021, study PRJNA423297) | Human gut metagenome, whole genome shotgun sequencing project. | reverse complement strand
GAACCAGCCAACGCCGTAGCACACGGCGGCAGCGATCACGACGTTGCGCGGGCCGATCTTATCGGAGATGCGGCCGGCGAAGATGCCCGTCACGGCCATGATGGTCTGGAAGACGGGGAAAGCCCAGGTAAGGGCGCTGGACCACTCGGGGTAGGCGGCGAGCAGGTTCTTGCTCACGACGGAATACAGCGCGATGGAGCTGATGAAGAACATGGTGACGCACGCGGCGGAAAGCACGACGGCGCGACCCTTGTTGGAGTTGGTGGAAGCCATTGGACTCTTTCTAATCGATACGGGGGAGGAGCGGGCGTGTCCGCGGGCCTCCCTGTCAGGTTGGTTTACTGGTCAGTCGGCTTGGCGACGCCGGACTCATCGGACCAAAGCTCGACACCCTTGTTCTTAAGGTAGTTGTCGGCATAGGCGCGGCGGCCGCCGGGCTTGGCGGTGAGGTCGTCCATCATGTTGGAGAAGCCGCCGTCGACCTTGATGGCGTCGCCGGTGGTAAAGTCCGAGCGCTTGGACGCCAGGAACATGACGGCGTTGGCGATATCGCTGACCTCGCCGATGCGGCGCGTGGCGATGAGGCGGCTGCGGCTCTTTTCGACCTCGGGGTCGGCGTAAAAGCTCGCCGACATCGGGGTCTTAACGAAGCAGGGCTCGACGCAGTTGGAGCGCACGCCGTAGGGGCCCCACTCGGCAGCGAGCATCTTGGACATCATGTTAACGCCGGCCTTGGTGGAGCTGTACACGCCCGAGAACGTCTCGGGGGAGTGGCTGGCGACGGTCGAGATATGCACCAGGCGGCCCTGGCCGGCCTTGATCATCTCGCGACCAAAGCGCTGCGAGGTGATGAAGTAGCCGGTGAGGTTGACGTTGATGACCTCGTTCCAGTCGGAGAGCGGCAGGTCCTCCATGGCTGCGAAGCGCAGGATGCCGGCGGTGTTGACGAGGACGTCGACACGGCCGAAGCCGGCGATGGTGGCATCGACGGCGGCCTGAACCTCGGCCTCGTCGGTGGCGTTCATCTTGTAGCCCTCGGCGTGGATACCAAACTCGGCGGCGAGGTCGGCGGCTGCGGTCTTGACCTTTTCCTCGTCCAGATCGAGCAGGACGACGTTGGCGCCGTTGTGGGCGAACTCGCGGCAAATCTCGACGCCCATACCGCCGAGTGCGCCGGTCACGGCGCAGACATCGCCCTCGAGCTTAAGCCAGTTGCTCATAGGAACTTCCCTTCTTGTGCCTCCCGGCGAGTCGCTCCCATTAATCGACCCACGTGGTTTTCGCAGGTTATCGTATGCTTTGCATTTGCGCAGGTGAATTGCATATTTGTTAGAATGGCGTTAACTGCAGGTTTACACCGTGCGATGCAGTTTATGCTCAATTGAGTGCGTAACCTGCGAAAACGACCCCCCTGTGGCACCATGTGGTTACGGGCGCGAAAACAGGAGATTGACGTGTACGATCGACGACTTGAGGCCATATCGGCCGCCGCGGAGCTGGGGAGCTTTTCGCGTGCGGCGGCAAAATTGCGTGTGTCGACTCCGGCGCTCGTCAAGCGGGTGTCGGGCTTCGAGGCCGAGTTCGGCATCACGCTGTTCGAACGCTCGCACTCGGGCGTCAAAGTGACGCCGGCGGGCACGCTGCTGGTAGATGATGCGCGCTCGATTATGCGGCAGTCCGAGGACGCGCTGCGCCGTGCCCGACGCGCGGCGGGCGATGGCGGTGCCGTGCGCCTGGGCGTGTCGATGATGTGCCCGGGGCGCCAAACGCTGTCGATGTGGTCGGGCATCCACGATCTGGAACCGTCGCTTCGATTTGAGATCGTGCCGGTAAGCGACCTCTACGCCGCGCGCGAATCCGTCATGCGCAGCCTTGGTCGCGAAGTCGATGTGGTGCAGTCGAGTTTTTCGACCCCACGCTGGGGCGACGCATGCCAAAAGCTCCGCATCGTCAATGTGCCGTTTTATATCGACGTGCCGCGCACGAGTCCGCTTGCGCGCAAGACGCGTATCACGGTTGCTGACCTGTGGAGGGTATGCGTCTGCGCGTACTGCGCCACGGCAACGACGCCATGGACAGCCTGCGCATCGACCTGTTGGCCGATGGCGGCGTGGACGTGATCGATGTGGATAGCTTCGACTTTGCGCTCTTTAACGAAGCCGAGGAAAAGGGCGACGCGGTGCTCACCTGCGGCGCATGGTCGGGGGTGCATCCGGCCTTTGTGGGCGTGCCGTTTCTATGCGGCCGCGAGGTGCCGGTCTTTCTACACTACCCGCTCGAGCCAACCCTCCAAGTACAAAAATTCGTCAACGCCATGGCCCAACTCCTCAAGTAGCTTACACAAAACGAGGCCCTGGCCAAACGGCCAGGGCCTCACTAACCTTTATTTCGATTTAAACGACGGGCTGATCACGCGTAGGAGGGTGCCCCGTGGGCGGCGGGGTATTTCCTCCGCGCGCAGTTTCGCAGCGAAGCGAGAATGTTTGAGCACGGAGGAATTACCCCGCCGCCCACGGGGCACCCTCCGTCAGTAACCGGTCCTACTCCAGCTCAAACGCACCCGTGTACAGCTGGTAGTAATATCCGCGCTTGGCGATCAGCTCGTCATGGTTGCCGCGCTCGATGATGCGGCCGTGGTCCAGGCAGATGATCGCATCGGAGTTGCGCACGGTGGAGAGACGGTGCGCGATGACAAACGTCGTGCGACCCTCCATGAGCTTGTCCATGCCTGCCTGCACGATGGCCTCGGTGCGGGTATCGATGCTCGACGTGGCCTCGTCCAGAATCATCGCCGGCGGATCGGCGACGGCGGCGCGCGCGATCGAGATCAGCTGGCGTTGGCCCTGCGACAATTGGGCGCCGTTGCCGGTGAGCATGGTGTCGTAGCCGTCGGGCAGGCGGGTGATAAAGTCGTCCGCGCCGGCGAGCTTGGCGGCCTTGATGCACTCCTCGTCGGTGGCGCTCAGGTTGCCGTAGCGGATGTTGTCCATTACGGTGCCGGTGAACAGGTTCACATCCTGCAGTACCACGCCCAGCGAACGGCGCAGATCGGACTTGCGAATCTTGTTGACGTTGATGCCGTCGTAGCGGATCTTGCCGTCGGCGATGTCATAGAAACGGTTGATAAGGTTGGTGATGGTCGTCTTGCCGGCACCGGTGGCGCCGACAAACGCGACCTTCTGGCCCGGCTTGGCAAATACGGACACGCCGTGAAGCACCTCGTGGTCGGGCGTGTAGCCAAAGTCGACGTTGTCCATGACCAGGTCGCCACGCAGCGGCACGTACTCAATCTCGCCGGTCGCGCGGTGCGGATGCTTCCATGCCCACATGCCGGTGTGGTGGTCGGCTTCCTCGAGCTTCCAGGTCTCGGGGTTCACCTGCGCGTTGACAAGGGTTACGTAGCCTTCGTCGGCCTCGGGCTCCTCATCGATGAGCTCAAAGATACGGTCGGCGCCGGCAAGGCCCATGACCACGGCGTTGATCTGCTGCGAGATCTGGCCGATCTGGCCGCAGAACTGCCTGGTCATGTTAAGGAACGGCACCACAACGGCAATGGACAGGCCCATGCCCGAGATGCTCAGATTAGGCACGCCCAGCGCCAGGAAGATGCCGCCGGCCAGTGCGACCAGCACGTAGAGCAGGTTGCCCAGGTTCATGAGGATGGGCATGAGGATGTTGGCGTACATGTTGGCCTTCTGCGAGACCTCGAAGAGCTTCTCGTTGCGCTCGTCAAAATCGGCCTCGGCGGCAGACTCGTGGCAGAACGCCTTGACGACTTTCTGGCCGTTCATGACCTCCTCGATATGACCCTCGACCACGCCGAGCTCGGTCTGCTGCGCAATAAAGAAGCGCGCGGAGTTGGAGCCGAGCAGCTTGGTCATAAAGGTCATAAACGCCACGCCGGCCACAATGACCAGGCACATCCACACGCTGTAGTACAGCATGATAAAGAGCACCGCGCAGATGATGATGACCGTCAAAAGCAGGTTGGGCAGCGACTGGCTGATCATCTGGCGCAGCGTGTCGATATCGTTGGTGTAGTGGCTCATGATGTCGCCGCGCTGATGTGTGTCGAAGTAGCGGATCGGCAGGTCCTGCATACGGTTGAACATCATCTCGCGCAGCTTCTCGAGCGAGCCCTGCGTGATGATGGCCATGGCGCGGTTCCAGAAGAGCGAGGACAGGACGCCGACGCCGTAGATGCAGGCGAGCGTCGTGACGAGCTGTAGGATCTGCGGGCGCGCGGCTTCCCAATCACCCGACTGCCACGATTCGCTAATAATCTGCAGAGCACTTTGAAGGAACATCGGGCCGATGGCGTTGATGATGGAGCAGAGCACCACGCCGGCAACGACGAGGGGCAAAAGCACGGGATAGAAGCCAAAGAGCGTCTTGATGAGGCGCGGCAGGGTGCCGCCCTTGCGGTTGAGCGCGCGCTCGGCGGTCGTTGCCTTACTCATGTGCCTCGCCTCCTTCCTGGGTCTGAGCTTGCGTTGCGGTCGTGTCGGTGTTGTCTACCGCCGTGGTCGTATCGCCGGAAACGTCGCCGGCGTCCTCGCCCTCGGCAGACATCTTGTTTTGCGAGGTGAAGGTCTCGCGGTAGATCTCGCTCGTCTTGAGCAGCTCGTCATGGTTGCCGATCTGCGCGATGCGGCCGCCCTCCATGACGATGATGCGGTCTGCATCCTGCACCGAGCTGATGCGCTGGGCAATGATGAGCTTGGTCGTGTTGGGCAGGTAGCTTGCCAGTCCTGCGCGAATCTTGGCGTCGGTCTTGGTGTCGACGGCGCTGGTGGAGTCGTCAAGAATCAAGATCCTGGGGCGACGCAGCAGAGCGCGGGCGATGCACAGGCGCTGCTTCTGACCGCCGGAAACGTTGGAACCGCCCTGCTCAATCCAGGTGTCGTAGCCCTTGGGGAAGCCATCGACAAACTCGTCGGCGCAGGCCAGGTGCGCGGCCTCGCGGACCTCCTCGTCGGTGGCGTTCGGATCGCCCCAGCGCAGGTTCTCGGCGATCGTGCCGCTAAACAGCACGTTTTTCTGCAGCACCATGGCGACCTGGTGGCGCAGCGCGTCCAGGTCGTAATCGCGCACGTCCACGCCGCCCACGCGCACGGTGCCCTCGGTGGCGTCATATAGGCGGGCGATGAGGTTTACCAACGTGGACTTGGCCGAGCCGGTGCCGCCGATGATGCCGATCGTCTCGCCGCTCTTAATGTGCAGGTCGATGTCGTCGAGCGCCTGGCGCTTCGCATGCTCGGAATACTTAAAGCTCACGTGGTCGAAGTCGATGGAGCCGTCGGCCACCTCGTGCACGGGCTCGGCGGGATCGGCGATCGTGGGCTCGGCGGCCAGCACCTCGGTAATACGGTGCGCCGATTCGTCGGCCATGGTCACCATGACAAAAATCATCGACAGCTGCATCAGGCTCATCAGAATCTGGAAGCCGTAGGTAAAGGTCGAGGACAGCTGGCCCACGTCGAACAGCGTGCCTTGGCTCGTGATGATGAGCTTGGAGCCCAGGTAGATGATGACAACGAACGCGCCGTTGACGCAGATGTTCATCATGGGGTTGTTAAAGGCAAGGAGCTTCTCGGCACGGGTGAAGTCCATCTGGACGTCGCGCGCAGCGGTCGCGAACTTCTCCTTCTCAAAGTCTTCGCGCACATAGCTCTTGACCACGCGCATGCCGGTGACGTTTTCCTCGACGGACTCGTTGAGCGCGTCGTATTTGTGGAACACGCGGGCAAAGATCGGACGTACCTTGTAGATGATAAAGAACAGACCAAAGCCCAGCAGTGGGATGATGGCCAGGTAGACAAACGAGACGCTGCCGCCCATGGCGTAAGCCATGACGAAGGCGAAGACCAGCACCAGCGGCGAACGCACGGCGATGCGGATAATCATCATAAAGGCCTGCTGCACGTTGTTGATGTCGGTGGTGAGGCGGGTGACGAGCGAGGAGCTCGAGAACTCGTCGATGTTCGCAAAGCTGAACGTCTGGATCTTGTAGAACAGATCCTGACGCAGGTTTTTGGCAAAACCGCAGCTTGCGTGACTACAGGTGATGCCGGCTGCCGCACCAAAGGCGAGCGATGTCAACGCGATGAGCACGAGGACGCCCGAAGTGGGGAGAATCTCGGCCACGGTGGCGCCGTCTTTGATGGCGTCGATCAGGTTGGCGGTGATAAACGGGATCATCATCTCGCAGATTACCTCGCCAAGCACCAAAAGCGGCGTGGCGATCGTGACCTTCTTGTAATCGCGGATGCTGCCCATAAGGGTTTTAATCATCCAATCCCTCCCAGGTTTCGCGGATTTTATCGAGCATTTCGGCGAGGTCCTCGCGCTCGTCGTGGGTGAGCGCGCTAAAGGCCTGTTCCCTAAAGCGCAGGCGGGCAGCCTGCTCTACGTGGGCCTTTTCCCATCCCGCTTCGGTCAGGCGAATGGTGAGCTGCCGCCGGTCTTTGGGATTGCGGCTGCGCTCGATAAGGCCGGTGCATTCGATCTTGGAGAGAATTTCGGAAAGCGAACCGGGCTTAAGATCAAAGTGCAGGCCCAGTTCCTGCTGTGACATCTCGCCGTTTGGCTGCTTGGCGAGCAAGCAGACGATGGGGGCCTTTCCCGAGGCGCCGCCGCCGTGAAAGTGCAGAAAGTGGCCGCAGAAGCCCAGCCCGTTTAGGATGTGCTTGGCGAGCGCGTCTGATTGGGACTGTGCCGCGGGCGCATCTGCGGGTTCATGGGGGTCGCCGCCCGGCGTGTGGGGGCAGAGGCCGATGTGGTCATCGCACATGGTGTCGCTCCTTTCTTTAGTTAGGTAGTGCAATTGTTTTGTGCCTAACAAATTTAGGAGCGTGAGAAATCAATGTCAAGGTACCAAACGAGCGGTTACGCGGTTTTACCAAACCGCGTAACCGCTCGACGCTGCAAACCCGCCAGAGCGGCAATCTGCCTTTCAACTGCGGCGGCATGACCAGAAGGTCAATGCCGCCTTGTTTCAAGGCACCTTGCTCGCTCTGACGGGTTTTCGCTGACTTCGCCAAAACATCGGCGTTGCCCTTGTTGGGATAGTCGTTGGGGACGCTCTTGTTGAGTGATCCCTTGGGGACGGAGGATAACGGATCATTTTGGGCTGCGGTGACGCCTTTCGAAACGGCCTTGCCAAAAACTATGCCTAATTACTACGATGAATCCAGCATCGCTGACCACAACAGCTGTTTCTGAAAAAACGCAAGCTATCTACCTGCGGTTTTGTTGGAGAGAAATTCGTTGTGGTTGGAGGCGGGCGGTTAAACGTAGTAAATAGGCATAGTTTTGAAATGGCGCTATATGAGTAGCATCAACTAGGCCGCTATGGAGCAAACAGCCCCCATTTCCGAAACCTTTCCGCAACAATTTGCCCTTCGTACCGCTCGCCTCCGCCCACAACGCCTCCTGCGCTACACTTAGTCGCACTGTGGCGCTGCTGCGCTGTACCCGAAACAAGGGAGACCCTCATGAAGAACACTCAGCTGCTGCTGATCAACGATATGTGCGGTTACGGCAAGGTCGCGCTTTCCGCCATGCTGCCGGTGCTGTCGCACATGGGCTACCGTATCCATAACCTGCCGACGGCGCTCGTTTCCGACACGCTCAACTACCCCAAGTTCTACATCCACGACACCACGGAGTACGTGCGTCAGAGTCTTGCCATCTGGGAGGAGCTCGGCTTTGAGTTCGACGCCATCTCGACCGGCTTTATCGTGACCGAGGAAGAGACGCGCATCATCTCGGACTTTTGCCACCGCCGTGCGCAAAAGGGCACCAAGGTGTTTGTCGACCCCATCATGGGCGACAACGGCAAGCTCTATGCGGGCGTGCCCGAGTCCACGATCGGTCTCATGAGGCACCTGCTCGAGTGCGCCGACTACGCGGTTCCCAACTACACCGAGGCCTGTCTGCTCACCGATACGCCTATTGCAGAGCAGATCACGCCCGATGAGGCCCGCGCCCTTGTGGACGCCGTGCGCGAGCTGGGTGCCAAGTCGGTGGTCATTACGAGTGCCGTGGTCAATGGCACGAACGCGGTTATCGGTTACGACCATGTAGCGGGGGAGTACTTCACGATTCCCTTTGAGCTCATTCCGGTCTATTTCCCGGGCACGGGCGACACGTTCTCGGCGGTGCTCGTCGGCCGCGTTATGGCAGGCTGGAGTCTGCAGCGCGCGACGTCCGATGCCATGCGCGTGGTGGCTGAGCTTATCGAGCGCAATGCCGACCAAGAGGACAAGTCGGCCGGCCTTCCCATCGAGGCCTGCCTGGATGTGATTGACCATGAGTAATGCTGGCGAGGGCGGCGTCAAGCCTGCGGGCGAGGACAAGCCGCTCGGCGCCCCGCGCGGCAAGCGCCCACGTATTCGCATTAGCTGCGTGGACCAGCTGGGCACATGCCGCTGCCATCATGGGCACAAGCCGGGCGACGTTTTTGACTTCGACCACGATCGCGGCAAGATGTGCTCCATGGCCTGCCACGTGGGCTTTCCCTACATCGATATCCTGCGCTATGGCGGAACCGTGCCTGGCAACGAGCCCGGTACGGCAAAGTTCTGCTGTCCCGAGGTCGATACGCTGAACGTTTGGCTTGCCGAAATCGTCGACGAGTAACCGAGCGTGGATTTTCTCCCGTTTAGAGCGCGCCTGAACGTTCAAAGTGGGAGAAAATCCACGCTCAATCTGTATGCGGGAGAAAATCCACGCTCGATGTATGCCGATGGCGCGGTTTGCGCGGTTCGTTCGCCCGCAAACCTACAGCTGCTCGAGCATAGCGGTGCAACCGGCGAGCACATCGCGGTAGGTGGCATCGAAATTGCCGGTATACCAGGGGTCGGCCACGTCGCCGGGGCGATCGGTCCAATCGAGCAGGCGCGAGATCTTGCCACCGGGGTCCTTGCCAAAGATGCGGTACAGGCCGCGGGCGTTCTCGTCGTCCATATAGACAATGTGGTCCCAGTCGCCATACTCCGCGCGACGCACCTGACGCGCGCGATGTGCGACGACGGGAATCCCAACCTCGCGTAGCTTGGCAACGGTACCGTGGTGTGGCGGGTTGCCGATCTCCTCGGTCGAGGTCGCAGCGGAATCGATGACAAACTCCGCCTCGCGCCCAGCGCGGTGCACGAGCTCGGTAAACACCGACTCGGCCATCGTCGAGCGGCAGATGTTCCCATGGCATACGAATAGGATTTTATGCATTGTTCCAAACCCTTTCATATATGAGCAAAAGTGCAGGTAACAGCATATATCCTACTTCGATGCCCAAGATTCCGTAAAACGCTTCCTCTCATATATGAGCCGGTTTTTTCATCCGGATGCGGTGTAGGAAATGGTGTAAATCCGAGCCCCGTACACCACGCATATTTAGGCGGATAGCCGGTTCATCTCCTCGCGGGCCTCCTCAAAGCCAAGATGCGTATACGTGTTGAGCGTCACTCCGATTTCACTGTGACCCATCACGTACTGAAGCACCTTGGGATTCATCCCGGCGCGAGCCTGGTTGCTACAGAATGTATGGCGGCAGACATGGGGAGTCACCTTAGGTATCTCCTCCTTGTAGATCGAGTTGAACTTGGCGACGATGCGCTGGAAGTAGTGCTCCCAATGCAAGGCGACCAAGGGCATCCCGTTCTTGTCCAAGTACAGGAATCCGCTCAGGCCGTCGACTTCGGGCTCGACCTCCGGAGCGAGCCTCTGTGCAATGACCTTGCGAAAGCACTCGGCAACCTGATCGGACATCGGGACGAACCGGATGCCCTTCTCGGTCTTCGGCGCCTGGATCACGTAGCGCATGTCGCTTGTTCTCTGTAGCTGCCGCTCGACCCGAATGCGTCGCGCCCCGAAGTCGATATCGGCAATTGTCAGGCCGCAGAACTCGGATATCCTCAACCCGGTTTTGAACAGGATGAAGATGCCCTCGTAATAACGCGAGTAGTGACGGTCGGCCTTGACGAACTCAAGGAACCTGCGCTCTTGTTTCCGCGTCAGCGCTTCCCGTGTCACCGAATCGTTCACCACGACAGTGGCCAGCTCGAAGTCGAAGGGGTTCTTTCGAATCCAGTCGTTTTCGACGGCCATCCGAAAGGCGGGACGAAGGACGCCCCGAATCGAATGGATGCTGCTGTAGCCGCGACCATCCACGGTTTGAAGACGCGCGAGCCACGCCTTGGCCTCCGCAAACGTCACCTTGTCGATGCGACGAGACCCAAAAGGGTCTTTACGCAGGACGTTGAGCACCGTTTTGTAGCCGGCGCGGGTGCTGCTCCGCACCCCGGCTCGCAGAGACGTATACGCTTCCGCAAGGCTGAGAACCGTAAGATTGTTTCCATTGGGAACGACCTGGTTGAGCATATCGAATTCGATCTGCTTCTCTTGGGCTCGAAGCGATGTGCCCCGCTTCTTGCCCTTGGGAGCGAAGTCCTTATCGGTAAGCGTCCAGCTGTAGACAGCGCGTCGTTTGCCGCTGAAGTCGGTGTATCTGTACATGTACCTGCCGTCAGTGCGCTGGCTCTCTCCGGGCCTCAAGATGCGATTCTTGCTGTCTCTTCTTTCGGCCATGTGAGCCTCCTTTCTCTATGAAGGGAGCCTCGCAAACGATGGGCCCATTCTACCGTAGCGAGGCGGTTGAAATGCCAGCTTCCTAACCCAGCAGCGATTCGTAGAGCTGTTCGCTGCTGCGGTTTGAGGATTGAGCGCCGCGCCCGAAGCTGGAAAACGGGTTCGGGCGCTCGGAACCCTTGACGGGCCAATAGCTACCCAGTTTCACGTCAAAGCGCGATTCGCAAATCTCCTTCTGCTGCATCTCGACCACGAGGCCCAGACGGCGCTCAAGCTGCCCGAAGCCGTCGATCACGTCATAGTTGCGCAGGGGGCGCACGCCGCCGACCTGCTCACTGTAAAACTGCAGGGGATCGTAGGGGCTGGTGACGATGATAAGCTCGACTGCAAGCGCCTTATCGAAATAGCGAGCGGGAGCCATGACCTCATGTTCCAGCGCATGCGGATCTGTGATGCGAAGGAGGTCAGCGTATCCGATAGACTTCGGTCGCAGCTCATCGAGGATGACGGTGTGTTGCCCCGCATATCCCTGGAAGATGTCGCGCGTGGAGCCGGACACAAAGTAGCCTGTGCCCCGTTCTTCCGCGTACTTCTTTGCAAGCGATGTCTTCCCTGCGCCGGGTGGACCGAAAATCCAGATGGTGGTGATTTCCCTGCCCTCTTCGAGCATCCACTTTCGCCATTCCGCCGCCTGCACCTGAAGCCTGCGGGCGTATACGTCATCAATCTGCTTTCGTGCGCGGGCGTACTCCGATCCCGAGAGCTGCGAGATAAGGGCTTCCTTGTCGATGGATCCGTCAAGAAGGGCATCGAGGAGCACCTTGATGTTCGAATGGCTGGTCGAGCGGATGACCTCGGCCTCGATGCTCTCCATCTCTTTGACGTAGTCGAAGTTCGCGTGGACGGCGTCGAGCGGGTACTGAAACTTCCCCCGTGCACCGGCGGTCCGATGGCAGAGATACGAGAAGCCGTTCTTCTCCGCGGCCCTCCCCGTCCAGATTTCGACGCTTTGCGGCTTATCGCCCAAGAGCTTTGCGACGTTCGAGGGGGAGCGCGGATTGCTGAACGACATCATCACGTGAACGTGGTCTGCAGCTGGCGTGCCGTTGTCCTTCATGTCATGGTCGTGGATGATGCCCGCATAGCGCTTCGGGCCGAGTTTGCCCTCAATGCCCGCGTAGAGGGAATCGACGTCGCCGGCGGGCATATGCGAGAGCTGCTGCGTGTACATGAGGGTGCGGCTCTTTGGAACTGGAGCACGTTTCGGCATTGTTCCGGCACTCCTTTCATAATCGAGGGTTTTTCGGGGTGGTTTTGGCACCCCTTATCGGGTGCCGTGGGCCATAACAAGCCCGGCCCACGGCATAAATGAACAGAAACGGCTAGATGGAACAAAGAATGTGCTCCCCGCCTCGCTGCGCTCGGCGGGGAGCACGGCAGTTACGAGTAGTACAGATTCAGGAGGCGGCCCATTTCCCCATACACGGGGAAGCTCATCACCGGGAAGTGGACGAAGGAAACGCGGTCATGGATGCCGTCCGTGCTTGAGAACCAGGCGTCGCCGGGACCATACGTGCGGGCAGGCATGTCTCTCACCTTCTCGGCGTCCCACATGAGGCGGGCCTCGGGGAGCGTCGGCCTGAACAGCACCTTCGTGCTCATCGCGCTTCGGAGCATGGCGGGCAAGCCGCCGCTTTCGACAGACGCCTCCGCGATGCTGACGATCACGTAGCAACCCGCGCTCGCCCCCATCGTCACGATGCGCTTGACCAGGTTGTCGAACGTCGCAAGGCAGTAGTCTGGGTCATCCTTGGACGCACGCGGCGGGAATATCGTCCGAGCGCTGACGTACTCATCGATGAAGAGCAGGGAGACATGGAGGCCTGCGTCCCACCACTTGACGGCGTCGCCCCGCTCTCGAGCCAGCGTGTTGAGGTATGCCTGCCGCTCTGTCGCGGAATCGGCGAAGTCGCGGAGAGCGTCGAGGACGGCGCGCCCGCCCCCGTCTGCGTCGAGCGTCACCACATGGGGAAGCTGGGAAAGCTCCGCCCTCTTCGGGTCGATGATCGTTACGCGGGAACTATGATCATCGGGCCCGGCAAGAAGGGCTTGGAGAAGGAGCGCGATGATGCCCGTGGTCTTTCCGCTCCTTGTCTTGCCTGCGACCAGCATGGACCCGGACGTCGAGAGATCGATGGAAGCGCCCCTTTGGACGGCGAGGATATGAGGTTTGCCAGAGCGAAGGTCTTCCACGCTATCGCAATACAAGCTCCGGTCGATGGTCACGTCCTCGACGGCGAACGTTACGGAGTTGAATGCCACGTCGATGTCCGTCTGGGTCACGGCAAAGCTCTCGAAGCGCCCGGAGAGGCTCGCGCTGATGCTCGAAGAGACATTCGAGATGTCTTCGACCCGTGAGGCGGCAACTCCGACAACTATCTCGTATGATCCCAGCCCCGTTTCCCTGCAGCGAACGGACGGCAGCCGCTCGCCCTCCTTGAGGTGAAGCGGGTTGCCCATCGAGTAGTCGAAGAGCCCCCTGCGCACCATGATCCGCATTCGCTGGGAGTCGGTCGCTTTCCAGCGGATGACAAGCGCGAGCACAGTAGCTAGGGATGCGGATGCCAGGAGAGCGGCCCCAACGTTTCGGAAAGCGGAGCTGATTTCGATGAGCGTTCCGGGATCATCGAGCAAGTTGGGCGGAATGGATTCTAGAGCAAGCGCAAGCCCCTGCGCCCCAAGCCCCGACAGGAAAAGGGCGACCCCCAGCGCCACTAGTTGGACGCTGGGGGTCACGAATGCGAGGCGGGGCGCGTCTTTGCTGAAGTACAGCATGTCGCACCGCCTGTCTTACGCGTTCTGGCTCTTGGTGCGAAGGACCTTGATATCCGCGCACTTGACCGAGAGTAGGTTGCGGTAATCGCCGTAGATGGTGGCGACCGCGTCCACCGGCTCGATGATGGCCTCGACGGGAACCTCAACGTCCTTGTTCACCTTGAAGGTGAGTTTCTCGAAGCGATTGCTTACGGACTCGCCCTCCTTCTGGACGTACGCGGTGTCGTCACGATAGATCACGACATCGACCTTGGTCCCAAGGTGCTCGCCAGTGTTGTAGTCCTTCCACTCGGACTGACCCGTGCAAAGATAGAGCTTGCCCTTGGAAAATGCCTCGAAATCGAAAACGCTGAACTGCGAAAGCTTCTTCATGAGAAGCCTCCTTTCCATTGGAGTTGCTACATGTGCGATTAGACGCTCCTTAATGCTGAGTAGAGATACCCTGCTTCATCGAAGCCGCGAATCCTGAGCTTGAGCGGGCCGATTTGAAGATCCAAATAGTCCTCTCCGCTGCCGTGAAGGTAACGCTCAACGCGGGCAATGGTGCTCTCGAGCAGATGGCGATCCTGGAGCAGGGCATCATATGCGCCTTCTTCTAGAAGGATGATGCCCATACTACGGATATCGTAGTAATAATCGATGCACTTATCCACGCAACTCACCTCCTTCCAAGTTCTTCTTTGAACCGATCGGAGGATTGGCGACGATGGACAAGCCATTCCGTCGCATTGCCTTGATTTAATCCGGGATAACCACTCTGTCAGCGCCTAGGCGCATCTCGCGCCGGAAACGGTCAATGGACAATGTCTGCAAAGGAATTTGCGGACCGCAATTTCCTTTGCTGCTGTCACTATACCCTAACAAAAGACCAGGTAAAAGGCATTTTTTGTCTTTTGGGAGAACGCAAGGACTTCCCCTCATTTATGAGAAGATTTCCTCCGTCTGATTGTGAACAAAATGTGAAATGGATAAGTTGGAGAGTCCCCTACAAGGTGACGGATTTACTCAAGCGCCGCTCTATGCCTGCCAGCCGCTGTAACTCGGGGCCGTATTGAATGGATGCCCGAAGGCATCAGGGTTAAGCAATACACAATCGATCAGACGAATCGAGATGCTGTGCACCTTTCGTTTCGTCTCAACCTTTTCACGGAGAAGGGCGGGAACCTCAAAAACCAATAGGTCATTCAGATTGGACATTCCTATTGCTCTGAGCGACAAATGATTATTT
>PPYF01411594.1_pt1 | contig 14654 bp, 2 predicted proteins | sample 1559871 | NCBI WGS metagenome assembly PPYF01 (sample SAMN08240021, study PRJNA423297) | Human gut metagenome, whole genome shotgun sequencing project. | reverse complement strand
GTTAAGCACGCCGCCAGCGTTCGTCCTGAGCCAGGATCAAACTCTCCAAGATATCTTGAAGCTATTTGAATAGCTCATTTGTTTTTGTTGTCGCTACATTGAAGTAGCTTTGAATTATGGTTGGTTTTGACTATGTCAAAACCCGCACTCTGGCATATGTTCAATCGTTTTGATTGATTACCTATCATTGTTCAGTTTTCAAAGATCTGTGCCCCTTCATATGGGGTACTTGAATATAATAACATTTCCATATACTCATGTCAACAAAATTTGGACAAATTTTACTACAAATTTCAGAAAATTTTTACCATTATTTTTGCACAATTTCACGGCCTAATTTTACAGATTCGAAACTTGAGTTATATCACTCTTTTAGACATATCATATAACGAGAATTTAAAGCAAAAAAAAGCCGCAACAAGAATGCATATATTGCATTCAGTTGCGGCTTCTTGCCTATATAACAGTGTGTTTATAGAATCCCTTATTTGCATTTCAACACTGTATATTAAAAACTTTTATATATAAGGTATTGCATCTGCATTTCCTATACAGCAAAAGTTATACATATAAAGATTTAATTATATGTGTATTTAGATGATTAGTTATCTGTCTGAATCGCTTCACGAAGGTTAATTTCGTGCATATCGCCAACAGAAGGTTCTTCTGTAGACATATTCTTCACAGTTTGTTTTGTAGCAAACCAAACTGCTTCGTTCATGTAATAACGCAATTCTTCATTAGATACATGTTCTTGATCTTGAGCCATGATATCAAGCATAGCATCTTCCAATGCTTGTGCTTCTTCATCAGTCAAAGGACCGCCAACGGCCTTTTGTTTTTGAAGCAATTCATTCATGCGATCAACCATGCTGCGCAATACATTGTAACCATAGCTATTTGTATAACCTTGGTCCTTATCATATTTAGGGAATGTGTAATAGCTATACTCGTTTTTATTACGGTTTTCACCATTCCAGTTCAATGCAGTTTCTTGGCCATGTACATAACCTAAAGAATGTTTACGGAAATAATCAGCATAGTTATGCTTATCTTTAGAATGTAACCATTTAGCTTCTTCTTTAGTTAACGCTTGATGATTATTCTTTTTGCTTTCAGCTAAAGCAATATGTTTTTCCGCATTTTCCCATGCTTTCACAAATTCATGGATACTTTGCACCGCCTGAGGGCTAGCCACAGGAACCAATACAACAGAACCTGTTGTAGGCGCTTTAGCCGGATTTGGTAAAAGCAATGGATCATCAAATGTAGCAGATGCCGCATTAACATGTAATACGCCACTGCCGAATAATACTGCCGCTGTGAAAGCAAGCAAAGTGGATTTTTTCATTATATATTCCTCTTTTCTATCAACGAATTAAATCGGGTGGGAGGATTCCCTAAAGGGGAATCCTCAACCCGTAATGTTCAGTATGAACGTATTATAAACCTAGTCTTGCCATCATTGCAGCAATATTAGCTTTCATTTGTTCATTTTCAGCTTTCAAATCAGCTACTTCACCTTTTAATCCTTGATTTTCAGCTTTCATTGCAGCAAGTTCACGTTGCATTGCATATGTAGAACTGATAGGTCCTTTACGATAACGATCTGCAGTTTCTGCTTCGCCGTCTCTGTTACCTACTTTCCAAGTTACACCAGCATTTGCCATCATATGGCTATTGCTGCCTGCCCAAGCAACACCAGCATGTAACATCATGGATTCATTTTTATAATGAGCCACACCTAATGCCAATGCGGAGTCGCCACGGTAGTTACCGTAACCTGCCATAATTTGAGTAGGTTCGTAAGGGTCATAAGCCATAGGTTTCAATGCGGACAACGCGGAGGACATCGCACCAACTTGACGAACTTCGTTTACAACATTATTCATGCTGTTAGCAACACGATTAAGTTGGGAACCATTAACAGCATCAGTAGAAGTGGAGCTAATTTCGCCTGGTGCTACGTTAGTAATCTTATTACCACCGTTGTTTAAACCAGAGCTTGTTAAGGATACGCTGCCACCACCATTATTTTTGATTGTGATACCGTTACCGTTTGTCACAGTTGTATGACCGGAGTTATCCATAGTTGTAATGGAATTGATACCAGTAATATCTTTTGCCAAACGAACATTCAAGCTGCCGTTGTTGTCAGAGATAACACCGATATTGTTTGCAGTGGAAAGTTTGCTTTCATCAGTAACGCCACCTTTAACAGTCACTTTTTGACCTAGGTCACGATGGAATTCACCTTTATCACCTGCAAAGTCTAAACCAGCTTTCTTAAGGCCGTCGATACCTTTCTTCAAGTCGCCAATGTTAGCACCATTTGTTAAGCTGCTGCTATTATCAGCGATATTGTTAATATCTTCGCCTTCGGCATAACCACTTGCCATGTTAACAACTTTATTACCGCCATTGTTCAAGCCGTCCTTAGTCAATGTTACTGCACCAGTACCATCTTTAGGGGAACCTTGACCTACTGGAGGAGTAGTAATGGCAACACCGTTGCTGCTAACAGTAGTAGTTACTTTTTCACTACCCATGCCAGATGTAACAACCACACCATCTGCAGTTGTGCTTGTTCTCTTAGTCTTTTTGTCAGTAGTTACAACACCGTTAACAGTCAACTCAGTGGACTTAGTTGGATTATCTACAAGTACACCTTTAGCTGTTGTTTGAGTTGTATTATTTTGACCATCAGATACTTTCACATTATCTGCAGTAAGAGTAGTCTTATTACCAAATGTATCAGTGCTTGTAACACCTACACCGTTTGTTACAGTAGAGAATTTCTTATCGTCAGTAGTGGTAATCACACTGCGTAAGTTCAAGTCTTTTTTGATATCTACAGTGTATGTTTTAGACTTATCTGCATTAACTGTAGTTTCTACAGTTGTATTGCCGCTATCGCCAGCTTTCACTGTTGTAGTTGCTGCCGCCATGCTGCTCTTCAACTGTTGAACGTTAACTGCATCTGTATCATTTACACCAGCTGCCACGTTAGTAATCTTTTGATTATTTGCGTTTAAGCCTTCGTTAGAAATGTAAGTTTTACCGCCTACAGATACGCCCTTATCATCAAGAACAACTTGTTTGTTTGGATCGGAACCAACAGTTACGGAATCAAGACCTTTAAGGTTCTTAGCGAGTTTAACGTTCAAGTTGCCGTTTTCATTAACTACGCCAATGTTACCATTTGAAAGTTTAGAAGCATCAGATTCGCCACCTTTGAGTTCCAATGTTTGACCGAGGTCTTTATGGATAGCTTCACCGGAGTCGCCTTTGAAGTTCAAGCCTTTCTTAGTCAAGTCTTGAGTGTTCTTATCAATTTTATTATCTACAACTTTTAATTGATCTTCTGTTGCAGCTTGACCGTTAGTGATGTTATTAGGATCCCAAGTTCTGTTAGTCAAGTTGTTTACAGTACCGTTTGCACCGTTAACTAAAACTTTACCAGCATTGATTGAGCCCTCTGTACCATTGATAGTTACTGCATTAGTACCTTCACCAGCTTTCACGATACCTTTAGTACCATCAATGTGAACTGCTGTATTACCAGAACCTAATGTTACAGTATCTTTCAAGCCTACAGTGAAAGTCTTAGCTTTTGTAATAGCGTTGATTTCTTCCTCAACATCAATATTTTTACCAGCTTTTACCTTAGTATCGGACGCAGCTTTTACTTCGTTCAATTGATTCAAGTTAACTGCATCAGTACCATCAGTACCAGCTTTTACATTCTTGATTTGAGTATCGTTAGCGTCAAAGCCATTAGCTGTAACGAATTTCTTACCACCGATTGTCAAACCATCGTTGTTGATAGTTGTTTGACCAGTTGTTACGCTGTTCAAGCCTGTTAAGTCTTTTGCAAGTTTAACATTCAACTTACCGTTTTCGGATACAACACCGATATTGTTGTCAGACAATTTAGCTTTATCAGAAACGCCACCTACAACATCCAATGTTTGACCAAGGTCTTTATGAATTAATTCACCAGAGTCAGCTTGGAAGTTCAAGCCTTTCTTAGTCAAGTTTTCAGTGTTCTTATCAATTTTATTATCTACAACTTTTAATTGATCTTCTGTTGCAGCTTGACCACTTGTGATGTTATTAGGGTTCCAAGTAATGTTAGTCAAGTTGTTTACAGTACCGTTTGCACCGTTAACGAAAACTTTACCAGCATTGATGTTACCTGTTACACCATCGATTGCCACTTTACCAGCATTGATTGTGCTGTTCACACCATTGATAGTCACTGCATTCGCACCGTTACCAGCTTTTACGATACCTTTTGTACCATCGATATTAACAGCTGTGTTACCGGAACCTAATGTTACAGTGTCTTTCAATGCAACTGTGTAAGTCTTAGCTTTTGTTACAGTATCTACAGTTTCATCAACATTGATGTTTTTGCTACCTTCTACTTTTGTATTAGATGCAGCTTTCACATCGTTCAATTGTTTAACGTTAACAGCATCGTTGTCTTCTACGCCAGCAGTTACGTTTTTGATTTGTGTATTGTTAGCATTGAAGCCATTAGCTGTAACGAATTGTTTGTTGTTGATTGTCAAACCATCGTTGTTGATAGTTGTTTGGCCAGTAGTTACGCTGTTCAAGCCTGTTAAGTCTTTTGCAAGTTTAACATTCAACTTACCATTTTCGGATACCACACCGATATTGTTGTCAGACAATTTAGATTTTTCAGTAATGCCACCTACAACATCCAATGTTTGACCAAGATCTTTATGGATTACTTCGCCAGAATCAGCTTGGAAGTTCAAGCCTTTCTTAGTCAAGTCAGTGCTGTTGTCAGTGATTTTCTTATCAACAGATTTCAATTGATCTTCTGTTGCAGCTTGACCGCTTGTGATATTTGCAGGATCCCAAGTTGTATTAGTCAAGTTGTTTACAGTACCTGTAGTACCATTGACAGTCACTTTACCGGAGTTGATAGTGCCGTTTGTACCATTGATAGTCACAGCATTAGCACCGTCACCAGCTTTCACGATACCTGTAGTACCGTTGATGTTAATTGCTTTATCGCCGGAACCTAAAGTTACATTGTCTTTCAATGCTACTTTATAAGTTTTAGCGTGTGTATTAGGGTCTACTGTGGAATCAACATTGATGTTTTCGCTACCTTCTACTGTAGTGTTAGACGCATTTTTAACTTCATTCAATTGATTCAAGTTAACTGCATCATTACCATCAGTACCAGCTTTTACGTTTTTGATTTGTGTGTTGTTAGCATCAAAACCGTTAGCTGTAACGAATTTATTACCACCAATTGTTAAACCTTCGTTATTAATTGTTGTAGCACCAGTTGTTACACTTGTTAAGCCAGTCAACTCTTTAGCAAGTTTAACATTTAACTTACCGTTTTCAGATACCACGCCGATGTTATTGTCGGACAATTTAGCTTTATCGGAAGTACCACCTACAACGTCTAATGTTTCGCCAAGATCTTTATGAATGCTTGTAGCGTCATCGCCTTTGAAGTTCAAGCCCTTCTTAGTCAAGTTGCTACCATTGTCAGTAATTTTCTTATCAACAACTTTCAATTGATCTTCTGTTGCAGCTTGACCGCTTGTGATATGGTCAGCATCCCAAGTGATATTTGTTAAGTTGTTTACAGTACCTTTAGCACCGTTAACAAGAACTTTACCGGAATTGATATTACCTGTTACACCGTCAATCGCTACGTTACCAGCAGTAATTGTGCTGTTTGTACCGTTGATAGTTACAGCATTGTTGCCTTCGCCGGCTTTCACAATACCTTTTGTGCCGTCGATATTAACAGCAGTATTGCCGGAACCCAATGTTACTGTGTCTTGTAAACCAACTGTATAAGTCTTAGCTTTAGTAAGTGGATCTTCAGAATCAGTTACATTGATGTTTTTACCTGCTTTTACAACAGTTTTAGCTGCAGCTGCGTTATTAGATACTTCTTTCAACTGTTTAAGGTTAACTGCATGGTTATCCTCTGTACCAGCTTTCACGTTTGTGATTTGAGTATCGTTAGCATTGAAGCCATTACTTGTAACAAATGTGTTGCCACCGATTGTCAAACCATTGTTGTTAATAGTTGTAGCACCAGTTGTTACGCTGTTCAAGCCTGTCAAATCTTTAGCAAGTTTAACATTCAATACACCGTTGTTATTAACTACGCCGATGTTATTTTCTGAAAGTTTAGATGCATCAGCTTGACCACCAGAGATTTTCAATGTTTGACCAAGGTCTTTATGAATTGCAGTACCTACATCGCCTTGGAAGTTCAAGCCTTTTTCTACGATTTCAGTTTTTGTAGTATCAATTTTATTGTCTACTACTTTTAATTGATCTTCTGTCGCAGCTTGACCATTAGTAATAGCATTAGGATTCCAAGTTCTGTTAGTCAATTCGTTAACAGTACCTGTAGTACCATTGATTGTTACTTTACCGGAGTTGATAGTACCATTTGTGCCATTGATAGTTACAGCATTAGCACCGTCGCCAGCTTTTACGATACCTGTTGTACCGTTAATATTGATAGCTGTGTTACCAGAACCTAATGTTACTTCATCTTTCAAGCCTACAGTATACGTTTTAGCTTTAGTTACATTGTCGATACTTTCATCAACTTTAATGTTTTTACCTTCAGCTACCTTCGTATTTGCTGCAGATGCACTGTTGGATACTTCTTTTAATTGTGCCAAGTTTACTGCATCGCTGTCGATTGTACCACGAGCAACGTTAGTAATCTTGTTACCACCATTATCCAAGCCTGTTTTAGTAAGGGATACAGATGCATTGTTTGTAGCACCGTTGCTGATAGTTACACCATTGGAAGTAACTTTTGTATCACCTACAGTTACGCTGTTCAAACCTTTAAGGTCTTTTGCCAAACGAACTTTCAAGTCATTAGAGCCATCGGATACAACACCGATATTGTCTTCTGCAGTCAATTTGGATGCGTCTGTGATGCCACCTTTAACGTTTACTTGTTCGCCAAGTTTTTTATTGATTACATTACCGGAGTCAGCACCGAATTTCATGCCTTTATTGATCAATTCTTCTTTAGTCTTGAACAATTGGCTACCGTTAATAGCATCTGTGGATGTAGCTGTTACAGCACCGTCTTTTACATTTGTAATAGTAGTGCCATTAGCGCCTTCCAATGTTACCTTAGTTTTATCAACAACACCGTTATTGATGTCGTATTTAACAGCACGATCTGTCAATTTATCTACAGAAGTCTTGGATGCAATGTTATTGATTGTAACTTGCTCTTTAACGCCTGCATGGTTTTTATCCTCTACAGTCAAGGATACTTCACCATTGTCGTTTACCTTGTAGGAACCGTCACCAGCGGAGTTTCTTACAAGACGATAGTCAGTTGCACTGCTACCTTGTTGAGTAATTTGTTCACTAACTTTTTTCAACTGATCTTCAGTCGCTGCACGACCGGATACGATAGATGTGGAATCCCAGCTCTTATTGCTCAAGTTAGTTACATAATTACCAGTTTCGCTCGCTTGTTTCGTATTTTGAACAGTTTGAGCGCCCATTACAACGCCACTAGCAGTTACTCTACCTGCTGTACCATCAAGAACTACTTGATTGTTACCGCTACCCAATGTCACTTTGTTATTCAAACGAAGATCATATTTAGCGCCTTCAGTGCTTGTAGCAGGAGTCGTTGTCAATTTAAGGTTATCATCGGAAACAGTTACTTTTGAATGTTTGCCTGCTTCGATTTTTACATCATGCAATTGGCTACCATTTACAGCATATGTAGAAGTAGAGGATACTTCGCCAGCTTTCAAGTTAGTAATTGTTGTACCGCCTTGGCCTTCCAAAGTAACCTTGTTTTTATTAACAGTAGTACCGTTAAGATCATATTTAACAGCACGTTCTGTCAATTTATCCAATTCAGTTTTGGATGCGATATTGTTGATTGTTACCGTATTAGCAGGACTATTAGGATGAGCCTCATCTTTAACTTTTAAATCAACTTTATTGTTTTCTACAGAGTAAGAACCATCTGCAGAATTTGTATTGTTGATCAAGCGGTAATCTGTTTTAGCTGCATTAGTAGTCTTGATTTCATCAGACACTTTTTTCAACTGATCTTCAGTTGCTGCACGACCAGATGTGATTGTAGGGTTTTGAACATTCCATTCTTTGTTGTCCAAACCAGTTACATAGTTTTTATTGTCGCTATGTTTACCTACACGAACAGAACCAGCAGTTACGCTATTCAAACCTGTTAGGTCTTTTGCCAACTTAACATTAAGGTTGCCGTCTTTAGCTACAACACCGATGTTATTGTCAGACAAAGTACCTGTAGCGCCACCAGTAATACCTAAAGTATCGCCAAGTTGTTTATTGATTTTAACATTGTTATCGCCTTGGAAGCTTAAGCCTTTAGCGATTTTGTTAGTGTTATTTGTGATATTAGTAGTATTAATATCTTGTTGCTCTTTAGAAGCAAGGTTCGTCAACTTAACTTGTTTAGGATTGGAACCATCAGCATCCGCAACAGTCAATGTCATGCTACCGTCAGCAGCTACTTTATATTCACCGTTGCTGCCTGCTGCAGGGTTTGCAATCAAGCGGTAGTCAGTTTTGGAAAGACCATTAGAGATTTTAGAGATATCAACATCGAATGTTTGATTATCATTACGTGTCAATGTCAATCTCTTACCGTCATTGGATACTGTACCGGATGTAACATAAGTATTTTTCAAACCTGTTACTTCAGCGGTTAAACCGTTTGTACCGGTCATGTTAATCTTGCCATTACCGTTTGCTTCATAAGTAGCAGCACCACGTTGTAAGTATTTATCGTATTTAGCTGCAATACGAGAGATATCACCGATATTAGCCGCATTTGTTAATGTATCGCCACCGGATTTTACATTAGTGATTTGATTACCACCAGCATTGATACCTCTTGTGCTCATGGATACATTACCTGTTGTAACGGAGTTGAAGCTTGCATCTTCAACAGTTGCAACCGTAACATTATCTCCGGAGCCTTCTAATGCAATATTTTTACCAGCTTTAAAGTTAACTGTACGATTAGGCGCTTTTACATCTTTTAGCTTTCTACCGTCAACTTGAAGTTCCCAACCTTGGTTTGCAGATTTAATAGCTTCATGAACGGTATTTTTACCTGTATCACCAATGTTAGTCATGGTGATAGTACCGTTTTGGTCAACCTGAGCATTACCGCCTAAGATATTCTTAGTGCTGTTAGCTACATTACCCACTGCATTAGCAACGCCATATAATTGGCTGCCATTAATAGCATCTGTAGATTGTGCATTCACACGACCAGCAGCTACGTTAGTGATTGTACGTTTTGTAGAATTGTTACCAACGCTAACTGTGGAATCAGCAGTGCCACCGGCATAGTTATATTTCAAGCCGTTAATAGTTTCACTAGCAGTGCTCACAGGGGCCGCTGTTTCAGATTTAGCACCTAACGCAACGCCACGAACGTTATTTACTGTCGCATTGCTACCAAGAGCTAAGCCTTCGTTTGCTTGTACACTTGCTTCACTACCGATTGCTACAGCATCAGTTACTTCTTTTTGAGCTTTAAGTTTAGTGATTAATTCAGGATTATCTTTATAAACACTACGATCACGTACACGTTCTAATGTACCTGCTTGAGCGCTTACGCCCAATGCGATGGACCGAGAACCAGTTGCTTGTGCATCATCACCGATAGCCACAACATTTTTCTTGTCCCCATCTTGAGTGCTCAAAGCACTAGCTTCACGACCCATAGCAATAGAGCCGTAACCTTCGGAATGAGCGTTATTACCGATAGCTGTAGAACGTTCACCTAATGCCCATGCAGCATTACCTGCTGCTACAGAAGATCCGCCCAATGCATATGTATCATTACCTAATGCCACGCCGGAACCACCATGAGCACGCGCAGAGTTACCTACAGCAACGGAGTTATTTACTTTATATTGAGGGTCATTTTGAATACCGGATTCAGCATTATTACCGATAGCTATGCCGTCCATTGCACGAGTTTTGGCATTGTTACCAAGAGCAACCCCATTATCACGATAATGAGCAGCACTGTTACCGATAGCTACGCCTTGTATTCCCTGAGAAAGGGCATTACTACCGATAGCTATGCCATGAGTAAAATTCTCGCCTTTATAATTTGTACCTGCTGCTACATTAGCACCTGTCCCCATAGCAACACTATCTACAGTATTTGATTTAGCACCTTGACCGATAGCAATAGCACGAGCAGCGTTAGCTTGGGTATTAGTACTTCCGTCATATGCTGTATACGGTGTACCTTTTGCGTCTGTCAATGGATCAGGATTTGCAGAACCGATAGCAATGGATTGAGCACCTTTTGCCAATGCGGAGTGACCCATGGCCAAGCTAGCAGACCCTTGTGCGGATGCTGCCGTACCGATAGCTGCCGCATATTGTTCTCCTGCGTAAGCTTGACGCATCATCGCCAAGGAGTTAAAACCCTTTGCCTTTGCAGCTGAACCGACAGCAATAGCACCGATTTGTTCAGATTGAGCATAATGGCCTAAACCGATACCCAACGCACGAGATTGGGAATAATCACCGATAGAAATACCGGATACGGAGCCATCATTAGAACGTGCATTCGCACGATTACCAATTTGAATACCGAACACCTTATTATCAGTATATAAGTGTCCTTGTCCTGGATTTCCTGGTGTTTTGTAATCATACATTTGAATGTAAGGTGCTTTTTCGCTAGGGTATAAATACGTAAACCCGCCATCACGTTCACCTTCACCAGGAGATAAAGAAAGACCTCTAATAGGTGCTGCATCAACACCCGAAATTAATCCGCTACCGCAGGTCAAAACCATAGCCGCCAAGCCAACTTTTACCGTAGCTTTAGCGGAATTACTAACAAAGCTTTTGGAGCCACGAGTATGGCTTTTTGCGATTTCAGATACAACGACATATGCGCCTCGTACCTGACTCCAAATTACCCTATAAATACGATTCATTTAGTAGTACCTACCTTTCACACAGTTTTATAAGGGATTCTAAAACCAACACTAAAACACTAAAAATAATAAAATTTTCATCAAAAATTTAATTACTATACATATAAAATATCAGATTAGTTTATGAATGTAAATATATTTTTTTCACATTTCGCTCATTTATTTTCAGAACTTTAAACTTCTTTTAAAAATTGATTTTCTTACTCATTTAAATATATTTTCAATCATAAAAACCCTTACAACAATGGGCCAAACAACACTTATAATCTAAAACTAATGATTTTATAGTAAATTAATCACATTTATAATTTTCGATTAAAATTATATGTTCTGTATTATACACTATTATGAAAAGTTTGTGAAGTCAAATACAAAAAAAGAACGAAAGTCCTTTCACAGTAGACTTTCGTTCTTTCATTTTATGTACCATATAGAGTTAAAATCATCTAATCTTCATGGGTATTTTCTGGTACATCAGCTCGCTTTTTACCACATGAATATAAGATGAAACAGATGTGAATTACATGCCTAAACGACTCATAATAAGAGCTAATTGTCGTTTAGTTTCTTCGTTATCTTTCTGTAGACGAAGGTTGTCTTCTTTCAATGCCGCATAGTCTGCAGTTAATTTTTCATCCTGCGCTTTCATGCGTGCATTTTCAGCTTTCAAAGCAGTCATTTCATCCTGCATTACGTACATAGAGCTGATAGGACCACCCTTGTAACGTTCAGGAATAGCCTTCTTCTCATCAGAAGTACCAAATTTACGAGTTACACCGGCATTCACCATATTATGACGGCTACCAACAGATACGCCTGCATGGAACATAGTGTCTTCCGATGTGTAATGTGCAACACCTAAAGCCGCTGCTGTTTCTCCTCTGTAATTGCCGATACCAGCCATCACTTGAGTTGGTTCTAACGGATCGTATTGAATAGGTTTCAACGCAGACATTGCCGCCGCATGAGCACCTACACGTTGCGTTTCACCCGCCACGGAATTAATGGCATTGGCCATACCTTCTGTAGCACCCTTCAATTGATTCAAGTTAACCGCATCAGTACCGTTTACGCCAGGGCCTACATTACTGATTGTTTTACCGCCATTATTCAAGCCGTCTTTAGTAAGGCTTACAGCATTACCGCTAGCAGGGGTAATAGTTACACCGCTACCATTCACAACCGTAGAATTACCTCTGGCATCCTTAGTCGTCACAGACTCAAGACCTTTCAAATCTTTTGCCATACGAACCTTGAGATTAGTTCCATCAGATACGACGCCTAAATTATCTTCGGACGTCAACTTACCAGCATCCGTAATACCCCCAACTACATTCACTTGTTCATTAAGTTTTTTGTTAATTGGAGTTCCGGAATCACCACCGTATTTCATACCATCGTCTTTGGTTGCCACTTGATGAGTCTTACCGTTTTCATCTTGGTACTTAATACGAGTGATTGCATTGCCGTCGAGATCGGAATCGCCCTTATCAGCAGTAATATCCGCATTGCGCCCATCTTTTCCGGTTAAACCGATGTGGCCAATACCGTCTTTGCCGGACATAGATACAGCATCTTTACCGTCTTTACCAGTAACAGCTACTTTGCCATCTGTACCATTTGCTGCATCTGGACCTGTAATGGAAACGCCATCCTGACCATTTTTGCCGACTTTCACCTTATCTGCATTGACCGTATCAGTATTGATCGTCTTGGTAGTGATGCTATCGGCCTTAAGGTCTTTCGCCATCTTGATGTTGATATTACCATCTTGATCGGCTACAGTTTTGATATTTTCGCCGGAATAATCGCTATCAGCCCCTTGACCTTCACCTTTGATAGTAACCTTTTGACCTAAATCACGGTGGAATTCACCTGTATTACCGGCAAAATCCATACCTTTCTTTGTGATTTCATCACCTAAGTTATTAATCTTATTATCCAAGGTTTTATGGGACTTCTGCAATTGATCTTCTGTAGCAGCACGACCACTTGTGATATTGTTAGGATCCCAATCTTTGTTTTCCAAACCTGTCACATGACCGTCCTTGCCATCAACAGATACTTTACCTGCCGCGATCTTACCATCTTTACCGTCGATAGTTACCTTATCTCCGGCCTTAATTGTACCGTTTGTACCGTCAATCGCTACATTGCCGGCCTTGATTGTACCCTTATCGCCATCGATTTCAACTTTATCGCCTGCTTTAATGGTTCCTTTGTTGCCGTCGATGGTAACTTTATCCCCTGCTTTGATTGTACCTGTTGTACCATCCATTGCAATTTGTTTCGTAGGATCAGTCCCCATTGTTACTTGATCTTTGAGGCCCACTTTGTAGTTTGTAGAACCGTCCGCATTAGTGGTCTTATCTACTTGGACATTATTACCTGCCGTTACAGTTGTAGTAGCAGCTGCTGCGGCTTTATCCAATTGGGATTTATTAACCGCATCCTTAGAATCAGTACCATCAGCTACATTCGTAATCTTCTTGTTGGACGCATCGATACCGTCCTTCGTCATGGATGGACCGTTGGTAATCTTCACGCCGTTCTTTGTAACAGCAGTCAACGGATTGCCATCCTTATCTTGAACGGTCATACCTTCACCATTAACAACGGTTTTACCGTTTGCACCATTAGTACCATTGTTGAAAGTTATGGAATCTAAACCTTTCAGATTTTTTGCTAAACGAACATTAAGGATATTATTTTTACTAATAACACCAATATTATTTTCGGTCAACTCAGATTCATTGGTGACACCACCCTTAATGTCCAATTGTTCATTAAGTTTCTTCTTGATGGTAGTACCGGAGTCACCACCGTATTTCATACCATCGTCTTTGGTTGCTACTTCATGGGTTATGCCATTTTCATCTTGATATTTAATGCGCGTGATTTCATTTCCATTAACATCAGCAGCACCTTTATCAGCGATAATATCCGCACTGCGACCATCTTTACCAGTTAAACCAATATGACCTATACCGTCTTTACCGGACATGGACACTGCATCCTTGCCGTTTTTATCTGTAACAGCTACCTTACCGTCGGTGCCATTCACCGTATCTGGACCGGTAAGAGATACGCCATCCTTACCGTCTTTGCCGACTTTCACGGATTCAGCCTTAAGATTTTTGTTCATCTTCACATCGATAGTCGTGTTACCTGTTGCTGCATCTTGTTTGATGAAAGTCTTAATATTGTCACCACTATAGTCGGTATCAGCAGCTTTGCCTTCACCTTTAACAGTGATAGTAGAGCCTAATTTATTAGTTTGTACGCCGCCTACATTAGCATTGAATTTGAGACCTGTATCAGTTTGACCTGCCAAAGCTTGTTTCAATTGATCCTCTGTTGCAGCACGACCGGATACAACATTACCTGCATTCCAAGTCTTATTATCAAGCCCTGTCACGTAGTTACCTGTATTAGCAGGGGTTGCACCATCGGATTGTTTGCCCATGGTTACAGTGCCGGCTTTCACAGTTTCTGTAGCAGTAACAGATGTAACGTTAAGATCTTTCTTCAATTTTAGACCGATCTTAGTGTCATCACCGGTTTGTGTAATTTCTGTGGTGATGTTATCGTCGCCGTTTACCGTTACCTTAGAGCCTAGTTTATTAGTTTTTT
>PPYF01671951.1_pt1 | contig 14657 bp, 9 predicted proteins | sample 1559871 | NCBI WGS metagenome assembly PPYF01 (sample SAMN08240021, study PRJNA423297) | Human gut metagenome, whole genome shotgun sequencing project. | reverse complement strand
ACTGGCACTCTCAGATCTTCGTAGCGATGGTAAAGCAGATTCAGGATGATCCCCATCGGAAAAGCAAACAGGATCTGCAGCAAATTGCCATGATAAACCGCAAAGATCGCTGCTCCCAAAAGAACTGCCTTCTTTACGGAAACATAGCGTTCCAACTTGCGGTAAACAAGTCCACGGAAAATCAGCTCTTCTGTGACCGGTACTGCGATACCCATTCCAAGGATCTGGAACAGCATCCGGCTTGAGAGCAGGGCATCCTGTGATTCACTGGTAATCCCATAATCCGATACCAGAAACGACATCAGTGCCGAAAACAGGATATTCAGCCCGGCCGCCGCCACGATCACGATGATCCACTGGATCCAGGTTATTTTTCTTTTTTCTTTTCTCCACAGGTTCTGATCTTTCCGGTAGAGCCAGAAGAACAACGGCATTGTAATGACGGCAGCCAGCATCGTCTGAAAAGCCGCATCTCCAATGCCGAGTATTCCAGTAAGCTGCAATGCCAGAAAATGTACCAGTATCGGAAAAACAAGATCTATGATTTTATATTCCAAAGTCCATCACCTCTTAAGTTTTGAACCATCATAGCATATTTTTCCGTTCAGAACAATCTAGATCCGCACTTTTTGTCGATGCTTAATCCAATACAGCATCCCTGACAGACCAGACAGCACTATAAAAACTACTGTAACTGTCATCTGTCCCTCATCCCTGTCTTTTTCTTGTTCTTGTCTTTCTGGCTCGTTTGATAAAGAATTCGTCTCTTTCTGCAAAAAGCCTGCTTTTTTCTGCTTTTCCCCATGTGTTTCGTTTTCTGTCTGTTTCTGTGTCTCAAAGATTCTGTTCTTGTGCTTCCCTTTCTTCTCCGGCAGCAGCTTTTTCCGTTCGAGTTCTTTTTCCAGTTCTTCTTTCAGAAGATAGCGTACTTCTTTATTTCCGGCTGTATCAAAAATTTTCAGCTGCCACTTTTCTCCATGGTCAAAAGAAATCTCCCAGCTACTTTTTTGATTTTTACTTTCTTTGTACAGACTGCCATTTTTATAGAGCAGAATTTTCGCAAAGTCTATGTTATCTTCGCAGATGGTCTGAACCTGAAAGCCTTTTTCTGTTACTTTTATTGGATCGATCACACAGATTGGCGGTGTCCGGTCAATCGCAAAGTCCCGGCATAATGTTTTTTCTTTTTCCGACAACCGATGTCCTGCTTCATCCTCCAGAAAAAGCTTCAGACTGTACCTTCCTTCTTTTTCAAAAACAGCCTCCGATACTTCATAATCATACTCCGTGAATCCTTCTGCTGTTGGCCTGTATTTTTTCTGATAATCTTTTCCTTCTTCCAAATTTCTTGCTTTTCCGTCAAATATGCATTGCAGCTCTTCCTTTTGCATTTTGTTGACATCCCACACCCGAAATTTTAACTTCTGTCCCTGCTGTGCTGTTTTCTGTTTCAGAAATTTTTGCATGGAAGCATCCGTCGTAAGCTTCGGACCGGAGCGGTTCACTGCAAAACAGATTTCCTGCTCTTCCTGATTCCCTGCAAGATCTTCCGCATAGATTTTCAGCCGATACCAGCCATCTTTCAGATATACATCATCGCCGCTCTCCCCTGTATTACTGCCGCTGTTTTTCTTATCTTTCAATTCTGCCTTTCCCTTTTTCCAGTTTACAGGCATGTCCAAAAGCTGTTCTTCTTTTGCGGATCTTCCGGTTCTTTTATACAGCTTTATGTAACTCTTCTTTTGATTTAAATAAAATTCTTCCAGGGAAATCTTTACTTTATAATCAGAAAGCAAGATCTGATTCTGCGGCATCCCCTGTATGACAATCTCCGGTGATGTACGGTCGATCACAACTTTTCCGACCGGAAGATATCTGGCATTTCCAAAGGCATCTGTCAGTTTTACATACGGATACCAGATTCCTTCTTCCTGAATCTCAATCTGCTTTCCTTCTCTCCATTCTCCCTGCTTCTGTGTGATCTGTCCGTCATCCAGTTTTTCCCTTGCAAGATACCACTGAATCTGAACTTCTCCTTCTGTGTCATCCTGCACATTTTCTGCACTGCAAACACAGAAATCCGATGTAAAAAGCTGCTTCTGTTTCTTTCCGTTTAATCTGACTTCTGCACTCGGTGCTTCCTCATCCACTTCATATGAAATTTCTGTTTTCTTTGACCTCGCCTGCAGCTCCCCGTTTTTTTGGCGACGCTCCATCACAAAACTCCATCTTCCTTCTCCATAAAGAGGCTGTGATACGTTTGTCTGATTGTATCCGCTTCCTTTTGTCGGCTGTGCTTCCAGAATAGCACCTTTTGAGATACGATAAACCTTTCTTTTTGAATCATACACACATTTTCCATATCTTGCCCTGATTTTTATATTTTCCGGATTTGGATCTGTCTCTTTCAGAATAACATCTCCTTTTGCAGTATATCGTTTATCTTCCGGAGCATAACAATAATTGGCATTTTTGCCAGCGACTTCTTCTTTTAAAGTCAAAGCTCCCTGATATACCAGATACTGTCCATTCTGATATATCGGACTGTCTTTCTGTAAAACGTTCTCATCAATCCAGACTTTCGGCATCACAAACCCTCCCGGCGGCTGATTGCTCGCCTCTCCGTTTTTCATAAATCCACTGATCTGAATCGCATTTTTTTCATCCGAAAATCTTAAATTTTCTGTTTTGTTGTCCGCAAAATACCCTTTGTTTGCATCACTGATCGACACTTGAAGAATTTTCGGCACAATTTCCACCTTTGTCTCCAGAGCTGCCTTTCTGCACTCCAACACGTACGTATCCGCATCGGTCCCTGCAATTTCATACTCCACATCTACTCGCCAGATCCCGACATTTTTTGAAACAGCATAGCCACACACAACCAGATCGGCGGCTTCTGCGTCCGGTTTACCTCCTTCCCACTGTGCCCGCACTTCCAGATCTACTTTACGTGAATCGTCAAAGATCTTTTTTCCGTTTTTCGGATATGCCTCGTAGACGATCACTTTTTTCCTGTTTTTTACTTTTTCTCTATCGTGATCTTCTTCGCTGGTTTTCGTAACTGCTTCTCTCCTTATTTCTGTGGCACCTGTTTCCGCTTTCACTTTCAAAATATGAAAGCAAATCATACAACAACATATTCCCATCAAAAATATCATTTTGCATATTCTGCCCTTTTGCTTACTCCATTGTTTCTTTTCGATTGCTCACACCCCGTTTCCATTCCTGTACTTCTTCCTTTGTAATCTCATTTTTCTGAAACCATTCTCTGTATAAATCCATTATCTGCTGCATTTCTTCCTCTTCTTTTTTCTGTTGTTCCATTCTTTCATTTATCGTCGCTTTCTGCGGCACCTTATCTTTTGCTACACCATCTTTTTGTGTATCATCCTTCGTTTTTATAAATTTTTCAATCCAGTTTTCTGCATATTGTTCTCCGCCATTTTCCGCATAAAAAAAGTGATAGATGACAGATAATTGCCCTGCGAAACGATGATAAGCTCTCCTGTTTTTCTGAAGATCACTTTCCGTATAGAAGAGAAGCGACATAAGTTCCTGGTGTTCCTGACGATCCATCTGTCCATCTTCCATGATACTTTCTAAAAATTGCTGATAACCTTCTTCCCGACCGGGAAATAAGAATATTGCTGATTTGTAATCTGATATGTCTTTCTGACTTAAATAAGTTTGATATAACTGTTCTCGTTTCTGCTCATCCTGAATGGAAATTTCGATGCTTCCAAGTACGGATACGGTAATGATCATCAGAGCTGAAAACAAGCTCATCCTTCTTGTAATGTGCAGATAATCTCTGAATGCTTTTTTCACTTCTGCAACATTTTGAAACCGTTCATCCGGATCCTGTCTTGTGCACTTTTCCAGAATCCGTCCAAGCGGAGAATAACTCTTTTTTCTTTTCCGCTGCTTTTTTTCTAAAATCCACTGCAATGTCCTGCCAAGAGCGTAGATATCCGTTCTCGCATCAAGACTCCTCTGCTGCTCCTGTTCCGGTGCCATAAATCCTCTGGTACCCATAATGCAAAAATCGTCGTTCTGGAAACCCGCCCCGTCCGGATCAATGAGTTTTAATCTTCCCTCTTTTGTCAGAACCACATTGGAAGGTTTTAAATCCTGATAAAGAATCGCCGGCTGTGACATATGAAGGCAGTATAGTGCATCGCACAGCTCTATCCCCCATTTCGCTGCTTTTCTCCCGGAAATTCTTTTTTTCTTTTCTCCTGTCGTAAGGATATGCTCTTTCAGGCTCTCTCCTTCAAGATACTCCATAATAAAACAGCACATCTCCTGCTCCTGTAAAAGATCATAAATTTTCACAAGTCCGGAATGCTCCATACTTGCCCATGCCCGTAGAAGAGCTACTTTCTGTGAAGCCGCAAAGATGGCTTTTGCCGCTCGCAAAGCACCGGTTGCCTGGTGAAACACAAGCCATACTGCTCCTGTCCTCCCCTGTCCTATCCTGCGGATCAGAAAATAACCATGGTGATTCAACAGATGTTCCATTTGCTTTTTGCACTGCACCTGCTCCTGATTTTGTTCTTTCGCCCTCATATTACTCTGATATGGCATTCTCAAATTGTCCGATATTATCTGCCCTGACTGCAAGTCTGAGCCATTTTTTTAAAGTTTTCGCATCTTGTTGTTTTAACTTTTCTGTTCCATTATAAAAAGTGTAAAACTCCGGCATTGGAAGTTTTACCATTTCTTTTCTGTAACGTTCTCTTACCGGTACAAGTTGCTCATATGTCCTGACAATATACAGAAGACTCCTGAGCGGCATATCATGAATAACTACATCTGCGTATACAATCTGCTTTTGATTCTTTTGTTTTTGCATAAGACTGCCCCTTTCTTTTGTTTGTACGAAGCAGTCTGTCCGAATTCAGTATACACAAACCCAAGCAGTTTTTTCAAGCCGCTTCGCACAGGTTCCTTATTTTCTTTTCTCATTGGATTTTCCTGCCGAACGGCATTGAAAAACAGATTTTTCTTTGATATGTTGCTATTATAATGTAAAAGTGATATAATGTCAACAATAAGTTTTTATGTATGCAAATTATACTCCGTCAGCTGCCAGCTCCAGTCGAAACTGCAGATCTTCTGTCCATTCTTTCCATTTTGGGGGGACTGTGATTTTTGCCTGAAAATGTACTTTTTTCCTTCACAAAGTTTTTCTGCACAGTAAAAATAGCCATCTTTTTCGCAATAGAACCAGTTTTCATTCATCTGAATGTTTTCTAACAGATCTCTCTGCTGCGGTGCCATGATCCCGTCTGCCAGTACTTTGACCCGCACCTGCACCTTCGCTTCACTTTTTTCAACGGTGACCCAGGCAGATTTTTCTATTTGCTCTCCCGGCTTTACTTCGATATTCTCCGTCTGTTCTTCCTCTTCTTCCAGTAAAATATGTACCGGCCCGTTCATTGTGATATGACGGCTCCTGGCTCCTGCCACGTATCCGAAAAGCAAAATGCCTGCGGATAACACTCCCCACAATACAGCCAAAAATCTATACATTTTTTTCTTCTTATCTGCTGCCGGTTCTTTTCGATGATACCGCCTTGTTCTTCGTTTTGAATACAAGATCCTTTCTTTCAAAATCATAGCATGTTTCCTTTCCCGGCATGTTTTCTTTCTATGCCTGTCCTGTTTTACATCCTATGTTTCCAAAAAGGGCTGCATACTTCTTTTTTGTTTTTTTGCCGATCTTTCGAACGCAGAAAACTGCAAAAAAAGAGACACCATGACGCTTTTCGCCACAGTGTCTGATTTTTATCTTATCTCCGACTAAGATAAAGGCTCCGCGAGTTCCGTGTTTTACACTTCCTACATTCTCTCCGGTGATGTGAATCCAAGTACATGGATGCAGCTCTCAAGCACATCTCTTGTCAGCATCAGAAGTGCCAGGTAACCTTTTTTCTTTTCTTCGTTCTCTTCGCTTAAGATCTTGACTTCATGATAGAAATGATTGAAGTCATTTGCCAGCTCATAAATATAAGCACAGATTTTATGCGGTGCCAGTTCTTCAAAAGCATTTTCCATAACTGCATTGAATTTGGACAATGCCAGCATCAGAGCTTTCTCGCTCTCACTGTTTGGTGTCTGGATGGTGATTCCTTCCAGAGAACCGCCTTCTGCCTGATAACGTGCCAGGATGGATTTGATACGCACGATCGTATACAGAATGTATGGACCGGTATTTCCTTCAAAGGAAGTGAAGCGGTCTACGTCAAAGACATAGTCTTTGGATGCCTGGTTGGAAAGGTCTCCGTATTTGATTGCGGAAAGTCCGACGATCTGTGCAGTCTTTCTTGCTTCTTCCGGATCGGTCTCGTGGTTTTCCATGATCTTGCGATACATTTCTTCGTTGATCTCTTTGATCAGGTTTTCCAGACGCATAACGCCGCCGTCACGTGTCTTGAATGGCTTTCCGTCTTTGCCGTTCATCGTGCCGAAGCCAAGGAAGGTAAGTCTGGTATCATCCTCTACCAGTTTTGCCTTCTTTGCACAGCGGAAACACTGGATAAAGTGCAGTTCCTGACGTTTGTCTACCACGTAGAGGATCTCATCCGGATGATACAGTTTCATTCGCTCGATGATCGTCGCAAGGTCTGTCGTATTATAGAGGGAAGCCCCGTCAGATTTCAGGATCATGCACGGCGGGATTTCCTTGGTGTCAGACTCTTCTTTGACATCTACTACAAGTGCTCCGTCATCGATATAGGCATAACCGTTATCTTTGAGGTATTTTACCATATCCGGGATGTACGGCTGTGCATCGGACTCGCCTTTCCAGAGATCAAAAGATACATCCAGACGTTCGTAATTCTTCTTCAAGTCTGTTACGGATACATTCAGGATGTGTTTTAAGATACCCTGATAACCTCTGTGACCGTGCTGAAGCTGATAGGTTGCCTGCATGGCAGCTTCTTTGTAGGCTTCATCTTCTTTGGATTTTCCGCTTGCAGTCGGGTAGATCTCTTCCAGCTCACTGATCGTAAATGGCGGCTCTTCCGGATATTCTCCGGTATAACTCTCATCAAAATAAACCAGATCCGGTTTTCTCTCACGCAGCTCTGTGATGATCAGTCCCATCTGCAGACCCCAGTCTCCAAGATGTACATCCCCGATCATCTCATGGCCCATAAAACGTCCGAGACGTTTGATGCTCTCACCGATGATCGCAGAACGCAGATGTCCGACATGCAGCGGTTTTGCCACGTTTGGTCCGCCGTAGTCCAGGATGATCTTCTTTGGATGCTCTGCTTTTTCTACGGAAAGATTTTCATCTGCCTGCATCTGTTTTAAATACTCTGCCAGATAATCTCCGGAAAGCTTCAGGTTGATAAAGCCCGGACTGACTGCCTGTACTTCCTGGAAAATACCGTTTTCCTTCAGTTTTGCCACAACATCATTTGCGATCATGATCGGAGCTTTTTTGTAGGTTTTTGCTGCTGCCAGTGCACCATTACACTGATATTCACATAAATCAGGACGGTTGGAAAGCGTCACTTTTGCAAAATCGGCACTGTAGCCGGCTTCTTCAAACGCTTTGACAACCTCTTCTGAAATCAGATCCAATATTTTTTTCATATGGTTTTCCTTTCCTCTAAACTGTTTATTTTCCGGTATCCTGCCGGAAACCCTGTTTTTTATTATAATGTTTCGCTTTCTTTTTGTAAAGGAGAATATAAGACCTTCTCAAGGGTAAGTCCCTTTGCCGGTGCCGTAAATCCTGCCTTTTCGCGGTCTCTGACTTCCAGCAGTTCTGCCACGGAGGAAAGACTTCTCTTTTTCATTCCAACTTCCAGAAGTGTTCCGGTAAGAATCCGGATCATATGATGCAGAAACCCATTTCCGGTGTATGTGATCACGATTTCCCCTTCTTTTTCTTTCAGATCAATGCTGTAGATCGTCCGCACCGTTGATTTTTTCATCCTCCTGTTGGCACAGAAGCTCTTAAAATCATGTGTCCCGGTAAGGATCTCTGCCGCCCGGCACATAAGCTCCATATCCGGCTTTTCTCCGAAATCATAGATATAACGCCTCTCAAATACCTTTTTGACTTCTCCTGTGGCGATCCGGTAAACATAAATCTTCCCGGTGGCATTCAGTCTGCTGTGAAAACGCTCCGGAACTTCTGTCACTTCGGATACGGCAATATCTTCCGGCAGATAACGGTTCAGATACTGTTTCACTTCCTGTGGATCGACCTGTTCCTTCAGATGTACATTTGCCACCTGCCCTTTTGCATGCACCCCCGCATCCGTGCGTCCGGCTCCCTGGATCTGCACTTCTTCCCCGCACATTTTGGACAGAACCGCTTCGATTTTTCCCTGAATGGTGGATTCGGTACGCTCCTGTCTCTGCCATCCTTCGTAGCGTGTTCCATCATATTGAACTAATATCTTATAATTCACCGTCACACTCTCCTTTCTTTTTCCGTCTTTTTCGTTCTTTTTCTATCTTTTTTATGCATAATACTTCAAACTCATCATCATTTTTCTTTCACTTTCATTCTCAAACAGTCAATCCGTCCAATTCGGTCACCGTTTTTTCTGAATTTCGTCCATTTCTTTCATAAACGTTCAAAATCTATTCACGATTTCTTCACAATCACAACACATGGATTTCATATTTTCATTTTATTATAATAACTGTCAAAGCAAGAAACACTTTAGACAATTTTTCTTTTTCATAACTCCCTCTTATTTTAACATTTGCGGAATGCTTCGGAAAGGCATTCCGCTTTTGTTTTATGATAAGATGGAAAATAAATTACAGAAAGCCACATCGCAACTTTCTGCATTTTTAATATACGGTAATATCTTTCAGCTCTTTTTGCAGTTCTTCTCTTAACAGTTCTTCCGCTTCTTCCGAAGAAAGATTTCCATCTCTGTTCAGGGCATTTAAAATCATCCACAAACATTCATGGATCACACCATCCTGCGAGGTAAGTGTACGTGTTTTAATGCTTGGTATGATATGATCCATATAATAGATGCCCAGATCCTGATTTCCGAACCAGCGGCTTTTATAGCTTTTCAGGGACGGATCTTCTTCGTATGGCTTTTTTGCCGTAGTCATAAGTCCCATGGAGTTGAGTGTCCTTGCCCCTTCGGTCGAAAGTGTCGCAAATTTCAGAAATTCCCACGCCAGACGTTTATCTTTGCAGGTTTTTGTGATTCCCATACTTGTCCCACCCCAGTTGGCATTTCCCTCCGGTGCACTCATCAGCCCCCAGCGTCCGAGATTTTTCTGCTGCGGATCGCTTGATTCAATGCTGAATTTGACGGACCAGGTTGCACAGGCGGTAAAAATGTGCCGGTCTTCCCGAAGTGCCTCATTCCATGCCGGTGTCCAGGTGATCAGATTATCTGAAATATGCTCATCACGGAAACGGGTAATCAGCGACAGGGAACGGCCGAAAACATTTTCCACATTGATCTTTCCATCATTTACCCAGACCATATCGGACTGTTCCTGCGTAAACTGCCGGATATCCTCAAGTGAAAACCACATATAGACCTCGCCGTTGCTTTTTTCGTAAACTTCTTTCCCCTTCTGGATAAAGGCTTCCCAGGTCGGCATCATCTTTTCCAACTCTTCCGGATCGTCTGTTCCAAGATATTTTTTTGCAAGATCTCTGCGATACGCCAGCCCTGCCGGTGAAAGCGACTGTTCAATCCCACAGACATTTCCTTTGCTGTTGATCATATGCGGGTGCAGATATTCATAAACTTCCGAAAGACGGAAATTGTACGGTTCCTGCTCAAGCGGTTCCCACATGTCCAGCTCAAACACTTCCCCTCTGAAATCAATGACGGACCAGGCAATGTCCGGAAGCTCTCCTCCAACGATCAGTGCTGTCTCATATTTCTGGGGCAGGTCTTTGTGTTCAACGGAAGTATACTCAAATGTGACATTTGGATAAATCTCCTGAAACGCCTGTGTAACCGTCTGATAGTAGTCGGTATCCCACCCCCACATGGTCATCAGACCTCCGGTCAAAAACATCACTGTCAGAATCCTTCCGATTTTTCTCATTTTCATCTTTCTTTTTCCTCCGCTCTTTTTACCGGAAGTGTCAGAATGACTGTCGTTCCTTTTCCTTGTGTGCTTTGTATCTCCATTCCAAAGCCTTCTCCGTACAGGTAGTGGATACGGTCACGGACATTCTCCACACCAATGTGTTTTCGTGTCTTGTTTTCTGCCATGGTCTCTCCCTGCTTAAACCGCTTCAGCTGTTCTTTACTGACACCAATCCCTTCATCTTTTACCATAACACAGAGTTTTTCTCCCTGCTTCTGAATGATGATCCAGATCTTTCCGGACGCTTCCGTCGGCAGGATTCCGTGCAGGATTGCATTTTCCACAAGCGGCTGGATCATGGTTTTCGGCACCAGGCAGTCCTTTAATCCCTCTTCGCATTTTACTTCCACCTGAAATACATCCGGATAGCGGTATCTTTGAATATCCAGATAGCATTTCGTCAATTCCAGTTCTTTTTCAATGGTGGTCTCTACATTTCCATCCCCGACTTTTAAAGTCTCATGCAGCGTATAGATCAGGGAGTGTACGATCTTCACTACATCCTGATTTTTTCCGGCCGCCGATAAATATACTACTGTATTTAATACATTATAGAGATAATGTGGATTGATCTGTGAGAGCGTAATGTCATATTCCATGTCACGTTTTTGCTTTTCATAAGCAATACGTTCCTGCTCTCCTTTGTACAGCTCCGTCATCATATCCTGGAAACATTGATATAAAATCTCGATCTCATCGCCGGTATGGACGATGTGGATCGGCTGCTGTTTGCCATACTCCGTGCGTTCCATCTGCTTTGACAGTTCCGTCACCGGACGCACCATATTCTCCAGGATTTTGGAAACAACGAGCAGCACCAGTCCTACGCAAAGTAAAAAGGAGAGCACAAAAAACTTCAGCACAAAACTGCTGTTTTCCAAAAGATCTGCATTGGTAAGGAACGTACAGAGCTTCCATCCGGTCCCCTCTACCGGTATGCAGATCAGATAACCGCCGGAAGTATGATAAATATTTTCCTGATCCAGCCCTCTTTCTTTTATGGCATCCCGTAGCACATTCTTTTTATCCTTCTGGTACAGAATTTCTGAATCATTTCCGATCAGGGCAGCAAAGTCCTGTGTTTTTGCATAAGTCTTCACCTGCGTCAGAAAGTAGTCCAGGCTCATCTCCAGATAGAGTGTCGCTTTCAGATGACCGTAACGGCGTTTGTCATACATTGGGATCGCATAACAGATCTTTCTTGTATCATTTCCGGAGTCACTGTCATAATAGGGATCGGAATAGATCCATTCCTTCTTTGCAGTGTATTCTTCCAGTTCCTTCTGCTTTAATTTTTGCTTCAGATAGGCACTGTCCCTGGAGCTGTAACTGCTTCCGAAAAAATTTCCGTCTGCCATCCGAAGAACAGACCCTTCCAGATAGGTACGCAGATTATTATAAAACACCAGCCGTTTTGTTACCTTATCATACTGGTTCTGCCTGCGGAATTCATTCCCTTTGACGTTCTCTTCCAGAAGGTACTGTAGCTGTTCATCCACCAGAATACTCTGTGCAAACCGGCGGTTATCCTCCGCCTGAAATGCAATCTGGCTGCCAACCTGCATCAGACGGTTTTTTTCTTCTTCAATCCTCTGTTTTCGTACCACCTGATTAAAATATAAATAGCCGATCAGCGTACTCAAAATCATGGAACATATCAAAATCAGAGAAATACTCCGCAGGATCCGTCCTTTTAAATGTTTTTTGTCTCTTTTCTTTCGCTCTGTTTTCATTCTTTCCTCTGTTTTTTATATTCCTGCGGTTTCATCCCTACGTTCCGCATAAAGATCTGGCTGAAATACTGGCTTGTGCGGTAGCCAACCATCTGGGCTGTTTCTGCGACCGTACTGTTCTCCTCCCGCAGCAGACGCTTTGCCTCGGAAATTCTTACATTGGTCAGATATTTCAGAAAGGTCTGTCCGGTTTCTTTTTTAAAGATCTGTCCGAGATATACCCCGTTCATATGAAATTTCTCACCGAGCAGCTCCAGGCTTAACTCCTGCGGATAATTTTTTTCGATATAATCGATCATATCCAGCACCGTTCTGGAATAACCAAGCCGGGCTTTTCTTGCATATTTCTGCTGTATGTACGAAAAATTCCTGCAATAATACTGTTCAATCTCACGGATCGTATAAAGCGGTTCTTTCAGATCGATCTCTTTGCAGTTTTCACTCTCGCACAGTTCCCCGAGCAGATTGCTTAACGAAGGCAGGAGTATTTTGCAGTCTTCCAGATCTTCCTTTTCCCGGATTCCCGAAAAAATTGCCTCGATCTGCTTTTCCAGCTCCTCTTCTGAACCATAGATTGCTTCCCGCAGTATGCGGATCTGTTCGCCCCAGATTGCTTTCTTTTCTTTTTCCGGCATTTTTTCCATTGCACAGATCGCCTCATCTTCCCAGAACACGGAATAACGGATCTGGCGTGATATGGTGCGGAAAGTCTCACTGATCTCCTTCGGTGTGATTTCATAGCTGTAGACCATGTTAAAATGCATCTGCAAACACAGCTCCAGCTGATCTGCGATCTGATGGCATTTTCGCAGGATCAGACTGTTCACCATGTATTTGCTCGCTGTATTTTCAATGCGGTAAAGTAAAATCCAGTTGTTCTCCGTGATCTGCACATCTGCCGCATAAAACACAATATTTTCCAGGCTCTCTTCCAGAATGTTCCGCACAGCCTCCTGCTCTTCTTCGGTCCACCTTGTCTCGGCAAACTCACCCTGAATGACCGGATTACGTTTGTGGAGAAGCAGAAGAAAGAAGCGATTGCCCAGGATGCTCTTATCCAGTTCTTCTGCCGTCACCCGATGGTAGATCAGCTGATTCATAAAATATTTCTGATATATTTTTTTCTTATTGCCTGCTCTCTCCAGCTTTTCTTTCACTTCTTCCAACTCTTTTAGAATCAGTTCCGAAGAAAGCTCGTGTTTCAGAAGATAATTGGATACGCCGTAGCGGATTCCCTTCTGGGCATAATCAAAATCACGGTACGCCGAAAGCAGGATCACAACGGTTTCTTTGTCTTTTTCTTTGATCTGTCTTGTCAGCTCCAGACCATCCGTTCCCGGCATGCGGATATCCGAGATCACGATCTGCGGATGCGTCCTGTCAAAAAGTTCCAGAGCCTTTTTCCCACTCGTCGCACATCCCACCACATGATAGCCGTTTCTTTCCCAGTCCACCATGTTTTTCAGATATTCCAGTGCCAGTACTTCATCGTCTACCAGCATAATATCAGTCATAGCACTGCTACCTCCCTGTATAAAAACAGCCCCGAAAAAATCGGGGCTGCACATTTTCTTTTGCAGTTTGTATTTAATTTGCCTTGCCGCTTAAGTATTTCTCGATGTTTGCAATTGCTTCCTGCTCATCTTCACCACTGGCAGACACCATGATGTCTTCCCCTGATGTCAGTCCTAATGTCATCATACCCATGATACTCTTTGCATTGACGCGTCTCTGTTCGCTCTCTACATAGATATCACTTTCAAACTGGCTGGCAACCTGAACAAGCAGTGCTACCGGTCTTGCTTCCAGCCCACTTGGAATCTGAATGGTAATCGGTTTCTTAATCATAATAATTTTCCTCCTCATTATCTCTTAGCGTTTCCGCAATATCGCTTAATTTTCTCAGTCTGTGATTTACGCCGGACTTTCCGACCGGGGTTGAAAGCATCATCCCCAGCTCTTTGAGCGTTGCCTCCGGCTGCTCCAGACGCAGCCTTGCAATCTCTGCAAGTCCCTCGGACAGCTGCTCAAAACCGATCTTCTGCTGAATATAGCGGATATCTTCGATCTGTCTGACTGCCGCACTTACTGTTTTATGAATATTGGCTGTCTCACAGTTGACCTTGCGGTTGACTGAGTTACGCATCTCCTTCAAGATGCGTACATTCTCAAGCTCCATTAAAGAAACATGAGCTCCCATCACGTTTAACATATCTACGATCTGGGATCCTTCTTTGAGATACACTACAAAATGCTTTTTTCGCTGTACGATCTTCGCGTCCACGCCAAAATCATTCATGATCTCCTGAAGCTGAACTGCTTTGTGAACCGTCGCACATACGATTTCAAAATGATAAAATTTCTGCGGATCACTGATGGAACCCGCCGCCAGGAAAGCACCTCGTATAAAAGCCCGTCGGCAGCATGTTTTTTGAATCACCAGATTGTCCGAGATAGAAAACTGCTCCTCAATTTCCATATCCGCATTGAACAGCCTGGCCGCCTTCAGAATACGTATCGCATCTTCATGGTTCAACACCACCACCGTATATGTACGGCTTCCTTTTGAAAATGTACCCTGCCTGATTGAAACTTCAACTTCTATATTAAATGCTTTTTTCAATAAAGTAAAGTACTTTCTTGCAACATATACGTTTTCTGTCTGGATTTTTAAACTGTAATGATCTTTTTCGGATATGGAAACACCGCCGCACATGCTGATGATCGCCGCGATCTCGGCAATCTGGCAATGGCGTGCCAACGTCTGGTGTCTGGATAATTCGTCCTTCACTCCACTTGAAAATGACATGG
>PPYF01000359.1_pt1 | contig 14657 bp, 5 predicted proteins | sample 1559871 | NCBI WGS metagenome assembly PPYF01 (sample SAMN08240021, study PRJNA423297) | Human gut metagenome, whole genome shotgun sequencing project. | reverse complement strand
CGTAGATTCCGTCCTCATGATCCATGCTGACTGTTCCCATTGCTTCAGCACTTGCTGTTGCTGTTACTGTATACTGTTTCTTTACTACAGGATTTGCTGCGAAGTTTGCTGTCAGTGTCACATCTTCTGTCACATCAAATACATGTGGATTTGCATCACTGACTTCTGTTCCCTCTGCGTTTGTCCAGTTTACGAAATGATATCCTTCTTTTGCTGTTGCAGTTACTGTAGCGGTATCATACTTCTGATACTCACCCTTATCGGTTGCTGCACTTCCCATTACCGGGTCATTTACCTGAACGGTCACAACTACTGGTTGCGGCGCTGTAAACGGTTTTGTCAGTTTCGCATTTGCCCAGTCACCATGATCGCTCCAGTTATTTGCACCTTTGTCCATAACCAATTTCAGTTCTGTTGCATCAGTTATATCAATATCACCTGTAAATCCTTTTGCTGTGTTAGTTCCCATTACATCACTTGTGAACTTCAGATTTCCATCCACATATACCTTAAATGTGATACTTGCCTGAGAAGGATTTATCTTTGTCTCACGGTCTACACCGTAATAAGATGAAAAACTTGTATATCCTTTGCCAGTCAGATCGTAAATGATTGTAGAATCTGCATGGCTTCCGATTCCTTTATCAAAGGTTTCTTCCTTTGAACCGTCCCATAAGGTCAGTGTGTTGTTTCCACAGCTCTTATCTTTTCTTGTCGGATTACCTGAATCTCCGGATGTCTGTGATGTCCAGTCAAGATCAGATAACCATGTATCTCCTGATGCATGAACTGTTACTTTATAAGTCTTTTCTGTGGACTTGTCCGCAGAAGTTACTTTCACTTTCACAGTGTTGTCACCTTCTGTCAGTCCCAGTTCTGCCGAAGCACTTCCTGTTCCTGTCTGAATCACTTTATCTTTCCAGATAACTTCTACGGTTGCATCCGCCTCTTCTGCTGTTGCATTGATTGTCACAGCGGATTCTGTTGCAGATGCTGTATATTTTAATGTATCTGCATCAAAGTTTTCTTTCAGAGATATATTTCCTCCAAGGCTTAATGCTTCCAAACGTGCATTTGCAGCATTCGGCACTTTCAGTTTCAGTTTATAGTAGACCGGCTCTGCACTTGTCTCAGGTGTCACACGGATCGTAATCTCATTGATTCCCGGTGCAACTGTCACGTCTCCCTGAACAGTCTGTGCTGCGGATGTAACCTCTTTTCCGTTCACGATGGAAACAGTTGCTCTTGTACTCTGTGCTGTCGCTGCAACCTGCGCTGTTGTTGTTCCTGTTGCAATTGGAAGACTATATTCATAAACTCCCTCTTCCAGCACAACTTCTTGTCCATTTACCTGCAGGCTTTCCAACAATGCATTGTTATCTCCCTGACGGCTGATTGTGAAACGATATTTTTTCATTGTCACGCCATCTTCTGCTGTAACATTTACCTCGATCAGATTTCTTCCGCTTGTGAGAACTGCGTTTCCGCTCAGTTCAGCTGTTTCTTTTCCATTCACCAGCACTTTTACTGTTGCCTTTGTATCCTCTGCTGCAAAGGAATACTTGATTTCCTGAACGTCACTTCCTGCTGTTGTCTGATAGAAAGTTGTTCCTTTTACAAACTGGAACATGTCTGTACTTTCACTAGTTTTAATGTCAGCTGTCGCCAGATCTGCATTTGCAGATTTGACTGCTGATGCACCTGAATCTGTGCCATTTCCGGTTACTTTTACTGCATCAGACCATACAATGTCTCCTGCTGCACCTGTTCCGATCAGCGGTACATAAGCAGCTTTCACATATTTGCCTTTCAATGCTTTAGAAGCTGTCAGAGAAGTTCCCTCTACTCCGCTGATAATGGAATAGTTTCCATTTTCTTTATCAGCAACTGCCCATTTTACAATTACGGACTGTCCTGTAGTATCTCCTGCCGCTGTCAGGCTGTCAGCAGCTTTGTCATATGTTACCTTAACATTGGAGGCGGTCGGTTTCACTGCCTCTTCAACTAATTTTACTTCTTTATTATTCACTGTAACATCAGAATAAGTGATGGATCCTGTATTAGTTCCCTGGCTTGCGATTGCCAGCTTAAAATTACCGCTCAGGAAACCGCAGTCTGTTCTCGAACCGATGGTGGTCCAGTTGTTCTTATCTGCACTGTAGTAAGCTGTCACTGTGGCATTATTTTTTACCAATTTCAGCCAGATTGGACTTGTGCTTACATTTGCCCAGTTATTATATGGTTCCTCTACTGCACTTCTGTTCTGCTCTTTTACAAGTGCTACTGCACTGGTAGAGCCATCACGATGCTTCTTTTCCACTGCTACATAATTGTCCGCATCATCATAGAGATAGATTCCTGCATCTGCCCATGTATTTGCAGGAGTTGCACCTGTCAGTTTGAATACAAGTGTCAGATCTGTTCTGTCTGTTCCTTCCGGCAATGGTTTTACAAGGACATTGCTCGGAGTCTGATTTTGGTAAAGTCCCTGGCTTGTGAAATCCTGTTCCAGTCCGCCTTCAACGGTTGAGCTTACACGATATTTGTCAGATGCTGTCGGATAATCTACTGTAATATCTGATGCGATTGTCTTTCCGTCCTGCCAGATGGATACCAGTTTTGATGCTTCATAACCGTTGGCTGTAGATGCTGTCACTACAACACTTCCCGGTTTTACTGCTGTCAGAAGTCCTTGTTCAGTGATTGTTGCTTTATCAGTCTCAGTTCCGGTCTTGGCATCATAAACCTTCCATGTCACTGCGCTGTTCTTGTCTGCACTGTTCTCTTCAGCGTTCCATTTCAGATTTGCAGTATACTGGATCGTATCATTTACTTTAATATTTTCTTTATTTTCTGCCGCTGTCAGTTCAATTCCATCCGGCAGATTGCCAAGGTCACCTCCATTGACTGTAAATGTCACTGCATTGGTCGGGAACTTACGTCCTCCAACAACCATATATCCTGTTACATTGGCTGTTCCTGCTCCTACTGCAGTTACGACACCTGTACTGGAAACCTTTACTACTTTTTCATTGTCAGATTCGTAGTACATCGTTCCGTTCGGTGCTGTTGTGGAATCTGCGTTTACCTTCATTGCATCATTGGTGACTGTAATATCAGAAGCACTCATGTTGCTGATTGAACTTCCGGCATTCAATCCACCGTCATACTCATTTCCTTCGATCACTACATTTTTACAACCATTAAAGTTGTACAGTTTTCCTGATAAGGTATCACCACTTCCGCTTACTTCCAGCTCTGCACTATTGGCTACTTCCAGTTCTGCTGAACTTCCTTCTTTTACTGCCAGATTCAGAGATCCGTTTCCGTTGATCGGATTCTGTCTGTAAATTTTATTATTTTTAAAGGTGAGTTTATCTACACTCTTTGCATCAAGAACTCTCTTATTGTACGTAAAGAAAGTGTTGTTCTCGATCTTAATATTAGAATGTACTGTCTTTTCCGTAGATACAGTCGGATTGGTAGGCTCGATGAAAATTGCCTGTGCATTTCCTCTTGTAAATGTATTATTACGGATGGTCACATCTCTGACCGGACCTGACTCATACCAGCCCTGAGCATCATCAGAAATATAGATGCCTGCCATACTCATTCCGTCAAATGTATTATTTTCAATGACAATTGGTTTTCTTGTAGTTACAAGGATTCCTCTTGTCGGAACTTCCTTAAATTCACAATTGCTGATGTTGACAGCTGGTGTATAAGTGATATTTTCTACCACATGTTGATTTACCTGAACGTCGGCAGGAATTGCCTTATCCAATGTCAGCTTGATGGTTGTCAGACTTCCTGAACCTTCACCCATGTTTCCGCCCATTCCGTCCGGTCCGTCAACCTTTGTTACTGTGCGAACGGAATTTTCAACTGTGATCATATTTCCCTTTGTCATGAACTCGATTTCGTCACCTTCGAAAAAGTTCGGGAAACCGGCTGTTTCACGATGGTTGTACTGTACTGTGATTGTTCTTCTGTCGGAACTGATGGATGTAACTGTGTTAAATGTTCCGTGGATATTGATCGGATCATCATGAGGACCTGCAAAGGTACAGTTATTAATATTGATTGCTCCTTTGCATCCGGACATCTGCACAAAATCAGCATATCCGGCTGTTGTTCTTCCACTTTCCTTTGGTGCTTCAAAATCAACATCTTCCATTGTAATGTTTTCAGAATGCTGACCTACCATACCAAATCCATGAAGGAACTGGATATCAAGAGAAGTCATCTTAATATCTTTGCTCTTCCAGAAAAACGTTCCTGCATGATCACGTACGGTCGGACGTGACTGGAAGCACATTCCGTTCTGAACTTCACCGGCTTTACTATTATATGTAATCTTTACACGATGATTTCCAAGATCCTCAATAGAAGCTACACCTTTTAATGCAGCATTTCCATTTCCTGCACCGAATTTGATTCCCTGTACGGTATCTTCCCGCTGGGTATGATAACCTGACAGATCGGAGATACTCCAGTAACGTTGACCTGTATAAGGACTTACATCGCTGTACCATTTAATCGTTGTTCCTGCAACTTCATAATTATAGCACTCAGGAATATACATAGTTGCTGTATTTCCCTCTACACTCTCAACAGTCATATCAATAACTGTCGGAACCTGGAAATCCACTGCAAAATTTTTAAATTCAACATCTTCGCAACCGATTGTTGCAAATGTTGTCATTTTACCATGGAACATAAACAGAGAGTTGTTTCCATCTACGGTAACATGATCCATATCTTCCAGAAAAATACCGATCTTCTTCATTTTATTGTTCTGATCGGCACCTACAGTATTGGAAACATATAATTCTCTTTCTATTGCTTTATCTGGATAGATATCATAGCGTCCTTCCGGGAAATTAATCTTGACTTCTTTTCCCTCTTTCGTTGCATCTTTCGCAGCTGCGATTGCTTTCTGTATTCCGATTGCACTGTCCTTCCCACTGTCCGGATATACTCCGTAATCCGTAACATCGATTACTTCTGTTCTTGCAGCTGCTTCGGCCTTCTGCACACCTGCGCCCGAAACAATTCCCGTTATCACAAGACAGGCTGCAAAGACAAGCGATAAGATTCGCCTTCTCTTTTTCATTTTTTCCTTACCCCTTTCCATTATATATAAGTGATTTTATTTTCTCATAAAAAAGGGGGGGTGGCTTGCACTTTTTTATCACACCACCTCCGATTTTTTGTCATATTCGGAACTTTTTAATAACAGAACCGAGAAAAGGCATATCACCCACTTAACGCACTGCCTCTTTCTTTCATTTTTGGATTATAATGTTTTGAAGTTGTTGCTAGAAATTTATGATATGCAAAATACTACTACCAGTGAAAAAAAATTCCATGCGCAATCTCATACAGTGATACTATTGTCTTAACAAAAAAAGGCAGCGCACTTAATACTTAGCGCGCTACCTCTTCATCTCATTTCATTTTCTATTCTTCTGTTTCTTCCGTTTTGTTACCTTTTATTTTTTCCATGATCTCTTCCAGATATGCGCCTTCCAGTTTGTAGCCTTTTGCGTAGATCACAAATGCAAGGATTGTAATTACAGAAGGTACAACACCCATTAATACTCGCATTCCCATGATTGTAGACGCGCTCTGTTCTGCGTTTGCTACATAGCCGACAATTGTAAGGCCTACACCGATCAGCCAGGCAGATACTGCAGATGCGGTCTTAACAAGCAGTGTCTGGAATGAAGCGATAATACTTTCATTTCTACTTCCTAATTTTACCTGTCCATAATCGATAACATCAGCAAGCATAACGGTTGTTGCTCCTAATGTAAGACCAGAACCCAATTTATAGAAGATACCACTGATTGCTACAATTACCATGTTCTGTGGTGCAAAGAATCCACAAAGTACAACTCCTGCGAGACCAATTGCAGGACTGAAGCTGGCAATTGCAAATACCTGTTTCTTTGTAAAATAGTTAGAAAGGATTGGGAAAAGGAACAAAGCTGCAATCTCTGCAAACTGTGCTGCAGTTGTGAAGATTGGATATAAGCCTTCATTTCCGGTTACATATTTGAAGTAATAAATTGCAATACCACCGGCAAGCTGTACAACAAGATTGTAGCAAAGCACAATTCCGATAAATACTTTCAGCTGATCATTTCCGGCAATAACATGAAGTGCATCTTTGATTGTAAGCCTTTTTGCTTCTTTACCCGACTCCGCTTCCTGACAGCTGCGGTCTTTTACAAATACAACAGTAATAATAGAAGTAATTACAAAAATCACTGCAATAATTTTCGCAAGTGCAGAATATCCAACAGCGCTGTCTCCTTTACCAAGAACAGATACAAGTTTCAGAGCAAACGCACCCATAAGAAGCCAGGCTGTACTTGCAAAAATTCTCGGGATAACTGACATAGAATCTCTTTCTTTTTTCGTGCTGGAAAGAGACGGAAGCATTGACCAGTATGGAATATCCATAACTGTATAAGTCATTCCCCACAAAATATAAACATCAGAGAAATATATATACATGCCAGTTCCTTCTAATCCGGAAGGTTTTGTAAACATAAATACTAAAACGATTGCATTTAACACCGTACCAATCAAAATCCAAGGTCTGAATTTTCCCCATTTTGTTCTTGTGTTATCAACAACAAATCCCATCATTGGATCGTTGAATGCATCCCACACTCTGGCAACCAGAAACAGGTTACCGACAAAAAGCGGTGTCAATCCGATCGTATCTGTAAAATAAATCATTAAGAAATACGAAATAATGGCATAGCATAAATCTTTTCCCAGTGCTCCAATACCAAATGATAATTTAGAAAAGTTTGAAAGTTTCATTTGATGTTCTCCTTTGCTTTTTTATAATTTGTTTATACGAATCAACATGCTTGCGTAGTCACCCGTCAACCGCATGTCAAATCCATGTTTCATAAGATAACTTCCACTCTTTGTGAGTTTGCCATCTTCCATAAGAAGTTCGTAGGACGCATTTTCTTCCAGTCCACGAAGTTTCACTGTCACTCCACGATGTCCCAGCTTGCTTTGTGGGAGAAATGCGAACAGTACGCCCTCATTTCCTTTCATATATTCATATAGGAAATAATCATTTGCCGACGTATGATTCAGACGATAGAACGTACCTTCCTGAATGATCGGACGGATTTCCTTGTACTGTGCGATCATTTCCTGAGAAAGAGCAATGTCTTCTTCTGTAAATTTCAAAATATTACATCCAATTCCAAGTGTTCCCATCATTGCACTGTGATAGCGGAATTTCATTGGAATCACACGGTTGGACAGGAAGTTCGGACAATCGGTCACCCAGGCACGCATTGCCTTGATCGGATAAATGTAAGAATATGCATCCTGGATAAACAGACGGTCATATGCGTCTGTATTATCGCTCGTCCAGAAATCATCAAAAATTCCGAGAATGCCGTAATCAATACGTCCACCACCAGATGCGCATGCTTCGAACAATACAGCCGGATGCTTTTTCTTCGTTTCCTTCACAATATCGTAGAGTGCCTGGATGTGCTTATACCAGAGATCTTTCTTTAAATTTGTCTGAGAGATTGGTCTGTTTGCATCCCATTTGATGTAGTCGATTTCGTGGTTAGAGAGAAGATTATCCAGCATTTCCAGTACAAACGCTTTTACTTCATTTTTTGTAAGATCCAGCACATACTGTTCTCTCGATGTGTCGCTCTCTCTTGTATCAAAGTGATAGATCCAATCCGGATGCTTCGCATAAAGCTCTGCCTTTGGATTTACCATTTCCGGCTCTACCCAGATTCCAAACAGAAGTCCCTGCGCTTTCACTTCGTCGATCAGCTCATCGATTCCATTCGGGAACTTCTCTTTATTTACATACCAGTCGCCAAGGCCGTTATCAATTCCGTGACGCTGGCCAAACCATCCATCATCTACTACGAACAACTCCGCACCCAACTCTTTTGCCTTAGCTGCAAGCTTTTTCTGCTCCTGAACCATTACATCAAAACCGGTTGCTTCCCAGGAATTATAAAGTACCGGACGAAGTCCTTCCCGAAGTAGAAAATCATTTGCAAACTGATGCAGGTTGTGGGACATTGTCTGAAATCCATCTGCTGAATACCCACAGAGAATTTCCGGTGAGGCAAAGCTTTCTCCCGGCTTAAGATCCCATGTGAAATCATGTGTGTTAATTCCCATCTGCACAAGTGTCTCTCCGTACTGTGTCTGCTCTACCGCCCCGCTGAAATTTCCAGTCATACGAAGTGCGCCAAAGTACACATTTCCGGTTGTCTCTGTGGCATCCTGATCCAAAATGAAATAAGGATTGTGATTGTGGCTGGAAATTCCTCTTCTATTTTCGAAAATGATTTTTCCATAATCGACTTTCTGCACGAATTTCTGCTGTTCTGCGCCCCAATGGCCGTGTACATTTCTAAAATTCAATCCTTCATATGGAACATGAAATTGCCCACTGTGCAGCTTTTCTATCTGCATAACTTCTGTCGACTCATTTTTCAGCACAACGAAACGTTCCATCAAGTCATACGCTTCGTAGATTTTATAATGCAGTTCCATTACAAGGGCATAATGTTTGTCTTTTAAAATGATCACCAGTTCCTCACACTGTTCGTTTTTCTGGATCTCATAATTTACGTACTCGTAAGCCACATCTCTCGTCCCGTCTGCAAATGTAACCTTCAGACAGTGTTCTTTGTATCGAAGACCTCCGTATACAGGAAATTCTTCTTTTGTGATCTCATATACCGGATCGTTCGTAGATACTTCTGCAAGCTCCGGCATTTCGAAATCTTCCATCGCATTGATCCTGCTTCCCCAGTACAAATGTCTCACTAATCCCTGATTGTCAATTCCGAACGCGTAACTGTTAGAGCGCGTCTGGAGCATAAAAAGATTTTGTGAATCGTTCACTACAATACCCACTGTTCTACCTCCATTTTTACCTGTTAATTTATCGATTTAATCACACATTCGAACGGTGCCAGTTTTACACCGTCTTCTTCTGCCTCTGTCCCATTGTGATTTATATACATTTTGATCTGTTGTTCCTTTTCTCCTCTTGTAACAATTTCCACACCATTTTGAGATGGATACATCGGAATCTCTTTCTCTTTCATGATCGTCTCCATGAGTGCTTTTGTAATGGATTCTTCCAGTCCACATCCAATATAATAAACCATTCCTTTACCGGCCGGTTTTCTTGTCACTGCCGCAAATGAATCGTAAAATGTATCTCCATACCGGAAGAGGATTTCTGCATCTTTTACTTCGATCATGTCTCTGAAAATACCGCCCATGCCGTTATATTTTGCAAATGCGCCTGTCCCCACAACCGGAAATGCATCCAGCGTCTGAAGGCTCTCTGTTTCTACTACGCAATGTCCGGCAAACTCATTGTATCCAACCGGTGCCGTCTTTCCAAACGGTACATTGTTGTTCGCATCTTTCACCGAACAACGGTAAGTTAGTACAACCGTTCCGCCTTGTTCGGCAAATGCTTTTACTTTCGCTTCCATTTCCGGTTTGTGAATAATCATCTGTGGAAGGATGAGCACCTGATACTTCGAAAAATCGCGGTCTTCCGGAATGACATCCACTCCTACGTTCACATCGAAAAATGGCTTGTAAAATTTCTGCATTTCTGCTGCCGGATCAAGCAAAATACTCTGTTTCTGGATACGGAAAGAAGCAAGCGAATCGTAATCATAAACAATTGCCACCTGATTTCGAATCGGTGTTTTTAATGCCGCGTCATAATTTTTTATATCCCGAAAAAAGCTTTGCACTTCATAAAATTTTCTTCTCTTTACATTGTCTGCATCTAAAATTCCATAGCAGAACTGTTCCGCTCCTTTTGTTGCTCCACGATAACGGAAATACATCATAGAATCACAGCCATGTGCCATTCCCTGGTAGGACCACATTTTTGCCTGATTCGGTCTTGGCAGGAATCCCGTTACATCATGTCCTTGCGCTCCCATGATGGCTTCCGTGATCCAGAAGTTCTCCCCTTTTAAGCCTCGTATATAATCCAGACCGAAGGCAATTTCGTGGGGTGCGATTGGTTCCTTCTGACCGCCCCATACCGGGTAGTTGTTATACGCGACCTGATCCAGGGTCGCAGCCACTTTCGAATAATCTACATGTTTTCCAAGTCCACCGCCTGGGAAATCGTGCATAACAACTGCTTTCGGCGCGATTGATTTGATCAGCTTCGCCTGAAAATCAATAAAATCAACAATCACTTTACTTCGGAAACGCTCCCAGTCCTGACGAAGTGCCGGATTATGTGTTGTAATTGTCTCTGTCGGAATTGGAATCTCATCGAAAGAATTGTATTCCTGAGACCAGAACGTCGTCCCGTATGTATCATTTAACCGATCGATCTGTCCTTGGAACGTTTCGCTCAAATATTGCTGAAATTTTTTCTGACAGTTTTCACAATAACAAATATCGCTTCCTTCATGTCCGATCTCATTGTCGATCTGCCATGCTACGATTGCTTCTTCATTTTTATAATGTTCAACTAAAGCACGAACAATTTTTTCCGAATACGCATACATTGTGGCACTGTTAAAGCAATACACATGTCTTCCTCCAAAGGAACGTTTTTTTCCTCCTTCAAATTCCGAAAGAATGTCCGGATATTTCTTTGCAAGCCATGCCGGAATCGTAGCGGTAGGAGTTCCCATGATCACTTTCAGATTTCTCTTCTTCGCTTCTTCGATCACATGATCAAAAAAAGAAAAATCAAACTGCCCTTCCCTCTTCTCCATCATATGCCAGGAAAATTCCGCAATACGAATTACATTACATCCCATCTCCACGATCGTATCCATATCCTGTTCCATCAGATCGATATTCCACTGTTCCGGGTAATAATCAACACCTAACAACAAACTTCCTTACCTCCTCGGTTCTCTCTTTATCAACGATTTTACCAAAAGTTTTACTAATAGTTAATAAAACTTTTACTATTTTTACTGTTTTTAGTAAAGTTTTTACTTTCCCTTTTACTTGCTGAAAAAGTGCACAAAAAAAATGCGTATCAACCTATTGGAGACACGCATTTTTTGTCTATTTTTTCTTTTCCACACTTCCACGTTTTACTAAACTACATGGAATAATCACTTTCTTTGGAATGATTTCTCCCATCCGCAGCTGCTCGATACATAGCATTGCTGCTCGGATTGTTTCCTGGATATAAGTCTCAATCGCATCCAACGGCGGGTTACAATTTCCTGATATTGATGTATTATTAAATACGATCATATTCGTATCTTTCGGAACAGAAAATCCACGTTCCGTCAAAGCCTTAATCACTCCCGGTACAAGTACGTCACTGCTAATGAGCATCGCCTCCGGAGGATTCTTGTGTGCATCTAAATATGCGATCATCGACGCATATGCACTGCGTGGATTCATCTCCGAATCGATCACCCATTCCTCATCAAATGTATCTCGCATCGTCTCTGAGTTCCGGTAGTAATAATATCTTGCATCCATTGTCAGTTCTTTCTTATAATCATATGTATTCACCGCACCAACGTAGGCAATCTTTTCATATCCCATCTCTTCAAAATAATTCAGCGCATTTCTTACCGCCATATGATAATTCGGTAAAATACTGTAATACTTCATCTCATCCGGTGACGAATCTATAAATACAATGTGATCTGTATACTGGTGAAAATCTTTCACCTCTTCTTTCGTAAATCTTCCAATTGCAACGATTCCGTCAAGCTCTATCTCACGTCCCGTTCCGAAACGACCAGTTTCATCTCGATACAACGGAACAGTTGTCCACCCTTTTTCAAAACATTCACTATCTAACATATTTTTCATAAGAAGATAATAAATATCGTCCTGAAGTTCCTCCATCTGAAGCATTTGCGCAACTCCGATACAGATGTTCTTCTCTTCTTCCGACTGGGAATTTCCCCGGTTATATCTTTGCGACAAAGAACGGTAATTTAATTCCTGCGCAACTTCAAGAACTTTTTGTCTTGTCTGATCTGTTACATTTAACGTCTGATCATTATTCAATATCCTTGAAACCGTACTTTGTGAAACCCCAGCCTTTGATGCTATATCTTTTAAAGTAGCCATACTGATTCCTCCTTCTTTCACAAAGTTCTATAACAGTGTATCACAGAAATTCTGCAATTACCAGTAACCTTTAATCGTATGACCACCAGTACAAGTATCAGGATCAGTATCGCCCTCTCGATCACCTCTTCCAGAACATACTGTTCTTTCTACCGCTTTTTTCTACTTTATTCTTTTTATTCATCTCATTGAGGTGTCAGTTTTATCCGACACCTCATAGAATATTTCCCTTTTTATTCGATTACAATCTATGGTTTTATGCGTTTTAACTTGTAAAGTGCTCTTTTGCAAACTGCATATCCTGTACCACTTCTACAGTTCCAAGATAATTATCTTTTTTGTCTCTCACTGCATAATAAGTAACTAAAAATGGTTTTCCCTGCTTTTCCATCCAAACCGGAACGCTATCACGAGTATGATTTTTAAAACTTTCTATAATGGAGCGAACCATTGATTCTATCTTAGGCGGATGACAAGAGAATACTTCTCTGTCAATTGCCATGCCAGGGCGTTTGAACACTTTCGCTCCTTCATTAAAGAAACGATTTATATTATTATCATCGATAAATGTAATCTCTATTGGCAACGTATTAAGCATAGCTTCCAACTGTGCTGCACTCATATGTCCACCGCCCATTACTATTTCACCTTCATAAATAGCCGCCTCATGACGATTCTTTTTATCCTGCACATATTTTTCTGCTTCTTCCCATCTATTATCAATGCCATACACTAATGCATAGTCTTTGGCATCTTCATAGATTTCATACCATTCTTCGGCTGTAAAATTCATTGCGCAGATAGGGAACAGTATATTAGTCTCTTTATAAATCATTTCATCTGCTCTTGTTAAAACAGCCTGTACTCTTTTAATCCATTCTTCGTCATGATTGCATTCCTTATCTATTGCTGCTAATTCATCTCTGATTTCATCATCAACAGTCCACATAACATACGATGGTCCTGATATTTCATAGCGAACTTTAAGGAGTGGATAAATCAAATCACCCTTTTGTGCATAGTGTATTGCTATTTGTCTAAAATCTGATATTTTTTTGCTTACATCTTCGCCCTTTTCCAGTGCACCTCTAATATCTGCTATTTCTTTGCTAAACTTCTCATTTGCTTCTGTAAAAGAATAAAGAGGATGGCCCTTTGTTTCTCTGAATGCTTTTGCAAGCTCATGTTTTCTGACATATGCATCCGTCATAGTTGTCATTTCGGATGTTTCTTCCTTTTTTAAAGATTCTTCGACTGCCTTTTCAGCATTTGCTATTTTTTCTTCTTTGGTTAAGCCATGAAACAATGCACTATGCACATCACACAGTTTCTGCACCTCTGTAATAGGTGTTCCCTCTTTTATAAGTTCCTGCTCTGCCTTCATAATTTCAGAAGCATCTACATCAGAAAAATTCTGGACAAAATCTTTTTTAACACTTTCTAAATCTTCTCCATTTCCAAGTCTCTTTAAATAATCCTTCAGTAATACTGTATTGCCAGTCTCTTTGGCTTGAAATTGTTTGCTCCCCATAGAAGAAATATCTGGCATATTACCAGTAATTTCAAAACCATTTTTTATCAGTTCTGCTATAACAACCGGAATCGAAATTCCTTTTGCCTTTGCACCCTTAGGAATTGTCATAATTCGTCCAACGGAGTTTAGCATAGCCGGCTTCTTAATTTCATCAAACCCAAGATTTGCCATAATATCAATCACTTCTGGATAAGTTTTCGTAATATCATACACCGACCAGTTTAAATCAATTTTTTTACTCATAATATTTTACCGCCTTTCCCCTATTTTGTTTTAAGAAAAATCTATCTCACAATTGTAAATCTGTCTCTTTCCGTTCCCGTCTGATTATTTATTTAATAACTTTTTTAGATCCTCTTCCGGTGTACTAATTGGAGAAATCCCATAATTCTCTACTAGGAAATTCAGCACATTTGACGAAATAAATGCTGGTAATGTTGGTCCGAGGTGAATGTTCTTGATTCCGAGATAGAGAAGTGTAAGTAAAATAGATACGGCCTTCTGCTCGTACCATGAAAGTACCATCGATAGCGGGAGTTCATTTACATCACATTCAAATGCTTCTGCTAAAGCGATTGCGACCTTGATTGCACCATAAGCATCATTACACTGTCCCATATCCATGATTCTCGGAAGTCCTCCGATTGTTCCTAAATCTAAATCGTTGAACCTATATTTTCCACATGCAAGCGTCAAAATAATGCTGTCTGCAGGAGACTGTTTCACAAACTCTGTGTAGTAGTTTCTTCCTACTCTGGCTCCATCACATCCACCAACCAGGAAGAAATGTTTAATATCTCCATTCTTTACTGCTTCAATCACCTGATCTGCTACAGATAATACAGTTCCATGTGAGAAACCAGTTGTCACCTGCATTCCTCCATTAATTCCAGTCATATGCTGGTCTTTGGTATATCCACCTAACCCGGATAAACCGGAAAAGTTATTTTTATTTTCTACCCCTTGTGTTATTCTAAAGAAAAAGGGGGTTTTTATA
>PPYF01494587.1_pt1 | contig 14660 bp, 13 predicted proteins | sample 1559871 | NCBI WGS metagenome assembly PPYF01 (sample SAMN08240021, study PRJNA423297) | Human gut metagenome, whole genome shotgun sequencing project. | reverse complement strand
ACACCCCACCACCCCCACCAATACCCCTAGCGACTCTACCGACGCGCCCGCAACCGACGCGCTCGCAGGTCAGGCTGCTGGTGCGCGTCGTTCAGTGGATTGGATGACTATCGCACTGATTGTTGGCGCTATCGGGTTGGGGTTGTTTGCTGTGTGGATGATGATGCCTAAGCCTGCATCACACTCAGGTTCCCCGGCTACCTCTGCCTCGGCTGTGGCCTCTGCTCCTGCAAGCCAGGGTGCCGTCTCGCAGGCTTCACCTTCAGCCTCAGCTGAAGGGTTGGATGATGCGGAGATTCAGCGTGCGCGTGAGCGCGCCCATGAGTTTGTGACCGCCTACTATTCGCAGTCGTGGAAGGATCCGGACCCTGCGAACTGGGCGTTCCGTGCCGGGGCCTTCAGTACCGCCGAATTTAGGCAGAAGATGATTGATCAGGCCCAGCAGCAGAAGGCTGAAGACCGTGAGTGGAAGCGCCTTGTGAAGGCGAAGACCGCCATGACCGTGCAGGATAAGGGCGAGTACATCGTCTTTAGCCAGGGTACGGATGCTTCGGGTGCGCCGATGGTGAAGCTGACTGCCACGCTGATGGTGGGCCGTGATGCACAAGACCCCCTGGAGGCTGTGAAGGCGGTGCGTGAGGTGAAGACTATTGTGTTGGTTCGTGACTTTACCGGGGTGTGGAAGGTCGCTGACTATTACGACGCGTTGGGAAACAACAACCACTAACCCTGCTGCTCTTTTGAAAACTGCTGGATAGATATTTGTGAAAGGAGCCCCCCTTATGTGGGCACGACGTACTGCGCAGCGTCCCGCCGATGGGCCGCCCGCCCGGTGGGATAACACCCCCGAATCTTTGGACCCGCTGCTTACCGAGGTGCAGCATGCCCTGCCCGCTAAGGTCCGCAAGGGCAAGCACGTCAGTGCTGCCGCCATCATTGTGGCCATTATGGTGGTGGACTGGCTGGTGATGACCGGAACCCCGCTGATCAGTATCATCCTTGCCGGTGCTGTTGCTGCCGCTATCGCTCTGGCCTTTAGCGCTTCGGCACGTCATGAGGATGAGCGAGAGATGCGCACCGACAACTTCATCGAAGCCGTCCACCCTCTGCTGAGTGTGAAGGGGCTGAGCCGCAACTTGGTCAGTGTGGGGCGGTGGAAGCGCACCCCTCTACCTGCCCCCGCTGTTGAAGGCTCTGATCAGGAAGGTAAGGGTGAGGGGAAGGAAGAAACCGGTGGCCAGGCAGAAGTAACCAGCCAGGGTGCCGGTGCCGATGAGGCACCTGCACCTGAAGGTGCAGCTGCTGATGCCTCCAACGGTGAAGATGCAGATAACACTGATACCGCACCGCAGAAAACCGTCAAGCTGCCCGCCCGTCTGAACGCCCAGAAGGTCAAGACCCTTGGTGCTGCCTCCTGGACGAAGGCATGCCGAGCCAGCGCCGTCGTGCGCCATAACCTCACCGAGCCAGGCCACCCCTCAAACCTGACCGTGCACTATGGCCGCACCGTTGATGCCACCAACCCCGAATGGGTCGGTAAGCTGCTCGCTGTTGCTAACCGTGAGCTCTCTGATGGCACCGTAGAATTCAAGATCGACTCGGTCAACAACACCCGCAAGAAGCTCGTCCTCAAGGCTGTACCCACTGCCGAACAGGAAGCCGTCAACGAGACCGACGAGCAGAAGCGTGAACGCATCATCACCGAAGCTGCTAAGAAGCTGCTTGGGGATGAGGCCAACGCCCGCTTCGTGCGTGATGAGCAGGGTGTACTCACCGAGATTCATATTGAGCATAACCGCACGCTTGAGCTGGAGATGAACCCCTCCTCAAAGGCTCGTATTACTCGTGCGATGCTCACCCGTATCCCCGGCTCCTACCGTTGCAACTGGGATGCGCACCAGGACGTTCTGAGCTTTACGCGCCGTAAGGAATTCCCGGCAATCGTGTCGCTACCTGCGCACGCGCAGCCGATGCGTCAGAGCTTCGACGATGGTGCAAGCTACAAGGCCTACAAGAAGTTCGAGATTCTGCTGGGCTTGGATGAGGAAGGCCAGTGGGCTACCTGGAACCCGACCAAGGATGCGCACCTGCTCATTACCGGTCGTACCGGTTACGGTAAGACCATCAGCCTGCACAACATCATCCAGCAGATTACTCAGGCCGGTTACCGTGTGTGGCTGTGCGATGGTAAGTGGATTGAGCTGCTTGGTTATGATGAGTGGCCCAACGTGGAGCTGATCGCTAACTCGGTACCGACCCAGATTAGGATGCTCAAGCACATCCACGAGATCATGCAGGAGAGGTACACGCTGCTGCGTAAGCGCCAGGCGACCGTCTATGACTTCGACCCGATTTTCTTCGTCTGTGATGAGCTCTCAGAAATGAAGGGCAATATCGCCGATTTCTACGCAGTCCACAAGGTCAAGGGCATGCCCTCGAAGTCTGAGGTGGATAGCTGGATCGGTTCGCTGGCACGTCTGGCACGTAAGGCACTGATTCACATGGTGACCGGTCTTCAGCGCCCTGACGCATCCTTGATGAATGGTGAAACCCGAGAGAACTTCGGTGGCCGTATGTCACTGGGCCAAATGGGTCGTGACGCCTCCATCATGATGTGGGAGAACGCTTCCATTGGCTGTGCGGTCCCTGGCGCTAAGGGTCGTGCGTTGGCCATGAAGGATGGTGTGCCGACCATGATTCAGTCGATCCTGGCACCGAACCCGGACCCCATGGACTCCGACTATGACGAAGCGAAGGTGAAGAACAACCTGCCGGTCCATACCCTGTACACGATGAAGACCATTAAGGAGCTGGAGGACTACACCCAGGTTTATAACGAGAAGAACGACGATTTCGAGGAGACCCCGACCCCGTGGACGGACTACCTGACCGCCCCGATCCTTGCAGCTGACGGTGAGCCGATTGAAATTGCGGTCCGCCGTACCGAAGCGCTGAAGGCTCAGCTGAAGGTCATCGAAGATAAGGCCACCGCAACGGGGGAGCCGACCGTCGATACCGTAAAGATGCCTGCCATCACCCCCGAAGTCGTCATGGCTTCCGAAGCCCCGGCACTGATGAGCGAACCGGACGAATTCGACAACGCTGTATGGGGCGAGGAACAGACCGGATCAGCCCAGACTCTGGGCGAAAGCGACCTGGTCGAAGTCGAAGGTGAATGGGTCGTCGTCAACTCCCTGGTGGAAGACCCCTTCGGCTCCGGTGACCTCATCCTGGACTACCGCACCATCAACGGCGAATCCGGATCCTTCACCATGAGCCAGGACCAGCAGCTCAACACCCGTAAGGCTCGTAGCGAAGCAGAAATCGAAGCCTACGAGAAGAGCCGAGAGGAGGAATAGGCACCATGAGCCAAAACAGCCCATCAAATAACGATTTCGAGAACGTCCTCACCTTTGTGGTCATCTTCTTCGTGGCCCCTATCGGCGCTATTGGCGCATGGCTAAGCGGACTGGCGGAAAGCGTGAAGAACTGGCTGGTGTCCTTGGGTATCTTCTTGCCGACCATCCCCACGGCAGAAGGCAACCCCGAAGCTGGAGACGTCACCGAAGCAGCATCAAACACTCATGCCGTGTTCAGCATCCCCGAGCTGGGTATCGCCCTGGATGCCCCGCGAATCATCTTCCTGCTGTGCATCATCGCGTTGCTGCTGACCTTCGCCGACTATACGGCTAAGGTCAAGCGCGCACGCCGAGCACGCCGTAGGTAAATGGTGACGGCGTAAAAAGGGCGCAACGAGCAGAGGCTACCGGCCTGACCTGGTGGGGCAGGCCGGTAGCCTCTGCTCTGTCCCCCTACCCGCCGTGGCGGGCATGAGGAAGCGCAAGGGGCCCTAGCCCCCTGGGGTAGTGCGCGCACTGGAACCAGGGGGTAGGTGCTTTATTAGCGCCAGACTTAAAACCATTAACCAAAACATGTGGTACAACGTCCTAAATCTGTGCTACACTAATTGCTCGGTGCAAGCCGCGAATCCGGCAAGCACAGTAGGTGCCAGACTTAAAACCATTAACCAAAACATGTGGTACAACGTCCTAAATCTGTGCTACACTAGATGTGTAGCCGTAGATTGGCGCTAACAAAAGAAGAGCGGCCAAATGTGATTGTGGAAGAAAACCACAATTTCCATCCACTGGTACACAATCTGGAGAAGCCGATGCACGATTTCTGTGCATAGGTTCACAATCTTGAGGTACCAGTACACGATTGGCATACACCAACATGCAAATCGGATTGCTCGGTAGATGAGCTCTTCAGTCTTCGTGACCCATGCGGGAATGAAGGGGTTGTGGTTGCTGTTACCCAAAATGGGCTCCTTAAGGTTGCGAGCCGGCCCTTGTGGTCGACTCTGGGGTGTCTACACTTTGTCACGGTGGTTAGACATCTCACAACTTTAGCATACCTTAACACCCGGTGTCTACTTAGCGTGTCCTGATTCCGCCAGATTTGAGATTTGGCGGATTTTTTGTGACCTCCAAGCACTTGCGCCGGGCTGCTCTACAGCAGCTTTCAGACACCCACACATGCAGTTCTGGCTCTGCATCAAAGACACAGAAGACGGGGGCTGCCGAACCACTATATGAGTGGTCCGGCAGCCCCCGTTCCTCGTGCCCTACGGTGCGGCTAATGCCTCGCACGATAGATCAGATAGAAAAGCACTGCTAGTAAGATGAAACCGTCCAATAGCTACTCCCCTTGACGGTACTTTAGCCGAGCCTGCTGCCTCAACCGCGCATCGACCGTATCGGCATAACCATCCGGGTAATCCGCAAGGTTATGCATATACTGCGTATGCATTACCGGCTGATTATCGGCCCAGCCGTACACCACCGTCCGAGGCGAGACACAAAACTTGTAGAGGTATTCCCGGCAGTCATACTCCTTAGGAATAATGAAACGACGTGCAGTCCTATCGCTGATATAGAAATCTGCCTCGGGATCAACCACGTAGTAATAGATAGGGTTCTGCTCATTAAAGTTCCTATCCGAATAGTACGAGATCTCGTTCCCAGCACGCACCCACGCCTCCAACCACCGATCATAATCAGCATAGGTTGCAGGACGGGCGCTGTCAGCATTACTCAACGTCAGCTTTTCTAACCGCTCTGCCTCCTCATCCGCCGCAATAAGCTGTGCACGCTCCAGGTCGTCAAAAGTCCTTCGAGCCGTATGACGAGCCAACATCTCACGCTGCCGACGCATATACGCATCCTTCTCCTGGAACACCCGAAGATCCAAAGCATCCACCTCAGGGCGCTCACCCTCAGCACAGCGATCCAACGCTGCCTGCGCTCGCTGGAACATCTGCTGGTCTACCGTGTCGGAGAAAGCAGGAACATGGGGATTGTCTCGGTTAGACGGAGAGCCTTTGCCGTAGATCCCCGGTTCGTTGTTGCTCCACCCGTAGACGGCATTATTCTCGACGCAGAATGCAGAGAGGTAATCCCTGCAGTCGTACTGCTTCGGGATGATGAACACATACTGGCTGCGCTCCGGGAAAGAGGCGCCGTAGCGGCGGTCTTGACTAAGGCTGACCCAGGTATCAGGGTCCTGCACATAGTGAACCTGCCACGTGGAGAATGGATTCCCGCTGTAGTAGGTGATGCTTTCACCGGTCTGGAGCCAGTCAGTCAGCCATTCGTTGTAGTCCTCAACGGTTGCAGCACGCAGGCACGTACTCTGGGCGATGAGCTGGTCAAAGAACCGCCGATTCTTTTCTTCCCGTGCGTCCTCACGGTCATTATCTTGAAAGAGGACTTGATACAGTTCACTTCTTTCAATTCGTTCTTTCTTTTTGCCTTCCTCGCGGTTCTTCTGCCAGGCTTCGTAGTGCTCCAGCAGACGCAAATCCAGCGGGGTGTACAGGGGCTTCGCCTCCGAATCGGGTGCGAAAAGGTTCTTGAAAAAGGTCCTGAGAGTCATGATTCCTCCACTCTTCTACGAGTTGGCATACAGGTCGTTCACGTCGTTTTCTGCGTGCGCGAGAACCTGCCCGAAGTGCTTAGGTGACGTCCTGAGATATTCCAGAGGGGAGACTCCGTTGTACATCAGGGAAGGGGTGGTAATCCACAGGGCGGTCTGCCATTCACTGAAGTGACCGTCCAGAAGGGTCTGGATGATCTGTTGGATGTTGGGGTCTACGGTTCCGTTGGAAAACTGGAAGATGGGGTAGCCGTTACGTCCGGCACCGTCCTTCAGACGCAGGATCGTGTGCTTATTGATGCGGTCGTTGAGGGCTTGGCGGGTGATGCCTCCTAAGTATTCGCAGGTGGCGGCGGTGGAGTAGAGGTCACCGATGATGGATAGGGCTGACTCTGGCTCCTTGTAGTCCTTCAGGTGCTTCTGCACTGCTGCTAGAAGGGAGAAGGACAAGTCGTGGGCGCGGGATTCATCAGCGGTGATGTTGCCGGTCTTGATGAGCGCTTCGATGTGCTCATGGACCGGTTTGAGGACACGGTGAAGGAAAGCTTCGGTATTCATGATGGAGACTCGGTGTGACAGGTCGATGGTATAGACAAGTGATGGTTGTACCCCGTTGCAGTCACCGCCGCTAGGACGCAGGCGGTGAGCGCAACAGGATACAACCATCATATTTCATGTAAAGCCTAAGTGTAAAGTAAGGCTCACATAATCAGTGGTGGGTTAGGGGTTCTCGATAGAGTCCACCCTCCATGTGAAGTGTGCCCTCCAGGTGGGGCAGGGGAGAGCGTGCTCCTGATTTACGGTTAGTTATCCTCCAGTGTCTCGCGCAAGGCAGAACCGAAGGTGCCGGGGATGTCGAGCAGGGCGGGCAGCAGGATGTTCTGCTGCTTCAGCTCGTGGTAGACCTCCAAGGCGGGCCGGGATTCAATGACGTCAAAATATTCTTCGTGCACGCCGTGCTCCCCGAAGAGGTAGATGTTGTCATCCGGGCACACGCTGGATGTGCTGATGATGCCATCGAATCCAGCCTCATATGCCATCTGGGCGAACTGCTGTGTGAGGTAGTAGCCGGTGTCCCTGTGGTGCCGGTCGCTGATGTCGCGGGCGGTGTACCCGGGCCCATCATGGCGAACATCCAATAGGCGTAGGGTGCGGCGGATACGTAGTGTAGACACTCGCACGTTTTTCAAGTCTGAGGAGAGGATGGCGCGACTGTGGGTGAGTCTGTGAGCGAATCGTTCATGCAAAGCTGCAGCTGCCGTTACGCCGGTATTGCAGGTGCCCAAGGGGTGCTGTAGATCGAAGCGCCCGCCCCGTCGCTGTCCTGTTGGAGTGATGTGCATGGGTGAGAAGAAGCGGGGGTCACGCAGCGTGCCGTCGGGGTTGTACGCATCGTGTGAGCGGTGGACCGTCGTGAAGCCGGTGCTAGGGCCGACCTGTAAGGTGGGGAAGTTGTTGAGATTGATCGGACCATCCGGGGGCTGCATGGAAAGCATAAGCTTCCTTTCGTGGTTGGGTGTTTCTGCCGAGCTTCAGGCGAGCAATCCGGAAGTGACGCTCGCACGAAGTGGATAGAAGATTTATACGACGGGAGGATTCCGTCGTGCCATCCAATGTACAGCATGATGTCATTGGTGCTACGGAAACGTGTCACGGAGCTCCTTGTCAGAGTGGAAAAGCGTGCGTATAGTCGAGACGGACCATTTTTCGCCCAGGGTTTTTATCCAGGATTTCCGCCCAGATTAAAAGGTATTTAATAGCATCAAACTAAAATAAAGCGGATATAGAAGATTTATACTATAAATGTAAAATCCAGCATTTTCTGAACCGCAAGACCTTCAGGAGTGCCCAAAAACACCCAGGAGTCACCCAAGTCTCCCCGCGAGCTTCTAAAAACCGCCTGACAAGCCAGAATACCCTTGGAGTCCAAGGTATTTTCGGGTGCAAGAAAAAATATCTATGATTTGCGTCACGTTGCTCAGTTTCTCGTGAAACACGGTCACCAAACCCATCCTGAACCACCCTTTTTCAGCCATGACGCGCACGTGCAGATAATCGTGACAATCAGCCGCCTCACCAAAGGGGGCTTCGTGATAGCATGGGAATTGTCAGAGCGCGTTGCGTTGCAGAAATGCATATGACGCACACAGCATCTGACCCAGGGGCTCTGCCCCTGGAAAAATCATGTATGCACAGTCCCTGTCCGTTCAACGACGCGAAAGTAAGAACAACAGCGAATACGTCGCACCTCCCCACACCATGAGTCATGGGGAGGATTTGCCGTATCCAAATCTGCTTTCCGCTACTTGCCCGCGCCCCACCCGCAAAGCACTGCACCGCTTCCGGCAGCGCATGGCAGAAGGCGGCTACCTTCTTGCCACCCACCAAGACCACCACGACGGACACACCTACTCCGTGAGGCTGACCAGGATCGGTCCTGCCAGCATCCTGGGATACTACAACGCACCCAACACAGGTGTCCCCCGCGCCTTGCTGACCCTGCTTAATCAGGCAGAGGCTGACTATAACCACCTGCTGAATACTGCTGCTGCCGCTGGTGCCTTTGGCGTTCACCCGCTGCGTGATACCTCGTGCGCGCTCCAGGCTGAAGCGCTCGCCTTTGTTGACAAGTACGGTGTTTTCCTCTCGCCGCGCCCCTGTTATAACCCCCGCTGCCCCAAGTTCACGTGCCAGAATTCTCTTCATCACCGCTACGTTGCGGCCACCTCACGTCGTATGGAGATGAATACCCATAGCGCCATGATTACCATTCCCGGCATTATGGGTGCTCACCAGTTCACGCCGATCTGGGAGGCAGTGGTTAAGGGTATCCGCACCGCCAACATGCCTAAGGGGCACCACTGCATCGGCGTCATTGAGCCGCACCGCAATGGCCTCACGACCGGAGCGATGTACTACGCCCAAGAGAACGACCGGGGTTCGCTACACTACCACCTCATTAACCCTCTCGATGTGCCTGCCAGCATCACCGTAACCGACGCTGAACGCATCCTCGCCCTGCACATTCGCGCCGCGCTGGCTGCTGCAGGCCTCACTGTTGACGTGCATGTACAAATTTCCAGCGTTGAAGAGCTCAAGCAGGATACCGACTACATCGGCTGGTACCTCTTCAAAAACGTTGATGTTGCAGGTACGACGGTTGCTTACAATTGCCTCAAGTACGTCACCGACTTCAGCCTGTACAAGCGCCATATCGAGCTGAACGCCCAGACCCCGGGTAAAAGCCCGCTCTACTGCGCGACCAAGGGTTTCTTCCAGCCCTTCTCCCAGGAGAGCACGTTTGCCAATAATGAGCTGACCCCGAACATCGTTCCTGCCTTGGCTGCTGACTTCAACCGCCGCTACATCGGCGCCACCGAGGGCAAATTCGCATCCCCGGTGACCTGGGATACCAACGCTGGCGAAGAAGTCACCGTCACCGGCACCTATGGCGACCGCACCTGGGCAGCCACCGGGCGCATCATCACCACCACGGCACGACGTGATGTCCCCGAAGGACCCTACGCTACTCTCGATAGCTTCCCTGAACACACTATTGCAGAGGCTATCGCGCTGTGCCGTACCCAGCTGGAAGAGGCTTTGACGCGGCAGCTCACCCGAGCCTTCAGGGCCTGGATCATCAGCCGTAAAGCCCAGCAGGTGCTGCCGTACTCGACCAGCATTAGCCAGCCCACCGCCACAACCTGCGCCGCGTACACCAGTCACCTGCGCTACAGTACTGTGCGTATCAGGGCACCGCCACCGGGGGTACCCGCCGATAATCTTAAGTTGTGTTTGTCCGTCATCATCAGGAGAGGATGACCCCTCGGCGGGACAATTTCATAGCCCAAAATAGAACCCTGGAACCACCGGATGTGGTGGCTCCAGGGCTTAGGCGTACCCTCTATACACTAGACAGGTACAGGTGAGAGAACGTGGGTACCTAACGCAGTACCATATCCAGACTCAGGCACACCAGTACAGCATTTACCAGCTTCAGCAGCATCAGATACAAGCTGACCATACCCAGATACCGGCACCATACATCGGTACCAAAGACCAGGCGATATGCAAGGTACTGGCACACCACCACCAGTACCGCACCCAAAATACCGGCACACAACACGGCAGGGTGCGTCAGTAGGTATTGCCCTGTCTCCAGATATTGCCCATACCGGACAGTCAACCAGTACCCCTGGTGCGAGGAGCCCTTCAGTGCAGTATGTGCCTCATCAAGAGCGATACCCCACAAAGACCAGATCGCAGAAGAGGCCATATACGCCATGATGTTCTCATCCTCAGTACTGAGAAACGACCACCGCTGATGAGCTACCAGCAGGGTGATACTCAGAGCCACAGTGAACAGGTGAACGGTAGTCTTCCAGCAAGTTATAAGCATGATGCTTTTTCCTTCAGAGTAGGTGGCTGGCACTCTGATGTGCAGCCTCTACCTTTCCCATAGCGGGATGGTCACTGAAGAAAATTTTTGGAAAACCGATAAGAGCAACAGCATGCTCCAGACAGTCAGAAGCAAACGCAGATGAGGTACCCTCAGCCCGTCCTACAGGCAGTCCGTAAGACAGGCTAAAGACAAGATGCCCCACTTACATGGCGGCTGAATAGCCACCCCAAGAAAAGGGCACCTGCAACCGCCGCACAGGTTACGGCACAACAAGTAACCCTCAGCTAAAACCTGAAGGTTAGAAGTATCGAGATACGAAAGACATTTCAGATATGAGCGAGAAACGCCTACAGTAAAACCAGACGCTCACCCAACAAAAAGCACAACGACACCCAGAGCAACACACACCAGCCGCTGAATAAGCTAAGGAACCACCACAAGCAGCAGCAAAGACACAAACCCCACCAGAAACAGGAAGCCCAAGAACCACAGCATGCACCTTACCTGGACCAGCTACACCGAAGAATACGCCACAGATTTAGGCCTCACCCTCGACGACATCCAAGCAATACTCACATCACCTACAGCCTTCCGCGAGCGCGTCTCCGGTCCCATCTACGCTTACGTCGATCAGGGCATCAGAGTCACCATCGACACCCACACATGCACGGTGCTACGCGTCGAGTACGATTTAGACCCTGACGCTCTGGATGATTGGTACTTCACCCCACAAGCTATTGACGACTGCAAGCGCCTAAAGACCACACCTGTTGCTGTCGTAGACTCTATCGACGACGCACAAGCCTACCCAGCAGCGCGTATGTGCACCATCTACCGTGGCGCCTACGACGTCCTAGCCAACGAACCCAAGAACCAAATCGTCTCTATCAAACCAGCCGGAACCCTCACCAGTACCGACAATCAAAGTATCCGCCGCATCTCAGGAGGAACCCCCACCGGCTCCATGCCAACCAGCACCACCGAGCTGCTGAACCGCGCTCGCCGTGCCGGGTTCGCTGTCTCCGTAGCCGGTTCCGGTCACCATAAGATCTGGGGGTCAGGTACTTCAGGACAGGGGCTGAGCGTGACGATTCCTGCAACTGCCTCTGACCACCGGGGACTGCTGAACGCCGTAATGCAGATCCGCTCCACTCTTGGGGTTGATTTGCGTCTTCTCTGACTATCACCTGTGGTGGCGCTCATGTGTTGTGTGCCGTAGATGCCGGTGACCACCGCACCCTCTTGCGACCCGCACCAAGTGTTAGCATGAAAACACGTTCCCCACGCTTTAGTGGGGGTGAGCCGATGCAGTTTTTGATAGTCGGTTTCGATTGTTCCCTGCGTAAGCGGGGACATATAGGCTCCAGAAACAGGAAGTAACCATCCACACCCACCGGGAACCCCCCTATCATGGAGTTGAGGTTCCGTTGGACCCGAGCCTCTAAACGCGGAGAATTGATATGGAACACACGGTAGAAGCCTCAAATCCCAGCATCGAAAACACTATTCGCCAAGAGCCAGAAGACGACTTTCAACTCGTGCTTGGCACCTACTCCTTCCTCTTAGGCTGCCTGAACCCGGTCGTGCTGCTGGTTGTGCTGGTCACCGTCTTCTTCGGACAAAAGAAACTACGGGGGCCTTGGCTTATTAATGTCGGATTATTGGCAGGCCTCGCAACGGTAGTATTTTTCAACGCGGTGAATTCCTACCTCACCCCGGTTCTAGAAATTGTGAATCTCATGCATGGAAACGCGTTGAAGCTCCTGCATGAAAACGGCACTGCTGACAGTGCTGTGGATCTGGTGCTCAACCACGCGGGCACCTGGTTCTGTGCGCAACTGCCCTTGGGTGTACCGGTAGGCTTAATAATTGCCGGAATCATCATCTGCACACGTAGCGTGGGAAGGAATGAAAATAATGCTTAATGCACCACTGAATCCAGAGAAATATTGGGTTGCCGAGCTCTACTTCCGCCACCTGCACGGCAACGTCGCCACCTACAGGAAGTAGCCATCCATACCCACCGGGAACCCCCCTGCGCTCGCAGGTGAGTTATTGCCTCTACTCCGTAGTGTGGATACTATGAAGCCCCGCTCAAGCATAGAAGCTTGAGCGGGGCTTCAAATGTTTCTTACCTTCTTTCAACGCGCGGTGCTTGAAGCGTCCCCTCATCTCTTTCAAAACTCGCCTTGTGAAGAAGAAGCCGGCAGCTAGACGCGAAGCCGGCAGCTAAGCACAGAGGAAGTGCGTTCCGGTTAGCGCATCATGAGCTCGGGCAAGGAATCATCCTTCATCAGGGCATCTAAATACTGGCGTGCCAAGTGAATAACGACCAGCACCCCGCCGGTAACAAAAAACGCGATGAGCGCATATTCCCAGCTGAAGAAACCCGCTGCAGGAAGAGCAATACTGAACGCGTGAGCATCGTATCGGCGCATCAGCTGAACCAACCCCACCGGAGCAAAAAGCAGAACACCGGCGATGATAGACGGGACAAACCCGAGATGAACACCTAATACCGATTTGCTGGCCAATACAGCGAGTACTCCGCAACCAGACATCATGAACAGATAAAGAGCCGGGCGCCTCACCATTGGTCCTTCTTCAGACCGAAGATCAGGATAATCTAACGCGAGACTCAGCAACACGCAGAGCAACATCCTGGACCCCACCTCCCACGTCCCGGACCCTCCAAAGCCAAAGAGAGAAAGCACCGGATCAGCAAGAGCAAGACCAGCAGCTACACCCATCACCGCGAACCTAATCTGCTTGAATCTCCAACCAAGACGGGGACGTGGGGGAGGAACTACGAAGAATGCAGGAAGAACGAGACAGAGGATGAGGAGAACAGGAATCCCCTGCATCCACACACCTGTCGCTCCCAGCAGTAGCGCAACGGACGCACTGGCAAGAAAGAAACCAGCGAGCACCCTTGCTGAGAGACCCAAAAAAGAACCATGATATTTAGAACAATTTTTCAGGTACCAGCTCTTCCAACGGTGCGCTTCCTCCACGGTAAAAATAAGCTGCCCCTTGCGGTAGCCGATCGCATCAATCAGCCAGGAAGCATACATCCTTTGGACAAGGTACCCGTCGCTTCTTACTAGCTGACCGACTTCTTCAGCTGTTAGAAAGTCTTGATTCGTTGTGGTCATGCTCATCAGTAAGCTCCAGGAAGAGTGCGGCAATGATACCTCCATCGTAACACCCGCGTAGCCTCTCAATCCTTTGTTTTGACGCGTAATGCGTAAAAAAATAACATAACATTCCACATGTTCGGGTTTATATGAAAAACATGCTAAACCCCTTGTAAAACCAGCTCTTCCCGCACTCTTTCTCTTTGCCCTCTGTTGCTGTAGGGAAGGGTCCCTGTATCCGTCGCACCCCGCACTTGTCGCCCAGGCAACCAAAGAGGCCGTACACTTTTTCACAGAGAAACCATGAGCTAAGAGCACTTCACGCTTAGATTCCGGGAAGAAGGAACCATACAACATGACAGAACAGCACCAGCAGCGTGAACCGTTATACACCCTCACCGTCGAGATGATCCACCAGAAAACCTCGCCCAAATGGCTCACCGTTGGTGCAGCCACGGACACACTGGCACACCTGGTGGAATGGGCAGCACCAGCAAACCCGCAAATCACCCCGCCAGAAGCACCCTTGACCACCGAAACCGTCCGCCAGTTCGTCGCAGCAGTAGCCGCTCAACCCGAATATGAATGGCGGGTACATGTCGAGCCAGCACCAGAAGGCGCACGAGCAACCATTGATGAGCTAGAAGATTTCGCGCACCGCTGCGAGGACGGCACGGTAACGGTAGAAGACATGAATCGTCACGACATTCTCTCCACGCTGTACTTTAGGCCGGCCAGATTGTTCATGTTTGATGCCGGCAGCCAGATAAAGCGCTGCTGATTGTCTCCAGTCCGTCTCCCTGTTGGCACCCGCCGTGGATCTTCACATGGTGCGGTGCGCAGGGAAGGGCCCCATCTTCCGCACTGATTGTGGGAGGGGGTTAGCGTTCACCCCCGCACTCGCCGCTACCGTAGCGCGGCTAAACGTCCCACCGCTGCTCCACCTCTTCACCATCCCTGACGCGCTCGCCGCCTGTACCCAGCAGCAGGGGAACACCCCCCATATCGCGGCTAAACCCCCCACACCCTGTATCCGCCCGCACCCGCCTGCTGCGCTCGCACCCACAGCACCACCAGAACCGTGCCGGCAGCGCACCTGCCCGCACTGACAGCACTATGCAATGAATGCATAATGCAATCACTGCAAACTGCTATCACCCTTGCCCCCCACCACCCGCCCCGTG
>PPYF01268408.1_pt1 | contig 14660 bp, 11 predicted proteins | sample 1559871 | NCBI WGS metagenome assembly PPYF01 (sample SAMN08240021, study PRJNA423297) | Human gut metagenome, whole genome shotgun sequencing project. | reverse complement strand
GGGTGACGCTTTTGTATGCGGTTTCGACCGTTATGAGTACGTACCTTCTCACCAAGATCAGTCAGTCGATATTGGTGACGCTGCGAACGGAACTCTTTGCCCGGATTTTGCATTGGCCTTTTGCGAACTACCAAAGCCATTCCACCGGATTGGTCTGCTCAAAGTTTGTGAACGAGGCTAACATCGCCTTGGGAGGCGCCGTCTCGGCGGCGATTATTCTGGTGCGTGACTCGCTGCAGATCATTGCCTTGTTTGCCGTGCTTTTTTGGCAGAACTGGCAGCTAACGCTCGTCGCGTTGGTGGTAGGTCCCGTCGGAGCGCTCATCATGCGGGCCATTAGTCAGCGCACCAAACGCATTGTAAAGGCGAGTCAGGCTGCGATTGCCGGGATTCTTTCCCGTGTACAGGAGTCCTACAAAGCGGAGCGGCTTGTCAAAATCAGCGATACCTACGATTTTGAAATGGATCGATTCCGCACCATCAACCAGAAGATCAGGCGGACGGAATTAAAGCGCCAGGTCATGCAGGGGTTGGGTACCCCGGTGACGCAGGTCATCACGATGTCGGGTGTGGCGGTTGTGGTGGCGTACGCCCTTTTTGAAGCGCAGGCGGGGTGGCTTACCATCGGGGAATTCATTACGTTTCTTTCGGCCATGATGCTTCTGATGCCGCCCCTGCAACATTTGGCGGGATTAAACGCCACCTTTGCGAGCATCAGTGTGGCTGCGAAAAGCATTTTCGACACCATGGACGAAGCGGTGGAAGAGGATAAAGGAACGGTCGAACTGAAGAATGTCAAGGGGGCGATTGAATTTAAGGATGTGCATCTCACGTATCCGGGAACCACGCGGGAAGCGATCAAAGGCGTGACGCTCTCCGTGCGTCCCGGGGAGCATGTGGCATTGGTGGGACTCTCCGGTTCCGGTAAGTCGTCGATGGTGAATTTGGTGCCGCGCTTCTGGTCGGTGACGTCGGGCGCCGTGACGGTGGACGGCGTCAACGTTGAAGACTGTACGCTCGCGAGTCTGCGGAACCACATCGCCGTCGTGTCGCAGAACGTCATTCTTTTTGATACGACGATTCGCGAAAACATTGCCTATGGGGTGCCTGAAGTGTCGGAGGCGGCGATTGAGAAGGCGGTGGAAGCGGCCGCGCTGACGGACGTGGTAGCGGCGTTGCCCAAAGGCTTGGATACCCCGGTGGGCGAAGCCGGCGGTTTATTGTCGGGCGGGCAGAAACAACGTATTTCGATTGCGCGGGCGTTGTTGAAGGACGCGCCGATTTTGATTCTTGATGAAGCGACGAGTGCTTTGGACAGCGAAAGCGAGAATCAGATTAAGGAAGCCTTGGAAACCTTAATGCAGGGGCGGACGTGTTTGACGGTGGCGCACCGGTTGTCGACGATTGATCGGGCGGACCGGATTGTTGTGATGCAGGACGGGGTGATTGTGGAAGAGGGGACGCCTGCGGAGCTTCTTGCGAAGGGCGGGGCGTATGCGAGGATGGTGAGGCTGCAGACGGGGATGTAGGACGGAGTGACGAAATGAAAGGATTCTCGTTTCTTGTGATGAGAAAACGAACTTGTCTAATGCGCATAAAAGTTAAAATCGATATAAAATATTCCGCATAGAAAAAATACAATGTCTTGTTGATGAGATCAAAGGCAAGACACTCTTGGAGACAGCCTATGCCGTTTGATAATGTCCGATTGGCGTCAGTGACGGTTGATAATTTAAAAAACGTGGTGCACGGAGAGCTGGTTCTCAACGGTTCGGACGATTGTCTGCGTGCCAGCCTTTTGGGATTGTTCGGGCAGAATGGCTCAGGAAAGACGGCGTTGATTCGTGCTTTGTCGGTATTAAAGAGTCTGCTCACCCGGATGCCCTTGGAGCCGAAACTTGCGGAGAGTATTCAGGTCGATGCGGAATCGGCGCGTTTGCTCTTTGAGTTCCATCTTTTTGAAAAGAACCGCGGTCAGGTGGTCGCGGATGTATGGTACGAAGTGGTTTTGGAGAAACAAGACAACGGGCTGTCCGGGACATTGCCGTTGCCGTCGGTGTCCGATTCGTCTCAAAAAGCCGTGATTCGGTCGGAACGTCTGTGGGTAAGCGGTGCGGAAAGCCGTAAAACATTGTGGCTGGATACGGATTCGACGGAGCTGCCTTTTCAACCGCAGGTCAAGTACCGACAGTTGGTTGGAACTGCAGCGGCGGAGAAAAATGCGCTGACTGTTGCAAAGGCTCTTTCGAAAGAAAGGGGACTGTCGTTCATTTTCTCTAGTGAACTGTTAAACGCACTGCTTAAGAAAGCGTCTTCCGAAAACAGCGTCGGTCGAGAGTTGGTTGATGTTCTGCAACGTTTGCTGAAATTCGGATTCTCAGAATTTTTTGTCATCAACGCAGAAGAAAGTGCTTTGGTGAATTTGAATGCATTGCCGTTGCAGATGAAAGCAGAAGCGACTGACGGACACCCGGGACTTTCCGGTGGTGTACTGTTGCCGTTGAACGGTATCGGGGTGTTGCCGAGTGTTTTGGTGCCGACGGTCAAAGCCGGTTTGACGGACTTGAATGTCGTGTTGGAACAGTTGGTACCGGGGCTCACGATTGAAATGGCAGAAATCAGCAAGGAATTCGGTGCTTCCGGGGAAGCGATTACCAAAGTTCAGCTGATGTCGCATAAAAACCGCCGGGCGATTCCGCTGCAGTATGAATCTGACGGCATTAAGAAAATCATTGCCGTTCTGCATCTCATTATCTGTGTCTATAACGAGCGCTCCGTGACGGTGACCATTGACGAACTGGATTCCGGGATTTTTGAGTATCTTCTTGGGGAGCTGCTGAAAATCCTTTCTCAGGGCGGACGAGGCCAACTTATTTTTACGTCGCATAACCTTCGGGCCTTGGAAACATTGGATAAGCGGTTTGTAGCTTTTACGACGGCCAATCCGGAAAATCGGTATGTACGTATTAAAAACATCAAGGGAACCAATAATTTACGAGATGTGTACTATCGCAATCTAATTCTGGGGGCAGATGACGCGAACCGACTCTACAACCCGACTAATAACGGTCGTATTGCTTTGGCTATGCGGGAAGTGGGGCAGCGCTATGGCTAAAAACAAAGAAAAGAAGATGGTGCTCGTCATCGTAGAGGGCGAGACGGATGCCGAGTCGCTGACGGTCAGTTTGAGTGAAGTTTTTGCAAACGAAGAAGTCGCGGTAGAGATTACCCGGCAAGACATTACGACGGAGTGGGGAAGTTCTCGCTCCGATATTCGGAGTCGAGTGGGGGCAGTAGTCAAGAATTTTTTGGACGGAACCCATGCCGTACGACGTAAGGATATCCTGAGAGTCATGCACATTGTGGATACCGACGGCGCCTTCGTGCCGGATCAGGCGGTTAAGGAAGACGCGGTGTTGGCAGAGTTCCGAGAGAATGTTTATGAAGAAAACGGAATCCGAACGTGGAACAAAGCCGGAATAGAGCGGCGAAATAAGATGAAAGCCAAAGCGCTGCGGGACTTAGTGAAAATGAAGTCCGTATTGGGCAGCATCCCTTACCGTGTGTACTTTATGTCATGCAATTTGGAGCACGTTCTACATGACAAAATGAACTGTGATATTGAAGAAAAAAATGCATTGGCTTTACGATTCGCTCGACATTACCGTCAGGATGTTGAAGGGTTTAAGGCTTTTATAGCGGATTCTCTGTTTTCCTTAAAGGGAGAGTACGTCGACACTTGGAAAGCAATCGATACCGACTTGGAGTCCCTCAAGCGTCATACCAACTTGGGCTTGGCTTGGGAAGGTTGATCCGGCGATTCGCGAAAAAACAGATGAAAGAAGTTCTCGAAATGCGGATGAAAGGGCGGACATGTTTTACGGTGACGCATCGGATTGTGGTGATGAGTGACGGGGTGACTTGGGGAGACAGGATGCCGGCGGAGCACCTTGCGAAGGGGCGGATACGGGGAAGGTAAGGCTGCAGACAAAACATTGCGTTAGTAAATAATAATAATTTTAATTGAATTTCAATCGTTGGAGTGATAGTAATGGAAGGTAAAGCGAGCCCGCTTCTTAAGTTTTTTGACGGTTATGACAAACGTTTTGTGATTCCGCTTTACCAGCGAAACTACAGTTGGCAGGAAAAGCAGTGCCGGCAGCTTTTTGACGATCTTCTCAAGGTGCACCGGGAGAAGAAAGAAAGTCACTTTTTCGGCAGCATAGTGTCCCAGGCGGTCTATCACGATCAGTACATCATCGATGGGCAGCAGCGACTTACGACGATTGCGCTCATTTTGACGGCCTTGGTGAACGGAGAGAAGGCGGGAGAGATCGTTTTTCAGAATAAGCAACTGACTAAAAAGATTTATGAACGCTTTTTGGTAGATACTTATGAGGACGACGAGCGGAAAATCAAGTTGAAGCCGGTAAACAAGGATCGACAGGCGTTTGATGCCTTGGTTTGTCGCGATGATAAAGCGGTTGTGAAGGAATCCAACGTTACCCGAAATTATCGTTATTTTTACGATCAGATAGTACGGTCGAGGCTCTCGGGGGACGACATTTACTCTGCAGTGGACAAACTTATCATCATTGATATCCTTCTCGATGAGAAGGACGATCCTCAGCTGATTTTTGAAAGTCTCAATTCTACAGGGCTAGATCTCAGCGAAGCCGACAAGATTCGCAACTATCTCTTGATGTCGGTGCCGGTGAAAACTCAGGAAAAGCTCTATAGCCAATATTGGTGCCGCATTGAAGCCAATACGTCTGAAGAGACGTCGGCTTTTATCCGAGACTATCTGACGGCCAGAACTCAACAGATCGTTAAGGCTTGGGATCTTTACTTCGTTTTCAAAGATTATGCGGAGAATCAAAACAATTCGCGCGAAGCGGTCTTGGTCGACATGGAAGAGACTTCGGAGCTATATCACGCTATCCGGACGGCAAATTTGGGGCTGCCGAAAACGGATCGTTATCTGCAGCGACTGGGTTCATTGGACGTAAGTGTTCTTACTCCCTTCGAGTTGGCTTTTTTTGCCTTTGCTCGGAAACAAGGCTTTTCCGACGACGTATGTGCCAATGTGCTGCAGTCGGTGGAGAGTTATTTGGTGCGGCGTCTTTTCTGCCAGTACGCCTCCAATGCACTTAATAAAATCTTTGCCCGGCTGCATTACGAAGTTGTAAAGAAACTCAACGGTGCTGCGGACGGGGAAGCGTATTGCTCGATTTTTAACTTTATCCTGAGCCACAAATCGGATTCAGCAGCTTTTCCGGATGATGAGCAATTTCGGGTGGGGTTCGCCACGCGTCAGATTTACCGCGTGAGTTCTGCGAGCCGCAATTTCGTCGTGGAGCGGTTGGAAAACCGTGACTGCAAGGAAACGCATGATGTTAAGAAGCTTTTGGAGGAGCAGAGTGCCTCGATTGAACACATCATGCCGCAGACGTTGTCGGACGAGTGGAAGAAGGAACTCGGACCGGATTATGAACGGGTGTATGAAGAATATCTGCACACCATGGCGAACCTTACGCTGACCGGGTACAACAGTGAATACAGCAACTTGCCGTTTCTCACGAAAAAGACCATGCCCAACGGTTTTTGTGACGGTACGTACCGGCTGAGCTCCTTTCTGAGGAAAGACACCACGGTTCGGTGGACGGAGGCAGAAATTTTGGCCCGGCAAAAGGAACTCTTTGACGTCTGTCTGCAGTTGTGGCCGATGCCCGCGAGCGACTACGTGCCGGAAGAGCACCTGACAGAGACGGAACCTTTGTCGGAAGACGCCGATTTTACCGGGCGAAAACTCTGCGGCTATACCTTCCTCGGGACGCATAACGACGTCAAGTCGTGGAAGGAAATGCTTTGTCAAGTGGCGCGGCGTTGTCTGCAGGAGCATGAAGCGAGCGTTCTCTATTGCTGTGACAGCAATAAATACGGGCTCCGTTCATCACCGCTGAATTATTACAACGAATTCGCACCGGGACGGTATGCACACGTGTGGTCATCAACGGCTGAAAAACTGTGGATGTTGCAGATGCTTCTGAAGGAATGCGGGATTCCGTTTTCTGAACTCGTTTTTGAGTTTCAACCGAGTACTCCGAACCGTCAGGAAGTTTCCGAGGAAGGGCATGACTGAGATGTCCCCGGGGGCGTTTTATGCTGATGAGCGGTTGGTGAGCGGTTCAACGTTGACTGAAGTCGATGTTCCGAGGTTTGCCACTTATTATGAGAAACGGTTGGGAAAGCCTTTTTCGGAAAACGGACTACCGTTGGGGCGAGTTTTGTCCGATATGAGACTTTCGGACGGTGAACGGCTGACGTTGACGGGAAGTTTGCTTTTCACAAAGGATCAGGAACGGCGGTTGTCGGCGTTAATGGTGAAAGCTACCGTTTATTCGGGAACGCAGATGGCGGAAGCTGACTGCCTGGATGCTCAGGACATTGTCGGGCGCTTATCGGAAGTTTTTGAGCAGACCGTCTGTTTCCTCACGGAAAATACGCAATACCGGAAGGAGAGATCCTTTGCAGACTCTCGTGATATTGCGAAGGGTGTCTGGGCAGAGCTGATTGTCAACGCATTGCTGCATCGTGACTACGACAAGGCGGCTCCAATTCGTGTTTTGGTTTTTGCGGATCGGGTGGAAATTGCAAGTCCTGGCTGCTTGCCGCATCAGCTTTCTGTTGAACATATTCGGTTGGGTGCAGCCTTCCGACGTAATCAGACGTTGACGAGTCATGCAGCGTGGATGTTGCCTTACCGTGGTTTGGGTAACGGGGTGCTCAGCGTTTTAAAACTGTGTCCTGATACCATCTTCATCAATAATAAAGAGAGCGACGAATTTCGAGTCATCGTCAAACGGAAATCGTTGAAAGTTTTCAAAGGGATCGGCCGATGAAGGGACTTCTGTTGGGGGCATCCGGGCAGTTGGGGGAGGCGATCAGTCAACGGCAGGCAGCGGCCGGAATTTCGTTGGAATCGGCGCTACGAAGCAATATCGATCTTGCTGATGAGGACGGTGTTCGTGCATGGTTTTCTGACAGAGCGAAGAGTCCGGTAGTGATCAACACGGCCGCGATGACGGCGGTTGACGGCTGCGAGACCGGTGAATACTGCGCCTTTGAAGTCAACGCTCTGGGCCCGAAGTACCTCGCCGACAACGTCGCCCGACAGGGCGGCACGTTGCTGCACGTCTCCACTGACTACGTTTTCCCCGGCACCGATCCCTCGCCCCGCAAGGAAACCGATCCCGTCTGCCCCATCAACGCCTACGGACGCACCAAATGGGCGGGCGAAGTTTTCGTGCGCGCCCTCTGCCCCAAGCACTTCATCGTCCGCACGGCATGGCTTTACGGCCTGCACGGCAAGAACTTCGTCAAAACGATTCTCAAAAAAGCCCGTGAAACCGGCCGCATCAGTGTCGTCGCGGATCAATATGGAAGTCCTACCTTCGCGAACGATCTCGCCGAAGCCCTCCTGCAACTCGCGCAGACGGAGCAGTACGGCACCTACCACTGCACCAACGCTGGGGTTTGTTCCTGGTTTGAGCTAGCCTCCGCCGCAGTCGATATCGCCGGTATCCCCTGCGAAAAAGAAGCCATCTCAACGGAAGCGTACCGTCGACACTTCCCGCAGAGCGCCCGGCGTCCGATGTATTCGGCTCTGGACAACACCAAAATCGCGGGCGTTTTGGGTAAGCCCCTGCGCCCCTGGCGGGAGGCGCTTGAAGAATTCATCGACGCCCTCCAAAAAGAAGAGGCTCAACATGCCGGACATTAAGCGGTTGGTTGTGACGGGCGGCGCGGGATTTGTCGGTTCCAACTTTGTGCATTGGTTTCTGATGCACCCATGGGGGCATGTCACGGTATTGGATAAGCTCACCTACGCCGGCAATCTCGCGAACCTCAAGGGGCTCCCTGTCGACCGCTTCTCATTTGTAAAAGGCGACATTCGCGATACGGACTTGGCGGTGAAACTTTTTTCCGAAGCCGATGCCTGCGTGCATTTTGCCGCGGAAAGCCACAACGACAATTCGATTGCAGATCCCGCGCCGTTTGTCGCGACGAATGTCGAAGGCACGTATTCCCTTTTGGAAGCGGTACGTAAAACCGGCATTCGTTTTCACCATATCTCGACGGACGAGGTGTTTGGGGACACCCCTGTGGATTCCACGGCGCGGTTTACGGAAGATTCCCCCTATCGGCCGTCAAGTCCCTACAGTTCCACGAAAGCGGCGGCTGACTTGTTGGTACGGGCGTGGGTGCGGACTTACGGCATCCGCGCCACGATTTCCAACTGCTCCAACATCTACGGCCCCCGGCAGCACGTGGAGAAATTCATTCCACGGCAGATTACGAACCTCTTAATTGGCGGTCGAGCGAAACTTTACGGCAACGGACGCAACATCCGTGACTGGATTCACGCCGACGATCACAGTCGGGCGGTGTGGACAATTCTCACGCGCGGGCGGATCGGTGAGACGTATCTCATCGGAGCGGACGGGGAGCGGAGCAACTACGACGTCCTGCAGGCTATTTTGAAAGCCATGGGACGGCCGGCGGACGACTTCGATTGGGTGAAGGATCGCCCGGGGCACGACCGGCGCTACGCCATTGATGCGTCGAAGTTGCGGCGAGAATTGGGTTGGCAGCCGCTGCATACGGATTTTGAAGCCGGGCTGCGCGAGGTGGTCGAGTGGTACCGCACACATGAAGCGTGGTGGCGGGACGCGAAAGCCGCGGCGGAAGCAAAATACAGGGAAGCGGGGCTCGTATGACGGAAAGTATCGTGTCGGGGAATTTCACGTTCCGGCGGACGAAGTTGGCGGGCGTGATCGTTGTGGAACCGAAGGTTTACGGGGACGCGCGCGGTTTTTTTATGGAGACGTACAAGCGGAGCGACTTCGTGAAGGGCGGCATCACCGCTCACTTTGTGCAGGACAACCAGTCGCATTCCGTGAAGGGCGTGATTCGGGGACTGCATTTTCAGAAGCGCTTCCCGCAGGCAAAACTGATCCGCGTGCTGTCGGGGCGCATTTTTGACGTGGCGGTGGATCTGCGGCCCGAGAGTCCGACGTACGGACAATGGGGTGGCGTCGTGTTGTCCGCTGAAAACCGACGGCAGGTGTTTATTCCCCGAGGATTCGCGCACGGGTTTCGGGTGTTGTCGGAGGCGGCGGATATTGCCTATAAGTGCGATGACGTGTGGCATCCGGATGATGAAGGGGGGCTCAGGTGGAATGACCCGACGTTGGGGATTGCGTGGCCGCCCGTTGACGGGGAAACGGTGTTTGATGCGAGGAGTGTGGTGTTGAGTGAGAAAGATCAGCGGCACGAAATGTGGCGCGCTAAAAATTTTTAGTGGAAATTATCAATATAGTGATTGTTTCGGTAGGATGATTGAACAGACTCTGTTCAAATAGTCAGGTAGTGAGTCTTACGTCAATTATGACTTGAGGACAGGTAGCGAATGGCTGATGTGGCTGAGTTGTGTGTGATTGAACGGTATAGAGGAAAAGAAAAGATGTATGTCCAGCAATTAAGTGTGAAGAATTACCGGTGTTTTTCAGAGTTCTCAGCGATCTTTGTGCCGGGATTGAATGTGGTGGCAGGCAACAACGGCGCTGGGAAAACATCGGTTTTGAAAGCGGTAGCCTGTGCTTTGTCGCCTGTTGCTCATCAGTGTGGTGCAGATATTTGTACGTTAGAGCGAGAAGATGTGCGACGTCAGGTTACAGCCTATGGAAAGAGAGTTCGATTTGAACCACAGTTTCCTTGTGAATGTGAAGTTTTGTATCAGTGTGGTAATACGAATTTGACATTAGGGCAAAAACAAGACGCAGTATCAGGATCGCCTGTCTGGACAGGTAATTATTATTTAATTACTAAAAATATTTGGAAAATATTACCATTATTTGCTTTTTATAGCGCTGAACGTCAATGGATACTGCCTGGGGAGTATTCCGAAACTAATGCTGTGGCAGTGCAGGACAGTCGTTGGGATGGTTATCGAGGTTGGGTAAATGCATCGAATAGTCACCAGGCATTTTATAAATGGATGATTGACCGGTCTATTGCTCGACTGCAGCTGGCGGTGGATCGGCAGGTTGGGTTCTGGCATGTGGAGGATGATGAACTAGCTGAAGTCAACCGGGCTCTGAAAAAGGCCTTACCGAACGAATTTGAGAGCATCGCCTACGATATGTCGGCGAAGTCCATTGTGGTGGAGATTTCTGGAAAACGAGTTGACTTTGCGTCTTTGAGTGACGGTGAGCGTTCGTTCATCTGCCTTTTTACGGATATCGCCCGTCGCATGTGTCTTTTGAATCCTCAACTAGGGGACAAAGTCATTGCAGAAACGGAGGGGATTGTTCTTATTGACGAACTGGACGTGCATCTGCATCCGGCGTGGCAGCGAAAAATTGTGAAGGGGCTTCAGGAGGCCTTCCCGAAAGTGCAGTTTATCGTGACGACGCATTCGCCCCAGATTTTGAGTGAAGTTTCTCCCCAGAATATTCTTCTGCTTCAGAACGGCAAAGTGGTGCGCCCTGATCAGGCCAAGGGATTGACGAGTGACGAAATCCTCCGCAATGTGATGGGAACCGAGGATCGACCGGACTTTGCCAAAGAAAGTTTGGATAAGGTGTACGAAGCGCTGGATGCAGGACGCTATGAAGACGCCCGACGCGAGCTGGATAAGATGGAAACGATAGCCGGAGGCCCGACGGAAGATACGCTGCAGTTGGGAGCGTTGATTCGGACTTTGACGGTGTCAGAGGGGTAAGCCATGCGGTACATCGCTAAGAGTCGCGCCCCCATCGAACTCCTGCGGTGGAAAAAACAGAATCCGCAGGCGGGGTTTGCGGAAATGCCGTCTGAGCTGAAGTGCTGTGTCCGTTGCTCGCTGTTGATGGAACAAGGTTTTCTCTGTGCCTATACGATGAAGCGCATTACGGAGCCAACTTGCCACATTGAACACTTTCATCCGCAGTCTGCGTATCCTCAGGAAGTGACGGAATATGCCAATTTGTTGGCCTGTTGGCCGGGGTCGGGAGAGATGTCGGCAGCGATGGATCCGTTGTTGGGGTACGGGGCCGCGTATAAGCGCGATGAAACGACTGAAATTTGCTCGCCAAATTGTTTGGCTGATGTTGACGGGCAGTTTCTATTTGATCTGCACGGCGGGATAAAGGGACTTTCCCCAAAGGCTCAGAATACGATTCGCGTACTGCATCTGGATGCGGAGCGCCTGCGGATAGAGCGACGCGCGGCTATTTTAGGCGCATTTAAAATCGCAGGACGAAGAACAAACTTTCCCAGCTTGAGCGCGCAGGCCGCTCGACGCCGAATTGAAGGCTTGCGTCAACCAGATGCCGAAGGGCGGTTGGAACCGTTTTGTTTGGTGTTGGAGCAATGTTTGAAACGGTTTGCCGCGAATGCCGAAGGTTGGGCTCAGCGCATGAAAAAGCAGCATTAAGGAAAGAGGCGGTTATGTATATCAAAAAACTTTTCGTCACGAATTTTGGTGGCATGGCTTCCTTTGAAACGCCGCTTTATCCCGGAGTCAACATCATCGTCGGAGAAACCGGGGCAGGAAAAACTTCCGTTTTGAAGGCGGCGGCAACGGCGCTGTCTCCGATTATTCAGGCAGCGACCGGGGAACTCTTTCAAGGACGCCAGATTGAAACGTGGGAAGTGCGGCACAGTACGGAAATTCTGGCTGAGCGTCTGAAGAGCCGTTATGCTTTTCCGAGTGTCTGCAGTGCTGAAGTGGTGTCAGGGAGGAAAGACGAGGCGCTGATGGTGATTAAAGCCTCGAGTTCCGCGATGGTGTCGTCTTGGGTGAACGAACAGACGTTGTTTGTGGCGAAGAAAAAACGGTCGGTGAAGGGGCCGCTCATCGCGTTTTACGATGAAGACTGTGGGGATGCTTTTGTGAAGCGTCACTCCGAAGGAAAATACACGGGCTACACCTTCTGGCATCAGGCTTCTCTTTGGGAAAAAGACACGTACGACTGGCTCTTGAACGAAGTCGTGGATCGTGTCGGCCGAGAGGAGGCTGACAGGGATCGGACGGACGGTCTGCAGTGCCTGGAAGAGCTTTTGGAGCGCGCCCTGCCCGCCGGATTTGAATCAGTGGAAATGAACAGCAAACGCCGTTGTGTTTTGGTGCGCTCGAGGGATCGCCTGCAGTTTTTAAACGAAATGAACCGCGGGGATCGTTTCGTCATTCAGTTGGCGGCGGATTTGGTGCAGCGCATCGAATGGCTGAGCCACAGTCTGACGCCGGATTTTGATAAAACGGAAGGCGTGGTCATCATTGATGACGCGGATCAGTGGCTCTCTCAGCGGCGGTTGTGGATGTTCCTGAAAGGCTTATCTGACACGTTCCCTAACGTGCAGTTCATCGTGTCGGTGAAGGCTGAGTTGCCGGAACTCGCGGATGCGGCGGGTGATGTGCATCAGATTAGTCTGAAGGGCCAGACGGATACGGTGGCGGAAATTTGCTGAGGTGGAATATGAATGAAGTATTGACGGAAAAACTGCCCGTAGGACGATCCACCTTTCATACGCTGCGGGAGCAGGGGAAAATCTACGTGGATAAAACGGCGCAGATTTACGAGCTGGCCGTGCAGAGCCAGAAATTCTTTTTCGCCCGTCCGCGGCGTTTCGGTAAGTCGTTGCTGATTTCGACGTTTGAATCCCTTTTCCGAGACGGTTTGAAGGACTTTAAGGGCCTCGCCATCGAGTCGCTGTGGAAGGACAAAACCTACGATGTGGTGACGTTGGACTTTTCCACCATCAATGAATTCAAAACCAAAGCGGAGTTTAAGTACCTCTTTGAAGATATGCTGCTGCAGGTGGTGGGTCGGCTCGGATTTAAGCGAGAACGGGCGGATGCCGACCTCTTGGTGCAGTTGGGCGAATGGATGAAATCGCGGCCGGCGGCGTCGCTCGTGATGCTTGTCGATGAGTACGATGCGCCCTTGACGCTGAGTTTGGCCAATCCAGCACTCTTTGATGAGGTTCGGGATGCCTTGAGCCGTTTTTACTCGGTGGTAAAGAGTGCCGAAGGGTGCCTCAGGTTCTTCTTTATGACCGGGATTACGAAGATTGAGAATGCCAGCATTTTTTCGGCTTTCAACCCGATTACCGATATTTCGTTTCGGCCGCAGTACGGGAGTTTGGCGGGATATACGGAAGCGGAAATTGAGAAGTACTTTGGCGGGTTTCTGGATCGGGCGTGCAGGATACGACGTAAAAACGAAACGCGGGAGGCGCTTCTTGCGGAACTTCGCCGGATGTACGACGGCTTCTGCTTTGACCTTTTTGCGAGTACGCATGTGTACGTGCCGTGGTCGGTACTGCAGTTTTTGGCGGATCCGGGATTGGGCTTTCTCAACTATTGGCACGACGGAGCCGGACGATCGACGCTTCTTACGAATTTTTTGACGATGCGCGGTATGGATAAGGTATCCGTGTATGCGTCGGAAAAGATGGTGACGTTTGAAGAGCTCTTTACGGCGGCGGATTTGGCGTCTTTGGATCCGACGGTACTGCTCGCACAGGTGGGGTATCTGACGATCAAAGAAGCGGACAACGGGCTGTTCACCTTGGGGTACCCCAATCAGGAAGTTCGGGAATCCATGGCGCGGTTTTTCGTGGAGATGATTACCCGGGATGACCGTCTGGCCGGCAATAAGACTCGGACGCTGCGAAAGATCTTGCTTCGGGATGATTTTGGGACTGTCGTGGAAACCGTCAACCGCATCATTACCGGGCTCGATTACGCCCGGTGGAATCTGACGGACGAAGCGTCCTGCCGCAATGCCGTGCAGCTCATGTTGGCGGCCGCCGGTTTGAACGTGCAGCCTGAAAAGCACAATGCCCTGGGGCGCAGTGACTTGGAGGTTTCTGACGGAAACCGATATTGGGTACTGGAATTTAAATGGGTTAGAAAAGGACGCCAAGCGGAAACGATGCTGGAGAAAGCGCTGCAGCAGATGAAAGCGCGGCGTTACGGCGAGGAATTGCCGTCGGAAGCGGAACTGCACCGCGTCGCGTTGGTGTTTTCAGAAGCAGCGAGAAAGTTTGTGCTGTGGCAGGAAGTGCCTGCGTCGTGAAAAAAATAACCGGGGTCGCTCGTCGCAGAGGCTGCCCCGGTTTCTCGGCGGAGGGATTACTTCAGCGCGTCACGCACTGCGTCACCCATTTCCGAGCACGTCACCTTGCGGCAACCTTCACTCATGATGTCGCCCGTGCGGATACCGTCGGCGAGCACCTTTTCCACGGCCTTTTCGATGCGGTCGGCGTCGTCGGCCATATCAAGGCTGTAGCGGAGCATCATCGCGGCAGACAAAATCGTTGCAATGGGGTTCGCAATATTCTTTCCGGCGATGTCGGGTGCCGAGCCGTGCGAGGGTTCGAAAAGCCCCTGGCCCTTGTCGTTTAAGCTTGCGGACGCGAGCATCCCGATGGAGCCCGTCAGCATGGAGGCTTCGTCTGACAGAATGTCCCCGAAGATGTTGCCGGTCAGCACCACGTCCAGCGCCTTCGGCGCGCGCACGAGCTGCATGGCGGCGTTGTCGACGTACATGTGTTCGAGCGTGACGTCCGGGTAATCCTTGGCAATGCGGATCACGGTGTCGCGCCAGAGC
>PPYF01370746.1_pt1 | contig 14664 bp, 13 predicted proteins | sample 1559871 | NCBI WGS metagenome assembly PPYF01 (sample SAMN08240021, study PRJNA423297) | Human gut metagenome, whole genome shotgun sequencing project. | reverse complement strand
GCTTGCGTTGGCCCGAAGGGCGAGTCCCAGGGATGGGACGAGTAGCGTCGAGTTTCGCCGTGCCGCAGGCTGGAGTTCGCAGGCGAACGCAGTGCAAAGCACCGATTTCGCCGCGGGGCCGCGGGGATTGCAAAGGGGGGCGCGGCGCCCCCCTTAGCCCGTTCACTGATAAAGTTGTTTCATATTCTACAAAACATAAGGTGAACGGAATATCGCACTCAACAGCCAAACAGCTTCATGTTTTGCCCAACATCAAGTGAACGGAATATCTCGCTTAACTAACCAACATCAGACTCTGCATCCCCACGCGGCGACAGCACCCTAAACCCCGCGCCAACGGCGACGGCTCCCGCCGGCAGATCTTTGGTCACCACGGTACCCGCGCCAATCGTCGCTCCGTCGCCAATGGTTACCGCGCCAATCACCACCGCATTGGCACCAAACTCGACGTCGTTACCTAACACCGGACTGGCGCTGATGCGCCCGTCGCGGTGCGTGACGTTGCCGATGGTCACGCACTGGCGCAGCGTGCAGTTCTCGCCAATCACCACATCGCGGCCAATCACTACCGCGTGCGGATGGAAAATTTTCAGCCCGTAGCCAATGCGCGCATGGTGCGGAATTTCAACGCTAAACAGGCATTCGGCAATCAGCTTATTGAGGAGAACAAACGGCAGTCCCAGCAGTTTGGCGAGCGGATTGCGACTGCGCCACAGCGTGGACATGCGGTAGAGCAGGATCACCAGTTTAGATTTTAAGGCGCCGGCGTCGGCAATTTCTCGCCATGCACGCTGCATATTCGTTGCCATGTTCAGGACCTCTTATTGAATAGTGACCGACGATAGGCGGTACCAACCATCGCTGCGCAGACCTTTATTGGCTAGCTTAATGCGCGACTGTTGAGACGCATCGACCAGCGCGACGTCGAGATGATATTGCCCGGGCTTGAGCGTCGGCGGCACCGGCAGCGTGAACTGCGTGCGCTGCGTGCCGGGCAGCCACTGGCGAATATCATCATCGGTCAGCGATTGCTGGACGGTGGTTTCATCGGCGTCCTGGAGTCGCCATGCCACGCGATAGCGGAGGTAAATGGGGGCAACGCCGTCGTTTGACCACTCGGTAGCCAGCGCGAGCGGCTCGCCCGCATGGCCTACGGTATCGTGAGTCAGTGAAGTGACGCGGAAGCGGTAGCCGATTTTCTCCAGCGCCTTATCGACGATATCGCGATAAAGCGCGGGGACTTCGCGGGATTTCAGGTTCAACGTACTGGCATGGTGCTTGAGCGCCCAGTTGAACGTGGCCTGTACCTGTTCACGCGTATAGTGCTGCACCGACTGCCATTCCGCCATGTAGCCGCAAATCTCAAGGCTGACCGGGGCTTTTTGCCAGCCGTCATTGAAACCGGTGAAGGTTGCCTGGGCGGCGGCGAGGCGCGGCGGGTAATCATCGCGCATATGGCTCCAGTCATGGGTGAAATTATGCCAGTCGCCCCAGCAGTCGGCGCGCCAGCCGGCCCCTTTTTCTACCGCATAGGCGAGCGTTTCGCCGCCGCTTATTAGCATGATTTTCGGCGTGTGCGGGAAGGCGGCAAAGTGCATATCCACGTAGCGATTGAGCTGTGCGGGTGAATAGCGTTCAAGCAGCGGTTTCACGTTCGGGAAATTGCTGTTGTGCCATTCACCCCATGACCCCACCATGCCGATATCGAGGTAGGCAAGCTCAGGGTTGCCGTCATAGCGTTTGCCAAAGGCATTCAATAGCTTTTGGGCATATTCGATAAAAAGCGGATCGTCGAGGTCAGGAACGAAGGTTTTGCCATCCGAAGTCCAGCTACCTTTGATCCCTTTTTTGATAAGCCAGGCGGGAATGCGCGAACCGGAATCGGGCTCTTCCAGCGTCATAAAGCGCAGGCCCACGTTCATCGCCGGGTGATGGTGCGCCGCAACGGCAAAGGCGTTATCGATCAGCGCAAAATTGTACTGCCCCTCAACCGGTTCGAGATTGTTCCAGTAAAAACGCTGATACTCAATGCCGGTATCCGGATAACGTGAGTGCGGCAGGCGCTCGCCATAACCGTCGTGAAAACTCGCTATCCCATTACCGGGGTTGGTCAGCGGGCCGCTGATGGCCTGAGGATGAACGGTGGTTTGCTTTTCATCGCCCTGTGCGTGTGCCGATGATGAAACAAAAGCAAACGCGCCGAGGGCGAAGATGAGCGGGATGATTCTGCCTGAACCGAGAGTCTGGCAGCGCATGGTGCACTCCTTACAAGTTAAAGAGACTGGCGGTGATTTAATATCCAGTCCCAAAGTCCCAGATGGTAGTTCTGGAAAATGTCGATACCGAGCCAGGATTTAATCAGATACAGCGTGATAAACAGCGATCCCAGCCCGAGAATAAGTACCAATACAACCAGCAAAGAGGCGAACAGGCGACGTACGGTGGACTCTTCGCGCGGGCGGCGACGGAAGTCGCGACCGAATAAGAACACCAAATAATAGCGCCGGGTGAACAGCGGAATGCTGCGGCGGAAATCCACCTTGTGCGGCGTTACCAGAGTGATATCCAGTACGGCATTTTCCACTGCCTGCTTCTGTTCGTCGCTCAAAGAGTCGAGCGTTTTCTGGTCCAGAGAACGATAAAAACTGTCCAGAACGCGTTGCTGTTTGTCAGAGTTGTCCAAAATTAACCTGTTGATTTATTGAGTATCTGTTGATAAACCTGCATGGTGTGCTTAGCAATAGTATCCCAGTTATATCGGCTCAGGTAGCTTTGGTAATCCTGACGAGGTTGGTCGATGCGCTCAGCAATTTTCAGCGCCAGCGCGGCGACATCCCCCACCGGGAAATAAGCATCGGCTTCCAGGCCGACTTCAAGGTTGGCGGGAATATCGCTGACCACCGCCGGCAGTGAGTAGGACATCGCCTCCAGTAGCGCAATAGGCAGCCCTTCGTGGTAGGAGGTCATTGCAAATAGGCGCGCCTGTGAAAACACCGCCTGCAGCGTGGTGCCGCTGACAAATCCGGTCAGGATCACCCCCGGCGTTTCCTGCGCCAGATGCTTAAGCTTTTCGCTGTATAGCGTTGGGTGATCGGCATCGCCAACCAGCACCAGCGGCCAATTGACATCGGCCTGTTTCCAGCCGGCAATCAGATCGTGCAGCCCTTTTTCTTCGACAAAACGGCTGACCGCCACCACATATTCACCCCGGCGCAAACCGTATTTCGCCAGGATCTCATCGATGGTATTCGGGTTCACCGGCGCCGGCGGATTGGCTCCGTTAGGGATGACGTGCGCGTCGGTGCGGCCATGTTTCTCTTTGATCAGATTGTTGATGACCTCGGAGATGACGATCACCTCGTTGGCGTATTTCACCGCCCAGCGCTCGCCGAGCATCAGCGTTTTACGGGCAAAATCACCCCATTTTTGTCGGTCATAATCCGGGCCGTGATGGGTAAAGACCACTTTTTTGCCCATCAGGCGCAGAAGCGGTACCACTAACCCTGGCCCGATGGCGTGGACATGCACAATGTCGGAGCCATCAAAGCGAGAGGCGAGTGCGGCAAGCGTCGAATGGACGATAGCCTCCAGCGATTTTTTCTTCGGTGCCCAGATGGCCCGCGTTTTCACGCCCTTATAGCTGCTGCGGCGATAGGGGACGTAGGGAGAGCGGGCGATAACGCAAATATCGACATCATTCTGCGCCTTGATGGCGGGGTAGAGGTTCTGGCAGTGCGTTTCCACGCCGCCTAAGACGTCGGGGATCCCGCGCGTTCCGAGCACCGTGATGCGCTTAGTCATGTGAGAGTCCATTTAACAGTTTCTGATACAGCGCCATCAGCGCATCCATGTGCACTCGCAGGGCGTATTTATTTTCCAGCCGCTGGCGGGCGCGCAGCCCTAGCTCACGGGCCAGTTCAGGGTTTTGTGCCAGGTCATCGAGGATTGTCGCTAGTGCACTCACGTTACCTGGCTCAAACAGGCGTCCTTCCTGACCATCACGCACCTGTTCAGGAATACCGCCGATATCGCCACCCACCACCGGCTTGGCGAAGGACATGGCCTCAAGAACCGACATCGAGCAGTTCTCGTAGTACTCGGAAGGGACAATCACCGCGCGGGCATGGCGAATCAGATCATTGAGACCTTCGCCCTGCTGCTGATAGCCGAGGAACTCGGCCTGCGGGAAGCGGGTGCGCAGATCCTGATACAGCGGGCCATCACCGGCGATTTTCAGCGGCAGCGGATGCTGCATTTGCTGATGCGCCTGAGCCAGCGTGGCAACCCCTTTTTCGCGGCTAAGTCGGCCGATAAACAGGAAGTAGCCGTCGTCGCGGGTATCGCCGATAGGTTTAGTGTCATCGATACCGTTGACGATCACCTCAACGGGAACGTCGGTGATTTTGCGAATCAGCTGTTCGCGCAAAAAGGCACTTGGCGAGACGATCGCATCCAGTTTGTGATAGTTACGCGCGATATCCTGCCAGGTGGCTTCCAGTGACAGCAGCAGACTTTTCCCGGCGGAACCCTCCTGGCAGCGGTAGCGGAAGGCATTCCACACCGAACCTTTCAGGCAGGCATCGCAGACGTGCCCGTCGCGCAGCATGGTGTAGGACGGGCAGACGATTTTATAGTCATGCGCGGTCAATACGGTTTTGCAGCCGAAGCGTTTGGCGATGGCGATGATCGACGGCGTTAACTGGTGATAAATATTGTGAAAATGGACGATGTCCGGCTTTTCGCTGAGCAGCAAATCGTTGAATTTGCGGCACGCTTCAGCATTGTGAATAAAATCGATGGCGGTCTTGATCTTGCCGCCAATCCCGCTGTTGCCGTGGTAATCGACGTTACTGACGAACCATTTGGCGTAGTTAGAAGGGAGGTTTTTCTCATGCTGCATGGAGAAATCCATCACCTGAACGCCGGCCGCTTTTAAATGGTCACGCTCCTGAAAGTAGACGGTCTCCGCGCCCCCTTTGATGAAAAAGAATTTATTGACGAGGAGCACTTTCATTTTTCGATATCCTGATGACTAACAACGGTATTTTCTGGTGGTTCCTGCGGGTTTGGCAGCGGCGTGAGCAGGCCACGTATTAACCCGGCGGAAAAGGCGCTCAGGTTCAGCACGCTGTGTAGGCCTGCCAGCAGCGAGCGGTTTTTAACGGTTTTTAACAACACAAACAGCACCAGCGGCAGCAGAGACAGCCCGAAGAGCGCAAAATGCCCGCTCAGCAGCGTCGCCAGCACCACCAGCCAGTAGAGGGTAAAAATGGCTTCGTTACGGGTGATTTTGAGCGCATCGCGAAACCACGGTTTGCCCCATGAACTGCGCAGCAGTTCACCCGGGCCGCTGAGAAAGCGGCTTCGCCAACGGTAGCGCAGCATGGTGAAGGTCGACATCACGTGCGAGGTATGGCTGAAGTAGGGGACGTCGAGCCGGTGCAGTTTGTAGCCCGCGTGGAGCAAGCGCAGCCCCAGTTCGGCCTCTTCATAGCCGTGTAGGCCGCGATGGGTCAGATAGCCGACTTTTTCGATGGCGCTACGGCGATACAGCCCGCCGCCGCCCAGATGGTCGCAGTCACCCAGCGGGTAGATTTTGTGAATGCGCTGATTACGGGACTTAAACTCGTAGTTGCTGCCTTCATCCATCGTCACCCGACCCGCCACGCCGGCGTATTCAGGATTGGCCTGCAAAAACGCCACTGCGGCATCAATGAACCCCTCTTCCAGCTCCATGTCACCGTCCATCAGCAGCAGAAACTCGCCCTGGCTGTGCAAATAGCCGAGCTGGTGGCCGACGCCGCAGCAGCGCTCTTCCGGATGAACCAGCGACACCACCGTCACGCCTTTGGCGCTGGCCAGTTCGCGAGTGTTGTCGGTCGACAGGCTGTCCGCCACGATGATTTCGTGAGGATAGGCCGCCAGCTGACGGTCGATGCTGTCGATAGTCTTCTCAATGCCCTTTGCCTCATTAAAGGTCTTAATGCTGGCGGTTATAAAAGGCGAGTTATTCATACTCTCTCCGGATTGAACGATGGACGGTGCGTCGGATCACCAGCGCCGAGCCGCTCGTCAGGTAAAACAGGAACTGTAATAAAGGGATAATCATCAACGTCTGGCTGTAGGGCAGGCTGAGCAGGCAGGCGATGATAAACACGGTGAAAGCCGGGCCGTAGCACAGCAGCCGCACGTCCTCGCGATCCAGCTCGCTGAGCTCCAGCATCGGACGCGGCCAGGTGATGCGCACAATCCACAGCAGCAGGCTGATAAATAGCACGGTGCCGACGATGCCCACCTCCCAAAGCAGCATGCTCAGCGAGGTGGAATCGAGAACCAGACGGAAGATGATGTTCAGGTAGCCTGCGGAGACGGCGCTGCCGCTGTTGGTGGCATTCAAACCGTAGCCAAACAGCATGCTGGAAATGCCCCACATGTCGCTGTGGCGCGCCCAGAAGAAAATCGTCGTCAGGCGGCCCAGCTCACCGGTGGCAGCCATGATGTAGTTGGTATCAAAAATATAGTCGAGCGAGTCGAGGAAAATGCTGAACGAGCTTTTACCCGCTTCGCCGCCAAACGCCGATGAGTAGCCCGCCGCGAGGACCATAATCGCCAGCGTAATAAGCCCGCCCATCACCGCGAAAATCACCAGCAGGTTTTTCAGCGTGACTTTACTGACGCCGTTGACCCACGAGGGCATGCTCCAGACCAGCGCCAGCATAAACGGCGACAGCAGGATGATGAATTTCACTTCGCCGAGGATGCACAGCAGGAACCCCAGTCCAATATGCAGCGCGGCGGAACGCCAGGTGGTGACGCCGTGTTTCAGTTCGGAGATCTTCATCAGCATAATCAGCAGACAAAACATCCCCATCACCGCCGTGTTGCCGCCGCCCATTGGGTCGCCGCCAAAGGTGCCAACCACCGAGTCCCATTTCTCATCTTCGCCGCGCATCGCCACGCGCTTGGGCAGCACGATCAGCACCTGATAAATAACCAGCGGGAACTGGGCGTAGAAAATCCAGTACAGTAGGCGGCTGATGCGGTAAATCTGCGATTCGCGGCAGAAACCCAGCAGCAGGCAGAACAGCACCAGCGACATGCCGACTTCATTTTTAATCCCAATAATGGTGACGGTGATGCCGCCCTGTAAAAAGGTGCTGATGAGAGCCAGCACCAGAAAACAGAGGTAAATCACCAGCACCATCATTTCCGACAGATCGAGCGCCAGCGGCGTGCGCTGGGTTTGCATCAACAGCATTCCGGTCGTCACAAAGGCCATAATCACCGGCAGCCACAGCACGGCAAGAATGCCGGTGAAGTACTGCACCACGCCGCAAAAACAGAGTGTGATGATGGCGTAGATCTGGATCCAGAGTGCGTTGTTGATACTCATGGCTGCGTCATCTGTTGGCTAAGGGAGAAGGCGCGGCGGTTCATCTGCCGCCAGATAAACAGATAGCGCAGCAGCGTTAACAGCGAGAAAGTCAGCACGGCAATCGGATAGCTTTGGCCGAAGTAAGGCAGCACTAAAAACGCCAGCAGGGTGATGGCCAGCTGTTCGACCTGAATGCGCAGGAAGTAAAAATGGGAGCCAAAAATCAGTTCGATAACGGTGAGCGGGCTGATAGCCAGCGCAAGGAACAGATACGGCAGGATGTAGCGAGAGGACGGCACCGAGGCAATCCACTCTGCGCTAAAGCCCAGTTTCATCACCAGCGGATAGAAGATCAGCACGCCGAGAGTACAGATGATCGCCAGTGCCAGCAGCAGGCGACGCACCTTTTTATATTCCGGATAGTTGAAGGTGTGGTTGCGGAAATCCATCGACCATTTTGAGAAGATCGAGTTGCGTACCGCATTGCCGACGATGGTGACCGGCGACAGGCAAAAGCGCATAACCACCGAGAAGTAACCGGCAACCAGCGCAGAGAACCAGAAGTTAATCAACATGATTGGCAGGTTGTTGTTAACCATCGCCAGCACTTCCGCCGTACCCACTTTGCTCAGGTGCTGGCGGTGTTCGCAGAAGAACGCCACGTTGCTGCGTACGCCCCAGTGCGACCAGCGCAGGGTGCTGAGACGGAACGTGCGCACGATGCAGCCCACGATCAGCACCAGCATGGATGCCGTCCACAGCCAGTAGAACGCCTGGGTGCGTGAAGTGATTAGCAGGGCGGCGATCACCACCACCGAGACCATCATGCGCTGAAAGACCAGGAAACGGTAATTGCCGGTACGCAGCGACAGGTTTTCAGCCACCAGCACCAGCGCGTAGCTTAGGGTTAACAGGTAGAGGAACAGCACGTCGAGGTGGAACAGCCAGGCGGTGAGCAGCGCGTAAGGCGCGGCGATAAGCACACTTTGTATCACGCAGAATGCCACGTTGCGCGCTAACTGTTCATCATCGGGCTGGCGTGGAATGAGCAACTGCGACGCAAAAGTACACACCTGCGCCCCCACCAGAACGATGCTGTAAATCAGTGAGTAAATCCCCACTTCGGCCATGCCGTATTTGTGGGAGATAAACCAGATTGACAGCGCGCCGATCAGTTGTGAAATGACCGACGAGCTGGCAATGGTGGTAATACTGCGCAGTAAATTCATCGTGATTTCACCGGCGTCATCAATTCGCCCACCTGCTGGCTGAGCAGGCGCTGGCCCTCTTTGCTTTCGAGGTTGTCATCGCTGACCCGGTTGAGCACCGCGCCGGTCACCCGGTTTTGTTCGCGCTTCAGGGTAGCCAGCACCGCTTGAACTTCGCTGGTTTGCAGACGACTGGACTGAATGACCAGCAGTACGCCGTCCGACTGGCGGCCAATTAGCTGGCTATCCTGCGCCTGGTTGACTGCCGAGGTATCAATAATGATGCGCTGGTATTGTTCACGCAGAGTATTGAGGAGAGAAGCCAACTGCGGGGAGGTGAGCATCAGCAGCGCCGAGCCGCTCAGCTGGCCGCGAGGCATAAACGTCAGACGGTCGTGGCGCTTAACCAGCACCTCATCCAGCGTCTTACTGCCGAGAATGACCTCGGCAAGGCCCGGTGCGCCCACCGCCGAAAGCCCGCTGCCGTTGAGATAGTCCATATCGATAAGCAGCGTTTTCTGGTCGATGCTAAAAGAGGCGGCCAGCGCTTCGGCGACAAGGGAACGGCCTTCACCTGCTTCGCAGGAGGCGACGGTGATGACCTGCGGTGATGGCGCGCTCAGCAGTAGCTGGGTACGAATGGCATGGACCAGATCGGCGCGTAGCGGATCGCTGAGCAGCCGTTGCACAATCTGCTGGCGATCGCCGGTGGTCATCAAGGCGGGCAGTTCACCCAGCGCCGTCAGATTGAAGTTTTTAGCCAGTTGGCTCATGCGGGTGACGGCATTGTTCAGCGCGGCACCGACGATAATCCACACCAGATAAGCCAGGGTGACCAGCACCACGACGATAATCCACAGCATCGGCTTGTTGGGCTTCGCCGGGCGTTCGGGGGGAACGGCCGGTTCGGAGATCACCGCGTCAGGCTGATCGAGTGACACCGAGAGTGCCTGTTCATGTGCGCGTTGATACAGCGTCTGATACAGCTCCTGAGTTTTATTCAGCGCCGTCATCATGGTGTTGTATTGATCGCGTTTGCCCGCCAACTGCTGGAAGTTGCCTTTTTGCCCATTCAGCATGGTCTGGTAGCGGTTTTCGTCATCCACCGCGGCCTGATACTGCTGGCGCGCGCCGCGCGCCAGTTCGCTAATCACCTGGCCAATCTGGGCGTTGACCGCTCCCACCTGGGCTTGGGCCTCCAGAATTTTGTCATGCTTCGGCCCGTAGCGCTTACGCAGTTCGGCAAGGTTTCGTCGCGTTTGGGTCAGGGCAATCCGCAGATCCTGAATTTGCGCATGGCCGGAAAATTCCGGCAGCGAGATGATGTCTTCTGGCGAATGCTTGGCCAGCGCTTTTTGTACTTCGTCGTACTGCGACTGGGCGGCAATGCGGCGCTGGGTGGCGTCAGCCAGACGATTGGTGATAATCCCTAGCTCTTCGGTTTCGTAACCGTCGACACCGCGGAAGGTCAGCATGTTTTCTTTTTTCAGGAAAGCATCGATTGCCGCTTTCTGATCAACCATTTGCTGCTGGACGCGGTCCATCTGCTGCTGGTTCCAGCGCTGGGCCTCTTCGGTCGCTTTGCGCTTTTGTTCCACCGAATAGTCGATATACGCCTGTGCGACGCCGTTGGCAACGCGGGCCGCCATCTCAGCGGAAGGTGACTGGTAGCTGATATCAATCAACTGCGTGTTGCGCACGCCGCTAACCGACAGGTTGTTGACCATATTTTTCAGCGCTTTTTCCCTGCGCAGCGCGGCGTTTTCCGCCGTGCTCTGCGCGGCATCAAAGCCGCCGTTAAAGGTCGGTTCATTGTCCAACTGCAGTTCGCTAATCGCTTTTTGTAGCACCACGCGGGACTGCACCAGCGCGTACTGAGTCTCATAGAAGTCGCTGCGCGTTGCATCGTAGCGGCTTAGCTGCGGCAGCGGCGTGGCGTCGTCCTGTAACGCTTTGATCATCACCGCCGAGGTTGCTACGTATTTGGACGGAATCAGCTTAATCAGCGGGAAGGCGACAACGGCGGTGACCGCCATCACGATCAGCAGACGCCAGATCTTGCGGCGAATCTGCTGGGTGTATCTGGAGAACTCAACCACGTTTTCCAGCTTTTTTCCTTGCTCAACCATGGATAGTTTCATATCAGAAGAAGCTCATACCAACGATGACGGTGTCCCCAGGACGCAGCGAATGCCGAACGTCCACGTTCTCCAGCAGTTCATTACTGCCCGAGCGGCGAATGCTCAGATCGTGCTTATCCGCGCGATCGGTGAAGCCACCGCCCAGCGCCAGGGCTTTCTCAACGGTCAGGCCGGGCTGCCAAGGGTAGCCATCGGGTTTTTCCACTTCGCCGAGGATGAAGATATTGCGGAACTGCGTGACGGTGACGGTCACCATCGGGTTTTGCAGATAGTCGCCGCGCAGGCGTTGGGTGAGCTCTGCGCTCACATCTTCCGGCGTTTTACCGAGGAGGCGCAGTTGGCCGATATACGGATAGCTAATGGTGCCGCTGCTGTCGAGCAAAAAGCGCATGCTCATATCCGGCTCGCCGGCAACCGCAATATTGATTTGATCGCCTTCGCCCAGCCAGTAACGATTGTCCTGAGAGGGAGTATCCATTAACGGCACTGGCGTACTGCAGGCCGTGAGCAGGCAACTGGAAAAAAGAAGAAGCGTCGCGAGTATATTTTTCACGTTAGATTTGTACCCTAGCCGTTAACATAATCAATTGGTTGTCGTAACCCAGCGTTCTGTCCACTTCCCGATCGTAGTTTGGCCCAATAAAGAACGAATCGGTCTTCTTGTTGGAACGCAGCGTGTCCATCTGATACTTCAGTTCAAAATTGATGGATGGACGGAAATCATAGCTCGCGCTCAGAGTGACCACCCCGTCGCGATCTTTACGATTGTTTGCCTGCTTTTTGTAATCCTCCATCACGTAGGTGTAATCGACGGTGGTAGAGAACCGGTCGACCCACCAGTGATGCGTCCACGATAGCCCGTTTTCGGTGACCAGAATGTAGCCGCCAACTTCGGAAGGATCTTTAATGCGTTGCGCGCTGTGCAGGGCCACTGCGGATTGTTGCAGCGGCTTCCACTCCATCTTGATATCCCAGTTCAGCCCGTTGAAGTCATGGGCGTCGGGCTCATTGATAAACTGCTTATAAAGCCACGAGACGTTGGCATCGATGCTGGTTTTACCGGTTATCTGCCCTTTGTAACCATAGAGCAGGTAGTACTCGTTGCTGTCCTTGAGCGAACTGGTTTCGTAGCGCCGTTGGTTGGTAATAAAACTATAGCGAAAGCGGTTTTTCTTGCTGTACATATCAAACAGTTCCACCACCAGACTCGGCTCGTGCCACTCCTGGTCGCGAATGTATTGATAGAAATCCGCATCGGCGTTATGCACATCATCAAGACGCGTAAACCGCAGCTGTTTGTAGAGCAGCGCGGTTTCCACTTTGCCGCGGCCCTCTGGTGCGCCGTAGCTATAGCGCAGTTCGTTACTCAGAAAGCGGGTTTTCAGCGGCTTGTCGATGCCAAACGCGCGGAACTGCTGCGGAAGAAAACCTTCCGAAATGCCGCGTCCGCGCTCTTCGTGGCCGAGCGTATCCTGCACGTCAAGACTCAGACCATGCATCTGCCCATAGCGCCACTGGCCGTTAAAGCGTAAAAAATGGTTGGCGTAGTTATCCGCGCTGTCCTGCGTATAGGTGCGATAATCACCGGAATACATCAGCAGGTAGCGGTCTTCATAACGCTCGCCAATCGCGCGCAGCAGCGGGCTGACGTGGTAAAACGGTGAGCTGATTTCGTTTTTAGCCCACGGCTGATAGGTCACGTTACTGACCTGTCCATAGTCGACGGCGACCTGGCTTTGGAAATCAATCCCGGCCACGCCAATATGCGACTTGGGCACGGGGAGCGCCCAGGCCGCAGGCATTGCCGCCAGACCGGCTATCAGCAGCGCGCGGCTAGTAGGCGTTTTCACCGCTAAAGCCTTTCGTCATGGTTTTAAAGATGATTTTGATATCAAGCCACAGCGACCAGTTCTGGATGTAGTCAATATCGTACTGCACGCGTTTTTCCATCTTATCCAGCGTATCTACTTCGCCACGATAGCCGTTAACCTGAGCAAGCCCGGTAATGCCGGGTTTGACCTTGTGACGAATCATGTAGTTATCGACAATCCGGCGGAACTCTTCGTTATGGGCAACGGCATGAGGGCGCGGCCCGACGATGGACATTCTTCCCTGAAGGACGTTGATAAACTGCGGCAGCTCATCAAGTGATTTACGGCGCAGGAAAGAGCCGAAGCGGGTGACGCGCGGATCCTGTTTCGTTGCCTGGATGACCACATCCGCATTTTCCATTACACGCATGGAACGGAATTTATACACCGTTATTTTCTGGCCGCTTAAACCGTAGCGATCTTGCTTGAAAATAATCGGTCCACGGGAAGTGAGCTTAATCCCAAGCGCAATAATTAACATAAGTGGGGAAATGAGAATCGTTATTATAGTACCGAGAATCAAATCTTCCGCTCGCTTAATTATTGCACCGCCGTCATCAAATGGAGAACTGAGAATGCTGACGGCTTGCATATTGCCAATCATGCGAACTTCAGTGGTGTGAGTACTGTAAGAATAAAGGTCAGGAACAATAAATGTATCGACGGTCGTGTCTGATAGCATCGCAATGAAATGGCGAATGCGCTGAACGGCAGTCATGGGTAACGCAATATAAATCTCGTCGATGTCGCCTTTACGTGCTCGTTCCAGAAGATCGTCTACTTTTCCACGATAGGGAGCGCGAGTCAGGTAGCCAAAGCGACTTTCATCGCGGTCATCGTAATAGGAGAGATCAATTTTCTCGCTGCTGTATTCTTTTAACAATTCACCTTCAGCGGCTAATCCAGCAGGCGTCATGCCAACAATAGCCACGCGCATTTTTTTCTGACGGAATTGTTTGAGTAATATTAGCCTGATAATTAATAGCGTCAGAAGTGGAATGGCGTAAGGCAATAGTGGCGGTGGGAAAAGGGGAAAATCCCAGAGGCCGGTAAGATGCAAGTCATTGAAGTAGTTGAATGAAACTCGTAGTACTTCCATGAAGCCAAACGACAGTGCGCAGGTGCCCGCCAGACGTGTAAATTCCTGTGGACGGAGGCTTTTAATTCGATAGTTATAAACGCTGGTATATTCACCGATCAACAGAAAAACAATTGAAAATAAAACGCTAAAGATTATGCCATTGTAAAAATCTTGTTGCGAAAATAAGTAGAAAAATAATATTGATGAAAAATTCATTGATAAGAAATCAATGAGTTTGGCAACAATCGGATATCCTCGTCGCTTAATTCGGATACGATGACTAAGCATTTTTTATCTTATTCCTTAATAAGATTATTCTATATTTTGTGCCATTCTGATTAACCGTTGAGCTATTTTTAGGCGTGTGCGAGGGGAGACCCCTGGCGGAGTAAAAGACTCGGGTTAAATCATTTTTTAAATGACAAAGATCAAGGCATGAAAAGAAGCAGATAAAGAATTCTGTTTTTCTCCGTGCAAAGGCAATTAAACAGTTCGCGATAACTGCCAATCTATCCATAACTAAAGAGAAGGAGAGTTCGACCATGAGAACGTCCTTAATCTCGATTTACACATTGTAGCAAATGAAAATAGCGAATGTCTTTCTGAGGATTTAAAAAAATCCTGTAAAGATGTCACGATATTCATACGCATGCGCTCCGAATGACTGACAGTCATGATTTACGATCATAGTCGAAAAATTGACAACTGGCAGAAATGGGCGGTGGAGAGAATGCGTCGGTGTACGCTCTGGCGGGGGGCGCGGATGTTCCTGCTCGAACATTTTTTTATGCCTGTTTCGTGCCCGTGGAGCGCGAAATTACGTTTGGCTTTCCAGCCGATTGCGCTCCTTATTTATCCCATGCCCTATAACCAGAACGGCGCAAGGAGCGCGCAGGGGGCGGCCAATCTCCGCCGCCCCCTGCACCCCCGCGCTCTGGCGGCAGAATCGCCGCTGCGCGGTACCCTCAGCTTATGCCTTCCGGCTTTC
>PPYF01593835.1_pt1 | contig 14672 bp, 15 predicted proteins | sample 1559871 | NCBI WGS metagenome assembly PPYF01 (sample SAMN08240021, study PRJNA423297) | Human gut metagenome, whole genome shotgun sequencing project. | reverse complement strand
AACTGCCAGCAGATAAATTTCTGCTGGCAGGAAAAATTTATATTTTTTCAATTGTCTACTTGACGGGGAGCGGTTCAAATAGACAGCCCCTTTTACGTTCAGAATCAATCTTCTTCCATCCATACCTTCATGGTTTTCAGAAGCTTTTGTTTCTCTGGAATACTCATTTTATGTACCTGCTCGGAAAGCTCGCGGTCCAGGGCAGTTTCACGGTATTCAGAATCAATTCTGCCAATCAGGGAATCCAGGGAGATGTTCAGCAGCCTTGCATAATAAATAAGGATACGCAGGGACATTGCAGTACGGTTATTCTCCACGTTGCTGATGTAGCCAGGAGTTACATTCAGAGCTTTGGCAACTTCTGCCTGGGTAAGCTTCATTTTGATTCGCAGTTCTTTCATTCGGGATCCTAAGTTTTCGTAATCAATCTGATTCATATTCGTTCTCCAATCTTTTTAACAGGTGCCGAACTGGCTTACCTGTGATTTTACACGTATTTAAGCTGCTTTCCAATTTGAACAAAATCTCCTGCAAATTCTGACGCACATCTTGCAGAAAAACCTTTTCAAACAGTTTCTTCAAACATGCTCCGGTAATCAATGGAACGGTTTCACCGCTTCCTGATTACCTGCGGGTTCTTATATTATGGAACGACAGCTTCTTTATCCATAATATAAAGTATATAGAAAATATATGAAAAATGTAAGCTGTAAATTGTATGCTATTTATTTTATAGCTATATATCTGTTGTCGCTATTTTGACATTTCTGTCAGATACCCATATAATAAAAAGTGAAATTGGAAACAGGAATCGAACAGTTTGAGGTAATCACAAGATGCAGGATACATTTGAAATGCTGGAGGAGCTTTTGGAACAGGAGCAATTTGAATTGCTGTTTCCGAAAGAAAACGGAGCACAGGCTGAATGGGAATGTTATGAGACATATGAAAATAATGAGGGAAAACAGGGCGAAAAAGACAGCCTTGCCAGAGTGGGAAAAGAGAAAATTCCAGGTGATATCCGCCTTGTTTATTTGATGAATGATGCCGTAGAAAGCTTTCTCATTTTCCGGGATGCCAGACTTACAGGCTCTTATCTGGAGAATTATGAAGGCCCTCTGAAATCATCCTTAAGTCAGGAAGGGGATGAATATATACTGGTAGTATGGCAGGGGGAGAACGTAGTCACTCTGTTTTTCAGAATGCTGGATCTGGAGGTTTATCTTTATAACTATGGGGAGATCGGTCATTTCTGGGTGCCTGGATATGAATATCTGCGTCAGCTGGAATATCGGATCGCCATTGCAAGAGATAAGCTGGAATATCTGGGAGAAGAGTTTTGTACAGAAGAAGAAAGGGCACTTGTGCAGCTGGCGGACTTTCCACCGTTGAATTATTGCTGTTATCCGGCAGTGCCGAAACAGTATATTGTGCCAAAGGAAGACCCCTGGAAGCCGTCTGCAGCAGCATTTCAGGTAATGGAAGGGCTGGCAGAAGAAGCCCGGGATTTTTCGCTGCTTCGGTTGTTGCATGTTTATAAGAAATTTCCAGCTCCATTTATCGCCAGGATTTTTGCCAGGGTATTGCACAAGAATAAGCATAGTGCAGTGATTGATCTTCTTACCGGAAAAATAAAAAGCGCAGCGGCGGCTTATCCTGACCGGACTTTTGGAAATGAGGCTGATCAGCAGTTAAAAAGCCTGCTGTCAAAAGCGGGAAAACTGCAGGAAAAACTGACCCGGGACGGAATCCATGCAGAGATATTAAGAGAAGAGCCCTTTACAACAGCCAGAGACAGCCTGGATTTTCAGGTTTTTCTCATGGTTTGGAAAAAGGGCTGGCGGAATCGCAAGGTGGAAATCCAGAAACTGTGAATAAGAAACTATCGTGCTTTAACACTTCTCAGAAAATAACAGATCGCCCACGCAATACTCATCCCCGCGGCGATTCCAAATGCGAAGAGAAAGGTATCCCTCCCATATTTAAGTGCCTGCATGGGATTTCCCTCTACAATACTGCTCATGCAGTAATAAAGGGTACTTCCGGGAATTAACGGAATCACGGAAGTAACGAAAAAAGAAGTGGAAGTTTCCTTGCAGATTCTTGCCAGGATTTCCGCATACACATCTGCAATAAAACCAGCCAGCAGTGCCGGAAGAAAAACATTTCCCCACAGACTCTTCCCAAAGAGAAAGACCAGCCAGCTAAGAAAACCGCCGGCAGCAGCCAGAGGCAGATATTTGGTTTTCATGTGAAAAAGAAGACCAAAAGCCACAGATCCAATAGCTCCGGTAATCAGCTGTATAACCGTCATTGTGATCAAAGTCCAAACCTCCCAAAAAGAATAATTGCGCCCATAAAACCAAGCGCCAGTGCTGCTGCAAGAAGTAACGCGGCGATCAGCCTGATAATACCCGAAAGGGTATCACCAATGAGTACATCGCGGATTGCATTAGTTGACATAAGTCCTGGAATCAGAAGCATAATATCACCAATCATAATCTTATCCATGTGAAGGAAAGGACAGAGCAAAGTAAATCCGCAAATGGCGCAGCCTGTGAGAAAAGACGCTGCAAACTGGAAAGTAACCTCGTTCATACATACTGGTCTTAGATATTTTTGCAGGCTCCATATCAGGATTGCAGCAATGCCGGCAGTAATGGCATCCGGAATAGTGCCGCCGTAGAAAAGGGCAAAACTGCAGGCTGCAAGAACGCTTCCAAGCAGTTTCCAAAGAGGCTTAGGTCTGTTTGCATTGATCTTCTCAAATTCATTTCGCAGCTCCGCAGCAGAAACCGGATGGCTGCAGAAGCGGCGGCTCAGGTCATTGAGATGCTCCAGCTTGGTGAAATCATTCCCCCCACATTCATGAATGCGCCGTGTCTGCGTCCGTGCGCCATCTCCGGGAAATTCCATAGTAATAACAATGCTGGACGTGATGACAAAAACATTCATATGGGTAGCACCACAGGCATAGCCCATCCGGTTCAGGGTGTCCTCCACCCGGAAAATTTCTGCGCCGCTGTTTAACAGTGCGTCGCCCATATCAAGAAAAACATGCAAATAATCTTTAGATGTCTGCATAAGGAATGCTCCTTTAAGTTATAGAAAAGCCCTGATGGGCAGGATTCTTTCGCGTATCATTTTGCTACGGGAATAAGATAAGTATAAAGCTTAATGGCAGGCAATACAACCGTTAAATAATTGATTTCCGGAATCTTGTATTCCATAAAATGCCCGATTGTGCTAACATAGTGCATAGTAGATTACGAAATATTTTCAGGAGGAAATTTAAATGGGTTGTACTACAATTTTAGTTGGAAAAAAGGCATCTTATGATGGCTCTACCATGATTGCAAGAAATGATGATTCCGGTTCTGGACATTATATGCCCAAAAAATTTGTGGTGGTTCATCCACAGGAACAGCCGCGGAAATATAAATCTGTGATTTCTCATGTGGAAATTGATCTTCCAGATGATCCAATGGGCTATACATCTGTGCCAAATGCGGTAGACGGCGAAGGAATCTGGGCAGCAAGCGGTGTAAATGAGGCAAATGTGGGAATGACTGCTACAGAAACGATTACTTCCAATCCCCGGGTACTTGGTGCGGATCCTCTGGTAACCTATCAGCCTGCAAAGGACGGTAAGGAGGAAGCAGCCGGTGGAATCGGAGAGGAAGATATTGTATCCATTGTTCTTCCATACATCCATAGCGCCCGTGAAGGGGTAATCCGCCTTGGAAGCATTCTGGAGAAATACGGAACCTATGAGATGAATGGAATTGCTTTCCAGGATCAAAACGAAATCTGGTGGCTGGAAACCATCGGCGGCCATCACTGGATGGCAAGAAAGGTTCCGGATGAGGCGTATGTAGTAATGCCAAATCAGCTTGGAATTGATAAATTTGACTTGGAAAAGGCATTGCGGGATCAGGAAAAATATCAGTGCACATGTGAGGAATATGCGAATCTGGAATACATGTGTTCTGCTGACCTGAAAGAATTTATCAGCAAAAATCACCTGGATCTTTCCTTGGATGGTGTACTGAATCCAAGAGATGCGTTCGGAAGCCATGACGATTCCGACCATGTTTATAATACTCCTCGTGCATGGTATATGCTGAGAAACCTGAATCCGAAGACAAAAATCTGGGATGGCGTAAATGCAGAATTTACTCCATATTCTGATGATCTGCCATGGTGCATGATTCCGGAAAAAAAGATTACTGTAGAGGATGTGAAATATGTATTGTCCTCCCATTATCAGGGAACCTCTTATGATCCATATGCTTCCTATGGAGAAAAAGAACAGCGCGGAGCATTCCGTTCTATCGGTGTGAACCGTACAGATTTCCTGTCTCTGATCCAGATGAGACCAGGCATGGAAAAGGACTGCAATATTCTGGAATGGGTTGCATTTGCATCCAATGCATTTAATGTGCTGGTGCCGTTTTATGCCACAATTGATACCACTCCGGACTATTTTTCCAGCACCACCAGGGAAGTAACCACTGACAGCTTCTACTGGGTAAGCCGCATGATCGGTGCCATGGCAGATGCTTCTTATAAGAGCTCCATTTTCCATATTGAACGTTATCAGGAGCGTGTAATGTCAAAAGGCCACCAGCTGATTGGCAAATATGACGCTCTTCTGGAAAAAGAGTCTGACGCAGCGAAGCGAATGTCCCTTCGCCATCAGGCCAACCAGGAAATTGCGGATATGGTGAAAAAAGAGGCTTCTGACACACTGAATAAAGTGCTTTATGAGCTGAGTAATCAGATGAAGAATGCTTATTCCAGGTCTGATGCGTAATGTCAGAGCCTTTTTCAAACACGCTCTAGAAACCTGTGGACAAATTTCTTTCAATTTAATATAATAAAGTGCAGAAAGCAGTTACATAGGGAACCGGAATGAAAATTAAGGAGGCTGGAATGACAATAAAAGAATGTTATGAGAAAGTTGGCTCAGATTACGATGGAGTTCTGAAAAGACTGGGAAGCGAAGCGCTTGTGAAAAGATTTGCGGTGAAATTTCTTAATGATCCAAGTTTTCAGGAGCTGACAGATGGTCTTGCCGCACAGGATGGAGAGAAAGCATTCCGTGCAGCCCATACCCTGAAGGGTGTGTGCCTGAACCTTGGATTTACAGAATTGTATAGGAGGTATTAAGAGGAAGAGAAACCGCAGGAAGTGATGAGCTTTACGCGCAGGTGAAAGAGCAGTACACGACCTTGACAGATGCTATCAGGGAACTGGCCGGTAATTAATGCCTGCTCCTATTCAGCAGATATCATCCCAAGAGATATTTTGTGAACTTCGTTTACAGAAAACCCAAGAAGTACGGCGCGAAAACATGGGAAACATGATTTCTGTGCATCGCGAAGAGTGTAACTATGAAGGAACGGAAGCGGAACTTATGGGCTGCCAGAAGCCATTGCGATTTTGTTTATCGTATTTTTGCATAAGTGGAAAAAGAATACACTGCTTAGTATTGGCGGTGGAACGATTTTGTATATGCTGCTGGTGCAGAGGGTGTTTTAGACTGTGTTTGAAAAAGTATTCCCGCAAATTATGACGCACATCTTGCAGAAAGCCTTTTTCAAACACGCGCTGAAATTGGCAATACACCAAATCTAACGTATCTAATCAGATATAGCAATATTCTATAACGAACTCAAGGTAAAATGAATTATACAAAATCCTCTTATCTTGCTATGATATCTTCAGACAAAAAAGAGAGAAAACATTTCTCTGAACGCGATTATACGAATCTGGAGGAAAATCATGGCAAGAGGAATCAATACAAAATGTTTACATTTGGAAGAAGAGGAAGGCTGTTGTAACAATTATGGCTCTATCAGTTTTCCGATTTATCAGACAGCAACATATGAGCATCCGGCAGTAGGCCAGAGTACAGGCTTTGACTACAGCAGACTGCAGAACCCGACCAGAGAGCATCTGGAAAAAATTGTAGCAGCCTTGGAAAACGGAATCGACGCACTGGCTTTTTCCACTGGAATGGCAGCAATCACTCTGGTAATGGAGCTGTTTAAGCCAGGAGATCACCTGATCATAGATGCAGACCTGTATGGCGGAAGCATCCGGCTTTTTGATAACGTTTCATCCAAAAACGGAATCCATTTTTCCAGAATCGACTGTTGGAAAGAAAATGTGGAAAGTTATGTAAACGAAAATACAAAAGCAATTTATATTGAAACTCCAACTAACCCCATGATGAATGTCACTGATATTGCGGCACTTGCAGAAATTGCAAAAAGGCATAATCTCCTTCTCATAGTAGACAATACATTTTTATCTCCATATTTCCAGAATCCACTGGAACTGGGAGCGGACATTGTAGTGCACAGCGGAACCAAATTCCTGGGCGGACATAATGATACCCTGGCAGGATTTCTGGTGACCAACAGGGAGGATATCAGCGAAAAGCTTCGTTTTCTTATTAAAACCACAGGCTCCGGTCTGGCTCCTTTTGACAGCTGGCTGATCCTCCGCGGTATCAAAACTCTTGGAATCCGCATGGAGCAGGCACAGAAAAATGCCTTCAAAATCGCAGAATGGCTGCAAACAAAGAGTGCAGTGACCAGAGTAATCTATCCGGGATTACCAGATCACCCAGGGTATGAGATCATGAAAAAGCAGGCCAGAGGATTTGGCTCCATGCTTACCTTCCAGCTGGAAAGCAGGGAATTTGCCCTTTCTGTTCTGGAAAAAGTGCGGATGATCAAGTTTGCAGAAAGTCTTGGCGGTGTGGAGACGTTGATCACATATCCAACTACCCAGACTCATGCGGATGTGCCGAAGGAAATACGGGAACGCAACGGAATTACAGAGGCAACCCTTCGCCTTTCTGTTGGAATTGAGGATGTACAGGATCTTCTTGATGAATTTGAAAAAGTATTTGCAGAAACAGAGGAAGAATTATATGGCGGAAAGAAATCTTGATTTTGATAAAGTGATTAACAGAAAAAATACCAGATGTCTGAAATATGATTTTGCGGTAAAAAGGGGAAAACCGGCAGATGTGCTGCCTCTTTGGGTTGCAGACATGGACTTTGAGACCTCTTCTTATGTTGAAGATGCGCTGGTGGCGCGTGCAAAAGAGGGTATTTTCGGATACAGTGAGGTTCAGACTCCTTATTTTGAAATCGTGGCAAACTGGATGAAGCTCCACCATAACTGGGAGATCCAGGAGGATTGGCTGATCAAAACCCCAGGAGTTGTTTTTGCCCTGGCGATGGCGGTAAAAGCATACACGCAGCCGGGAGACAGCGTGCTGATCCAGCTTCCCGTTTATTATCCTTTTTCAGAAGTTATTCGGGACAATGGCAGAAAAGTGGTGAGCAGCAACCTTTATCAGGGAGAAGACAACCGTTATCACATCGATTTCCAGGATTTTGAGAAGAAAATCGTGGAGGAAAATGTAAAACTGTTTTTCCTGTGCAATCCTCACAATCCGGTGGGAAGAGTGTGGAGCGCAGAAGAATTGGAAAAATTAGGAGATATCTGTGTAAAGAATGGTGTGACCGTTGTCAGTGATGAAATCCATCAGGATTTTGTTTTTAAGGGAAAGCATCAGGTGTTTGCCGGCCTGAAAAAGGAGTTTCAGGATATTTCCATTACCTGCACTTCCCCAAGTAAAACATTCAACCTTGCAAGTATGATGATTTCCAATATTTTTATTCCAAATCCGGAGCTTCGCCGAAAATTCCGGAAGCAGCTGGATGCGGCAGGAATCAGCCAGCTTGGGGTTCTGGGACTGGTGGCAACAGAGACTGCTTATTCCAAAGGTGAAGAGTGGTACCAGGCAATGCATGCTTATGTGGAGGCGAATATCAATTACACAAAAGAGTATGTGGAAAAATATCTGCCTGGGGTGAAGATGACAGATCTGGAAGGCACGTATCTGGTATGGCTGGACTTCCGTGAGACAGGCCTGACCGTTACGGAACTGGAGGATTTGATCCTTAACAAGGCCAGACTTTGGCTTGACAGTGGAAAGATTTTCGGAAAAGAAGGTGAAGGATTCCAGAGAATTAATGTGGCGTGTCCAAGGGCAACGCTGACGGAGGCGTTGGAGCGGATTAGAAAAGCATTTTAAATGGAGATATTTTTACTTTCAGTTGTGTACGGCGTATAGGAATGGTAAAATAGAAAAAAATTGCGCATACACAGGAGAAAACCATGACCAACAAAATCGACCGTGAAGATATGCTGGCGCTGACCAGGAGGATGAATGTTGCCCGGAGTTCTTTTACAAGGATTGCGGGATGTTATGTGGATAAGGATGGGGACTTTGATGGCAGCTTTAACGTGAATTTTTTAAAGCTGTCTGCCGCAGAAAAGAAGAAAAACATTGAGCTTGCCAAGGCAGTTCCCTTTGCAGCAACAAATGTAAATCTGAAACGTTATGAATTTGCAGATGCAGACAGAAGACCCGGAACCGTGTGGCAGCTTTTGATGGCAATCCGGGAATGCGGGCTGAAAAACGATGCTCTTATGGACAGCTTCTATGATCTTGTAATGGAGAATTATAAAAGCGGGAGACCTTATGCAGTTTATATTTTCCACGACAGATATGATATTCCGGCAAAGGCTGCAGATAAGGAGCGGCTGTGGGAATCAGAAGCTGTTTTTGAATATCTGATCTGTGTAATTTGTCCTCTTGCAGATGAATATGAGCCAGGTGAGCCGGAGTGCGGCTTTCTTTTTCCGGCATATACAGACGGAGGCGCAGACCTGAACCATGTTGCCGTGTTCCAGAAGGATGCAGACAGGCCGCATCTGGAACTGGTGAGGTCGATTTTGCGGGTGAAATAATAAAAATTTAACATTGGCTATTGTAAAATATAAAAAAGGTACCCTATTATAATTGTATCGATATAATTGATATCAATATAGTAGAGTACCTTTTTACATAGTCTGGAGTACGTTCACAAAAAGGATCGCTGCAAGATTTCCATCACACTGGGTGAAAGATTTCGCCTGGATAACAGCATCATAGTAGTCTATACAGGGTGAAGCTGGAAAAAACATGCTGAAAATTGGGCTTTGCAGCTTATAAGAATGAGTGAGCTTTCATTTCGGATATTTCCTCATATTCTCGTATAATCTCTTTTGCCGCTGCATACTTCGTCCGCCAGTGCTTCAGCTGCATTGGATCTGGCGTGACGGAAGAAAGCCGCGTTTCATCTGAATTATGGGCGAGATCCGCAATCTTTACCTTACGAGCCAGCGGATTTTCGCAAAGTCTGCGCACATAATCCAGGTAATCATCGGAAGGAGCGTGTGTAAGCAGTTGGACTGCTTCTGTGATCTCTCTTGGAAATTCTGCTTCCAGATCAGAAAGAGTCAGGGCAGTATCTTCCAGAACGTCATGAAGCAGGGCAATGCAGGTGGTAGTTTCATCTGTCATTTGTTCTGCAAGATGAACCGGGTGAAGAATATAAGGAACCCCACTCTGGTCGTATTGCCCTTCGTGTGCTTTATATGCAATTTTTATGGCTTTTATGGTTAAGGGAGTATAGACCATAGTTTATTCTGCAGGTGCAGCCTCCGTGTCTGTATTTAATGGAGTGAAAGCTGCCAGAATTTCATCTGCTTCTGCTGTGGTATCTGTGGTGTATGATAAAATAATGGAGACAAACTTTCCTCCCTGTTTGCGGGTACAATATTTCTGAAGAATTTCATAGTCATTGACTGCCACACTTGTTTCCATAACACGGAAATCCTGCCCGGCAATCTGTATATCTGTCACATCTGAATAAGTATAGCCCATCCCGGTAGCATCCAACATCTGCTGTGCAGCCAGAAAATACTGGTCAACAGTCATATTCTCCAGAGAAACATCCTCAACAACTAAGGAAACATTAGGAAAACCAGAGATGGAAGAAGCCATCATTTCATAAACAGTGCCGGACAAAGCATCCTCTCCAAGTTCCACACCGGAAGATTCCTCCAGAGTAGTCTGACCCTGCTTCATAACAGACTGAAGCTCTTCCTCTGTATTCATGACTACTGTTTCCGGCGGTGTGAATTTCAGATTCAGCCACTCACTCTGAAAATCAGTGTCTGTGATGGTGCCTTTTTCATAAGGGGTATCAGAAGTATCTGTGGCACTCTGGGAACTGTCCTTGATATCGGCGGAAGCTTCAGTGGTATTCTGAACGCTGTCAGAAGTATCGGTTGTCTCCTGTGCAGTGCCATCAGTGCTGCCCGCTGATGCCTCTTGTTCATTATCTGCATTTGTCGTATCTGCTGTATCAGCTGTCTGTGAGGTCTCCTCTGCCAGTACTGGAACAACAGCACCGGTGCAAAGGGAAAAAGCCAGCACAGCCGGTATTAATAAGCTCTTTTTTCTTCGCATGAATTCGGTATCCTCCTAAGATTTATGATGCCAGAAAAGTTTGATGCGTTCATTGAATAAAGATGGGGATAAAATCTCCCGCAAATTGTGACGCACATCTTGCAGAAAGCCTTTTTCAAACATGCTCTGATGTCGTGAAACTATTATAGCAAATTCGAAATTACTTTCCTAGTGATAAAAGGTAGAAAAAAACGTGAAAAAATTGTGAAGGGTTACTGTTACAGGAGGAAACCGCAGAGCGGCTGCGCTGTTGCTGTTTACTGGTGATTTGTTGTGGGGAGTTGCGTTTCCTGTCATATTTCGTTATAATAAAAATCAAAGACTCAAAAACAGATTTTTACTGATTGACAACTTATTATACAAGGAGTTTCTATATGAGCTTTTGGAATACCCTGAAACAGAAATTACGAAGCTTTATTCCGGTAAGCCGCACCTATATGGACAATAAGCTGCGTGAACTGGAAAAAGAGAATAAACGCCAGGAAAAAATTCTCCTGGAGCTTCAGAAAAACAGCCAGTCCATGCTGGAGCTGAAGGAATATGTGTCACAGGAACTGCATCGCCGGGACGACTGGGGGAAACGGGATGCACAGGTGCAGCGTGAAGCGAAAGAACGCCAGATCTGGGTGATCAAATGTCCTGCTCCTGAGGAAAAAAAGATCCGTTGGGGCGATTATGCGTATGCAGTTGCCTTGAAGCGTTACCTGGATCGAATGGGAATGTACACTATAATTGACCTGCACGAAGACTGGGACTGTGAAGTAAACGCAGATGTGGTTCTTGTACTTCGAGGCTGCGAATTTTACCGTCCGGATCGCCGGAACACCAAATGCCTTTACATTATGTGGAATATCAGCCACCCGGAGATGGTTACCCAAGAAGAATACCAGCTCTATGATATTGTATGCATAGGTTCCCGCCATTATGCCAGGGAGCTTCAGGCGAAGCTTACGGTTCCTGTTTATCCATTGCTTCAGTGTACAGATACTGAGCTTTTTTACCCGGATCAGGCAGCTGAATGCAGCCGTGGAAAAGATTATTTATTTATTGGAAATTCCCGTGGTGTGGCCCGCCCCTGTGTATTATGGGCTGCACAGGATAAACTTCCGCTGAAAATCTGGGGTGCCGGCTGGAAAGCTATGTTAGGCCCGGATAAGACCATGGTACAGGACGTTTTCATCGAAAATAGCCAGATTCCCGCCATTTACCGAAGTGCTCGCGTCACCTTGAACGACCACTGGAAAGACATGCTGGATTATCAGTTTGTGAATAATCGCATTTTCGACGCCCTGGCCTGCGGTCTCCCGGTAATATCTGACTGCTGCGATGAGCTTAGGGAAATCTTTCCGGAAGCAGTGCTGTACTATAGCAATAAAGAAGAATTCCACCAGTGCGTGAGGGAAATCGAGAACAACTATCAAGAAGTGAAAGCGAAAGTCGATGAGCAGTGGCCGATGATTAAGGAGAAATATTCCTTTGAGACGAGAGCACGGGAACTGGTGGAGATTGTGGAGAAACACAGAACGGAGAATTCATGGCTTCAATAAAAACAATATCAAAAATTCTGATCATTATACCAGCTTACAATGAAGCTGGATGCATAGAAAAGGTAGTAGATAATCTGGAAAAGAATTATCCTCAATATGATTACGTGGTGATCAATGATGGCTCCACCGATGACACCCGTAAGATATGTGCCCGTCGCGGTTATAATTTCATGGATCTTCCTGTAAACACCGGACTTTCCGGCGCGATCAAAAGCGGCATGCGCTATGCGAACTATTATGGATATGATTACGTTCTCCAGCTGGACGGCGATGGTCAGCATGATCCTAAGTACATAGAGGATATGATCACGGAGATGGAGCGGACCGGTTGTGATATTGTGATTGGGTCCAGATTTAAAACCCAGCGGAAGCCTGTTAATTCCAGAATGATTGGAAGCCAGCTGCTTACCTACGCCATCATGATAACCACAGGCGGGAAATATATTGGAGATGTAACTTCCGGAATGCGCCTTTTTAATAAGCGCATGATCAAACGCTTTGGCTACGATATCAATTACAGTCCGGAACCGGACACCCTGGCATACCTTTTGAATTGCGGGGTAAAGATAGAAGAAGTGCAGGTAGAAATGCACGAGCGAATTGCCGGAACCAGCTACCTGGATTTTAAAAATTCCATTTGGTATATGATGAAAATGTTCTTTTCCATTTTTATTTTTCAATGGGTGCGTAAACGAGAGAAAGGAGACAAAAAATGAGCGACACGCTGAAAGGTTTACTTATTATTGCCTCTGTTCTGACTGTTGGATGGATTCTTCGAAAAATCCGAAAAAATAAAGTCAAAATGGAGGACGCTATTTTCTGGATCTTTTTTGCAGCCATTTTACTTTTGCTGGCAATCTTTCCGGAAATTTCCTATGAATTGTGTCGTATATTCGGAATTATGTCACCAAGTAATCTGGTATTTCTGGTGATCATTTTCCTGCTGGTAGAGAAAATATTTACTTTATCTATAATCGTGTCTCAGCTGGAAGATAAAATTGGGGTCTTATCCGCAGAAGTGGCTCTTCGCTCCAAAGCTGAGAATAAGAAGATTGATAAAGTAGATGAGAAAGAGACGTTATTGGAACGGGAAGAAGTAGAAAAGCAGGAGATAGAGGCTGAAATTGGTATTGGAGAGGGAAGATGACTAATGGTTTCCTTGAAAATCATTCCAGCAATCTGTACTCCCCACTTTGGGGGATATTTTGCAGAAAGCCTTTTTCAAACATGTTCTGGAATGAATATATCTAAAAGTTTATAGAGAAAATGAAAAATATGGGATTAAAGAATTTTGATAATAGTAATAAAATAAATCTTCATACATTTGCAGTATGCGCGTACGGTGAGAGTCCGTATTTGGAAGAATGTATACAGTCCCTTCTGGCACAGAAAGTCAGAACCAGAATTCTGATTGCGACTTCGACACCCAATTCATATATATATGGAATTGGCGAGAAGTATGGAATACCTGTTTATATAAACTATGGTGAAAAAGGTCTGGCTGGAGACTGGAATTTTGCCTACAGCTGTGCAACAACACCGCTTGTAACCCTCGCTCATCAGGATGACAGGTATTATGTAAACTACACGGAGGATGTGCTGGCAGCTGCGAAGAAATGTCGCCATCCTCTTATTATTTTTACAGACTATAATGAACTTCGAAATGGAAAAACAGTGACAACCAACCGGCTTCTTAAGGTGAAACGTCTGCTTCTGACTCCTCTGAAACTGACTGGCTTTTGGAAAAACCGTTTTGTTCGGAGGAGAATTCTCTCTATAGGATCGGCTATCTGTTGTCCTGCAGTCACCCTTGTAAAAGAAAATCTGGACAGTTTTTCCTTTAAAAATAACATGAAAAGCAATATTGACTGGCAGGCATGGGAAGAAATTTCCCGAAGAAAAGGCGAATTCGCTTATACTGCCCGTCCGGGAATGGAACACCGCATTCATCAGGGCTCTACCACCTCAGAGTTGATCGAAGAGAATGGAAGAAGAGAAGAAGACCTCTATATGTTCTGTAAATTCTGGCCGGAATGGGTAGCGAAAGGGATTGAGAAATTTTATCAGAGCAGTGAGAAGTCGAATGGGGTGTGAGGAGTCAGAAGTTCAACTGTGTATAGCATAACTGCAAGGAGAAAGCCATGCCTGAAGTATCAATTATCATTCCTGTTTATAACAATGAAAAGTATATAGAAAAATGTATCCATTCTGTTCTGAACCAAACCTTTGGAGAATTGGAAATAATTGCGGTTAATGATGGAAGTACAGACGATAGCGGGAAAATTCTGAAAAACCTGGAGAGAGAAGATGTCCGGATTATTTTGTTAGAACAAAGTAATCAAGGCGTAGCTGCTGCAAGAAATCTTGGAGTAAAAAAAGCTACAGGAAAATATATTACATTTGTTGATGGCGACGACTATCTGAAAAATGATTATATTGAAAAAATGTATGATCTGGCGGAAAAAGAAAGCCTGGATATGGTGATCAGTGGTCTGACATATGTGGATGAAAGTGGAAAAGAACTGAACAAAATCATTCCAGGTGTGTATAAGCGTCTGGAAAATGAAGAATGGACTTTCCGGATTTCAGCCGTATGCTCCCATCTGTACCGGAGAGAATTGTGGATGAAATACGATGTAAAATTCCAAAGTGGTGAACGAGGCGAAGATATGCCGATTTCTCTGTTTTTCAGTGCAGTATGTCCACGAATCAATACCATACAGGAATGTGGATATTAT